>Ga0307509_10002763_pt1 | contig 27927 bp, 28 predicted proteins | sample 10_EM_MG_FD_202245 | JGI IMG/M metagenome (GOLD analysis project Ga0307509, IMG submission 202245) | Populus trichocarpa ectomycorrhiza microbial communities from riparian zone in the Pacific Northwest, United States - 10_EM | ecosystem: Host-associated > Plants > Roots > Unclassified | place... | reverse complement strand
GGCCGGTGGAAGCGTTTTTCCTTATGGTTTCTTTTGGCGTTGTTTTTCTACTTGGTATTTGCATGGTACTTGTTTTCCTTTCTTCCTTAGTTGTCATCAATATACTTCTTTCGCTTTGAAAAATTGGTATAGCATAATATTATGAGGCTTGGCTTGGAAATGGTCGTGTGTTTTCAACCTTCCAGGGCCCCGGTTGGGCCCTGTTGGGGGACGGCCAAGAGCCCAGAACGAGACGGGACCGCACAAGAAAGTCCGTCCTCATCGGTGAATTCGCAGGATGGCTGTGATTATGAAGGACGATGAGCTCCACGATGCCAGACAATTTCAGGTAGAGGACGGCCGGGGGTGGTGGATAACAGTGGAAAACAGCGGAGAACGGCGGAGGACGAAGGGGGATGACGGATGACGACGGAGGACTATAAGACGACGGGGAACAACAGGTGACGGTCGGTGATGGTGGGTAGCGGTGGGGGACAACATAATGCCATCCGTGCTGGTCCACGCCCAGGACGGGCGGACTGTCCTATTGAGAACACTGCTAATGGCAGCTCTTTTTCCACTTTCTGTCTCATGGATACTTTCACCTTCGGAATCTGAGTTGGTATTCTTCTTATAAATTACCTTGTTAGTACTCGTTAAACCAAATTGTAGTTCAACTAGGGTGACTTACTCGGGAGGTAGAGTGAAGAGAATGTTTAACATAGTGAACCGGAAAGCGAACTGAGTAAGTTGGTCTGGTAGTGGAAATTCTCCCTAGTTTGATGATATTGGTGATGTGCATCTTGACACTTGGTGTTTTAAAATAGAATAACACAAGAGAAGAAATTGGTTCGGTGGTTGTTGTAAAGATGGAAAGAAAAGCCATGATACAGCGTCTGTGTTTGTCCCTTATACGCAGTGCTGCTGACAAATATATTCATCACGTGCCTTACCTTGGCACCTTGCGATGACCACTCCAAGCTGGAAAATCCGCAGTTTGAGAAAGACTCAACGAAACCACATGCTAAGCCGCGATTAGAAAAACTCACTCGTTACTCAGGAGTCATTGTGCCGGTGCTATACTATTGTTCATATCTATGGGACTAGGAAATTTATTTCTAGCTCTGCATCCTCCATTGCCTGTCTTTCTGCACAGGCGGGTTTGATATCATCTGGTATCGCAGGGTTTGACCGGCCACAAGTGTCTTGGTTGGGAGCCTCTGCCATGCTAACAGGTTTCTAGGGATGTTGCAAGGCTGCTCCGGTATTGGGCCCTCGATTGTCCCATTGATTACCCACGCGGTGGTTCTGCGGAGAATCCCGTACCCTCGATATTATTACATTCCCTTTGGTCCCAAAGGCTCTGTGATAAATCATTGCTAACTAACAGTAGTCTCCAGCCTCAATTATCATCAGTATCACATTTGTAACTTCTTTCCGGGACGAGGACGGTGCGAACTATGCGCGAAACACCCGCAGCCCGCATGAGGCCGATTTAGATCATACAAAGGAGCTTCTAAAGAACAGGGTATTTCACCTAGGTTATACTCCCAGGAAATGGTTGTTGGTGGGGCGAGATTTCTTGGGGGCTAAGGTTATTGGGGCTTTCCCATTGGCGCGTTGAAAGGAAGTAAACACACATTCCCAACTGCACGTAAACTCGTGTTAACTGGAATAAAAAGCGACAATTAGCACTTGGCTGGTGAGTATCAAGTCTTAGAAAAACAATACTCCTTTCTAATTCCCTATTTCGTCTACCTTACTAGAGCTCGTAGGGTCTTCTTCTAAAGCTAGTCACACTAATTCAACGTTCTTCATCTCTTTTACAATTAGTCACTTCGTCCTGCTATCTGTTATTGAAACAATTCCTCTAAAATTCTCAGGGAAATGCCTGGGCCGTTCTTCATCTTCCTGTCATTCGTTTTCCAGTTCATATTCTGGCTTCTCCTAACCTTTGTTGGATCTTCTGTGCGGTATATTCTACCCATTTTCCCTATATTAACGAAGTATTAATAATTTGCAGGGCTTGTTTACTTGTTTTCTTCTATGAGAGTCTAGACCATTGCACCCTTTGGTAACTCAAGTCTTGGTCCCAGCCTGTACCGAACTAGCTAACAAAATTAGATTCTAGGAATGTTGACGAAACTCTTACCGAGCCACTTACACATTACGGCTATGGGGATCGGTACCGCTCTCGGTGATGGGTGAAGTACCGCCTCTCCTCTCGCCGCTGTTGAAATCGCCGACTGGAGGGGGCACTACCCCCTTCTCTGTTTGGTTGTAAACCTTTCTTTCTCTCAGATTACAAGGATTACTATGATTCACCGTCTGCTACTCTGGATGCACACCGTGGAATTAGTCCTCTTGCGTTATCTCCCCAGGTTGCTACCGAAGACCACAGGTCAATAAGCGTAGTTAGGGAAAATCATCGCTCTGTGGTTGTTTCGGAGATAGCGGAGGAGATGATACTGCGAATTAGGTTCGAATCCCGGCCTTGTTGGGGCCGTTCGGGAAAGGGGTTAGCCTGTGAAAGCGTTTCGTCCTGTGAATTCAAACACATTTTGGTGCTTACATTGTTATAGCCAGAGAGTTACTGGTTATGGTGAAGGTGATAGTCATTTCGGTAATCAAATGGTATATAAACGCCTTCCCGGATTGGCATATCATGAATTGACCAGAGAAAGGATAGGATTTCCCTGTGCAAAAATGCCCCACTGGAATCTATAGTACCCCTCCAGTGGAGGGAAACGGAGATAAAGTCCAAAATAAGCCTTTTGTGCGACGCGCTAAACAGGGCCTAGGGTTTTCATTTCTTTCGCTCATTTGAGGTTCAGTGTGCTGGTGGAGGGTGCCGGTTTAGTTTTGCTGCTAAAGAAGAGGGATATTTTTAATTTGCTTATCTGCGTCTCGCTTGCAACAAGATAGGCCTGATAAGCTAATATATATCTGAGATACTTGATTCCAAAATTTCCCGCACTAAACTGCGATATTTTCCCATCTCTCCCCCCAATGTGGAGAAAACCTGGCCCCTCTCCAAAAAAAAGGAGCTCTCTAGGCCCGACCTCCTCACCCGGCCAAACAAAGGAAAGCGGAATCTTCCTTAGCAGCCATGGCCACAAAATAATACCCAAATGGTATTTACGAAAAAAATGCATCTTGTCTCCTCCGTGCGCAAACTTATTTGTTTCTTTCCATCACTGCTTTCCTTCCTTCTTCTCCGACTTTGCTACTTCAATTGCAATCAACAGCGAACACCCCCGGGAGTCCAACCCCTGATCGGGTCGGGCTGGTCGGGGAATAGCGGAGAATCTCTGTGCCCTTCGTCTCTCCCGATTCCGCTCCCAAGAGCATGACTCCCATTCCGGTAACAAAATCCAAACCCGCTGCGCTTACGGACGATAGTTCACAACCGGCCACACCCTAAAGCATCACAATAACATCAGTCTTCAAGCGCGGCAGATAGATATAACAGCCACGTGAGTCTGATATGAAAAGTTTGGTGAGCCTTTTGGTTGAACTGCGCTTAGATAAGGCACGTGACTGTTATATCTATCGGCGGTACCAGTAACAACACGCTACATCCTCCCTCTAGCACTTTGAACTAAGACACTCATATTCTCTACTCTGAGAGCTCTAATAAACTTCCACGGGCGGTTATCTGTGACGATCCTAGGGGAGAAAATGCGCCTGAGCTGCGGTCCTTGTTATTCAAGAGTATTGGGGAATAGATGATGACCAGACCGCTACCGGGCGAGGACACAACTGCTGGGCTCAACACCAAGCTTTCGGCGCAGTATCCACGAGGTTGCGAATTGGGCAGAGTGAGCGGGTGGGGATCTTTGACCTTTCGAGATTATAAGGATAAGGTTTGTGCAGCTGTAGGCGTAGGAGAAGTGAATGGGGCAGAGTTGATATCGTTCATATACCACCATGCTATAGCCGACTCAGCATATTAGTGCTATACAATTAACTCCTCACAGTGCTCCCTCGACTTTACACAAACCCCACCTTTGCCAGTATCGGTGTCGTCTTCCAGGAACCAAAGCCCTATCATTTCTCTCTTTAATTGCACATCCGGGTCTCCCTTCCGCTCTCCCTCTCACACATCGCATCGGAGGTCTGGCAGAAGGGCACCTCCTGCCCCCCCTCTCCGGGATCTTTACTCCTGTAGCCCCACACTTTCGTGTCCAACCCCGCCAGGTACAAGAACAATCTACAGATCTCGCCACTTCACCGTGGGAATCTCAAAACACTACACTCTCTCCCGGAAGGAGAACCCCCGAATCACTTTCTTGCCCTAATCATCCTCACACTGACCTCAGCACCGATACCGGGAAAGCTGGCGGGAGTGGGTGTTAGTGAGTTGAGAAGCTATGGCTAGTGTGCTGAGAGGTTAATTTGATAAGATGGGTAGGTGGGATAAAACACTAACCTTGTGGGCTGCCGGAAATAGTGGTGAGGCAGCGATAGGAATGGCCAAATGTCAGTTCGAAGGGGCCAGCCCTTCTCAATGCCCCCGTGTAGTGGAATAACTTGCTATGAGTCTCTCTTTTAAGCTCGGCACGAGATGGGTCAAAGTATTCTAGGATTGATTTTCTGGCAGGGGTTTACACTCGAGTTTTTTTATGAAAGCTGTTTTCGTCAAGGCTTTCATTAAATGGCTGATCTCGATCTTGTATTTTGACTTTGGGGGTGCTTGGCAAGGTCGCATTTGGGTGGTATGTACAATATGGGATCTAAAAAGCCTAGGGGGTGAATCTTTTACCCTATCACCAAAAGAATAACCCTTCTTAGAAGCTTTTGTGCCAGAATCCAGGAATGACAGGTCTGATAAATATAGCGGATTTGAAGAGCTTTTACTATGTGCAATAATTGGCGCATTCACAAACGTCCTCTCAGTACAAGTATTTTGGTTACTGAGTAGAGTGCACCATTCTAGACTTGGCCGTACCGCAAAGCAGCTGCCAAAGTATTAGTTATGATACATGAGGTTTGAGCAAGGTTAGGGTTTTGACTATATGTAGGGATGTATCCACATGCCCCTACCCGAGAATCATCACCACACTTGGCCCCTTTCCTGAGGCATGTTTTTTTCTCGCTCCCGGAGCCTCGTTTTATTTCCCCCTGTCCAACCCGATCACAGAAAAACAATCAGGAATAATGGAAACAACTCCCACCCATCATTATAACCTCTTTTGTTTTGGTACTGCCACCTCCGTCACCTGTAGACTCGGCGCGCATCTTTGCCGATTAGAGGCCAAAACCCGCTCACCAAATCTTTAATGGTCTCCTGGTAAACTATCAATTTCACCACAGATGATCCATCTAACAATTATTGTGATAGTGGGACTACAGAATCATGCAAGTTGAACAAGGGCAACACAATCAGGATAAGGGGGCTGGTAATATTGCAAAAGTCTGCTTCTCATATATATTTTTTGGCGGTTTCCAATCTGCTTACTCTAGTTGTAGGAACTTAAAGGCTAGTTACCCGAATTGAGTCAGGATTTGAAAAACTTGGGGGTAAAATCATATTCCTGCAATGACAGATTGAATTCGGATCTGTTGGGGCCTGCGGCTTGCGAAAAAGGTACCAACAGCTAGTGCACAAGGTGAGGTTTACCACGCCACAAAAAAATGGCACTGAAGACTCACATCGTGCAGGCCATTGCTACATTCGTATAGAAAGCCCAAGTCCACATACCGACCTCCAGTTCCTCAACTAACTCAAACCGAAACCAAAATCTTCCGTATGTGATGGTCCTCATTGAAGTCCTGTAAAGTTAGTATGATACTAAGGTTAGCATAAATAACCGAACATGTCCTCGCAGCCCCTCTTCCTCACTCACGAATCCCGTCGTTCCTTTACCACGGCAAAAAACTATTATTCAAGCAGATGGATGGTATGACACTAATTAGGATTATGTATTTATTTTATTTTCAAATATTTTTTAATTGTGGTTTCGGAAGCCAGTTGAGAAGTCGGGTATCGAGAGCGCACACCCCGTTGCATCGTGATTTCGGTTATTTATGCGAAGGGACGGTGGCTTGGTCCTAATTTTCTACTTAGATATCTTCAAAGCATGTACTCAGCTAACTCCGGCAATCATTTCACTATGAGGTTGCTGTTGCTGTAATGTAAATCACCGACTCACACCTTGCATATAAGGGAGAGCGGCTCCATCAGGAGCAGTAGCCGGAGGTCAAAGTAGTGCTTTTGTTCCTGGCAGACAACATAGCGAGTGGCCAAAGTGAGATTTTTGTGAAGTCGAGCATGGTGGTACATGAAAGATATCCAGGCTTCTCGATTCCTTCCTCCTGCTCCTATTACTACCCCAACCTCATGTTGATAATCTCAAAAAATCAAACACCTCCTCCGACTCACTCAACCAGATTTGAAACCCTGTGAGTGCTATTCTAACAGCAGGGTGTTGAGCTCGGCGGTTGTCCCCACTCCCTGCAGTAGTATGGCTACCATGATCACCCCACCAATAGTTTTTAGCCACCTGAACCGCAGCTCAAGTCTGTGTTCTCCGTTAGGATTATCACGACCAATAGCGGGTGGAAGTTTATCAGAGCTTCTAGAGTGGCGAAGATTGGCGCCTTAGTTAAAAGTGCTAGAGTGAGGGTATAGTGTACTGTTAGGCAGATGTCGCTGTACTGGGCGTCTTTGAGATGGAAAACTCCATCTTCTGAATTTTACAAGATTTATCATACGTCCTCACCAGAAATCCGCTCCAGGTGTTTTACTTGGAAAAGGCGCACGAGAAAAAAATGTTGAATGTGTCGCGAGTTGTGAAGTATCGTTCTTAGGAGTCTGGTGTTCAGATCTGGTTACCATGGTAGCATGGGAGTTTTGATCATAGTACGGGAACCGGCAGACACCAAGGGAACGGAGAGTCGATACCACAACTCCGCCAGTTAGCCCGACTGCATTGGAAGGCAGACTCTCGGGGGCATCTGCCCTGTTTGGAGCTGAAGAAGTGACGGGGGGGAACTAGGAAAAACGGAAGGGATGGAAACATGTATGAGCGTGTGCATAGAAGAGAAAAGATTCATTTTTCGCAAGTATCATTGGAGTATGATTTGGGGGTGATGGCTTCGTGGGCAAATTTCTCTTTCCTTTGTTTTGCTGGGTAAAAAGGCTGGGTGCGTTGGGAGCTTCTCTCTTGGCGATAGGTAGGGATTTCCCCACATTTGGATAAAGCGGTAGGGAAGATGGCGCATGGATCATTTCTGCGGGACCATGGAAACTATTTCCATTTGATGTAGGAAATTGGGAAAATTAATGTCATTAATAGTCTGAACAGAGGCCCCCGGGGTTTTGACTTTGATAGAATAGCTAATTTCATAGTTTCTGGTAGTATTCTTTTGGTTGCAAGCTTGAGCCCCTTTGCAAATGAAGGGATAATAGTGTTCACAGTCGGTGTCGCTACAGTATAATATTGAGCCTGAGACCATTCTATCAGCAGACAAACCAGAGTGAAATCGCTTTTTGAGCTACCGGTTGAAAAAAACTAAATGCGAAAGGTTTGATTTGGCGCTTTAACTAATCACGGCTGCAGGTGCGGGCATCTTGGAGTGATGGAGAGAGTATCGCATTTCAGAGTTCTGGTTAGTGGATTAAGCCCATGGAAGTATGGGGATTGCGCCCTGTCAGCATTTTTTCGATCTCACCGCCGGGGTGCCTGGGCGAGATTGTGGTTTTAAGGCAGGACTGAACTGGTGGGCGAGTTAGCTGGTGTGAGTGAGAATCTGTGTAATCCGGGAGAAGGGGTGCATGCCTTGATTTCTGTGTGTTTGATGGTGGTCTTGGCTTCGGAAACTATAGTACAGTCGATGGGCGCAACAAAGCGGATTAAGCGGATGACCCGAAGCGGGTTGCCGGTGAAGCTCTATTGCGGGTGGTTGTAGTGTGGTGCTGATTATTATTCTGGTGTAGGTGTCCCTTGGGCATAGGCATGTGAAATCCTCGACAAGTTCTGTGTGGAGGGTGTGAGAGAGGGCATTGATGGTGCTGTTACTGTGGAGAGCATATTTTGCTAGTATGCTGAATCGATAATGCCATGGTAATGAGGAAATAATAAGCAATGCGGAGGGAGTGGTGTCCATGGGCAGTGGACAGATAAGCTCTGTGGATGTGAGGGAATAGAGGAATTCCGGGAACTGTGTTAATAGCATAGGTGGTAGAGTAGTTCCTGGATTGGCAACCAATTCGTAGGGTGGCTGGGAGGTGTGGTTGGGCGTGGGTCCTGAAGGTGTTGTCTTTCGATGCGCTGAGACCAGTGTTCCGAACCGTCCGGGGGCCCCACAGGGACGGCGGGGATAATGCCAAGAAGACGGGACGGGACGGGACCGCTAACCGTGGTCCTGTGTAGGTCAGGTTAGGCAGCGGACGGCCGGGCTAGGCTGGGACCGCCGGGCCCTACACGCTAGGCCTTTTTTGGTGTGGTGGGACACACGTGATAGGAGCTGCTAAGGGGGACGCCAGGGGAGATGAAAGGACGGCCGGGATTTTGCGAGGGACCATATGGGGTATCAAAAGACGGTAGGGTGTAGGCAAGGACTGCGGGGGGGGGGTACAGACGGCAGGTATTAGGAATGACGGCCGGGTACATGAGGATAAATAATGAGGGGGACCACAGATGACAGCCGGGGATGCTTGAGGACGGCCGGGGATGCTTGAGGACGGCCGGGGATGCTTGAGGACGGCCGGGGGTGCCTGAGGACGTCCAGGGACGGCAAGCAACAGGCCAACTATGAGTGATATATGGTGATGCCGTGCAACCGACACAGTAAACAATATTCCTACAAGAAAGATAAGAAGATTAAATAGATTATCAAGTGGTATGAGTGTCAAGATAAGACTGCACAAGTCATTCTGCTACGAGTCTTTTTCTCTTTCACATTCTTCTCTCGGCCCCTGCGTTAACTCTTGTCTTGATGTCACAAAGCAAACATGCAACCGAGGTCGACTTCACAGGCTAATGCATGGGATTGTCCAGACGAGTTACGGGAAACTCAATTGACTCTCCCGGATCCGGATATCTACATCCAATATCAGAACTTTCCGACTGCGGTAGTACGAGTGCGCTTTCTAGCGCACTGTTAGAGGGGAAGGGACGGATATTCAAAAGGTTGAGGATATGCTTGCGGCCTTGCAGATTCATGCCGGTGGGTTTTGAGTTCTATTTCGGCCAAGGCTTTTATCCGGTGTATTTCTTAAAGATGTATTCTTCTTTACTTATTTGTTTACGCACATCACACGATTCGCTAAATCATAACGCATGAGGGAGATGAAATCATGAACCTCATGTTTGTGAGTATACGAGCTGAAGAAATGTAACAGCAAAAGTCCATAGGGCCCTACCGGGCCCGGTAGGGCGTCCGGTCCTACCTCCATCTACCCTAGTCCGTCCATGGAGTTGAAAAAAGACGGACTACCGCCGGCGGTCCGTCCGGTCCTACCTCCAGGACGGACGGACTGGACGGTTCGGAACACTGGCTGAGACTTGGCCTAACGATAATTCAGCCGCGAAAGTATTAGTTGTCATACCTAGAGTTTGAGTATCGTTAGAGTTTTGCCTATATGCAGAAATGTATCGACCCCCCTCTACCTGTGAATCACCACCACACTGGGCAACTTTCCTAGCACCTATTTTCTCTCTCGTTCCTGGAGCCTCAATTTCCTTCCTCCAGCCCGCTCTGATCAAAGTTACTGAGAAAATAAAAAAATAAAAATGGAAAGAGGTCTCACCCGCAATCACAACCCCTTGCGTTTTCGTACTACCTATTTCCCCGCCACTCTGTACACTCCGCCCACTCCTTTGCTGATTCTAGGCTGGAACCTACTTGTCAACTTTTAATAGTCTTTTTGTAAGCCATGGATTTCATTGGAGGTGACCCATCCGACAATTGCTGTGATAGTGAGATCAGCAAATAAAGCAAATTGAAAAACAGGTGCCTGATCAGGATAAGCGGATTGGTGATATTACCAAAGTTTTTTTTTCCAATCTATTATTTGCCAGTTTGCAGCTGGCTTACACTAGTGATAGGAACTTAGAAGGGTCGCTATCCTAGTTGAATCTGGATTTGAAACACTTGTGTATGTAAAGTCACATCCTTCTAATCTGAGATTGGGCTTGGATTGGCTGCTGCTTGCGGCTTTCTTAGTGTAAGTTATCGGCAAATTTGAATTCTCTCAATATCTAACAGCATAGCTTACAATTCCTTGCGCTTATCACCACCAAATCATTTGGTAAATATGGGTTGCTAGGTTTCTCAGGTATCGTCCCATCAGCATCTCCGAGTCCCGTTACAGTAAGTTCTGTCGCAAGCCTACTTGGTACCAAGTTGCTAATGAATCACCAGGAAGAGGTGGAGGATACAAAAGCGGGAGGGGCAAAGCAAGCAATATGATGGGCAAAAGGTCGCCACCACACCTTTTGTCTGCACACTGCCTAGGGTTCAGCTCACAATGAGCAACAATTTGTAGCTCAGGGAACACAGAAAAGAAAAACAAAAAACAAGCCTACTGGCACCTATGATAGTAATAATAAAAGTAAATTTTGTGACACAGATATTGAAATTTCCATCTTGTCTGAAAACAAGTGTGATCTGGGGGCTGTGGCTGTATTCCTATGTATTATAGCTAACGCAAATCACGACACATTATCCGGGAAAGCCCGGCCCGTGACAACCGGTGCGACTGTAACCGGTTTGCACCACAACCCACCCTCGAAAATTTCACCATTGGGCCCTAATTTCTTGAGTTATTGTATTCACGATGATATCTACAGGTAGCCAACAAAGTCAGACTTACGACAATGCAATAAATGGCGGGTTGAAACAACCCATTGCCAATTGGGCAAAGCATACGGGATAGCGCTTGGGGGATGGGAGTGGCATCTCTAGTGATGGGCGCGATCATGATCAAGGGGGCCCTATGATCGAATGATCGATGAAACTGGGGAGCCCTGATCGAGTGATCGATCATGGTCACTGCTCGAGCATCATCGAGTATGATCGATTTTGTGCCCATCAGGGATTAAATATTCATTCAATATGGATTCTGAGTATTTTCACTCATGTTATAACAAGAATAGAAGTGCCATACCTTATCGTCCATTTAATGTATCACGGTAATTTGTGGCTGATCCAGAGTGTGTAGAAGCCCGGATAGGTTTCGACTCCCTACTTATTGTTAAATAAATTAATTGAAAATCATTGGCGGTATTGACTAGTTGCCATAGACTCGAAACTATGGAGTGGTGACCTTATTATAAAGTCAGCAGTCATGATGGTTTGTTGTTCGTTAATTTTATTTAACTATAATAGTAAAGGATGACACCCGTCCGGGCTTACCAATCCCTAACGGCAGTACAATCCCGAGGTACGCCGGCTCAACAGTTTGTTGAGGAGCTAACAAGGTAAAGTCCGGTCAAAAGAATTGGTATCTAGTTTGCCGGTAGACTCCCTTTATATAAGTTCATCGCATCACCCAATCACCCAGATTAGTAGAGTGATCGGTCATGAACCAAGATGCTCGAGTATACTCGATGATGGCTGAGCATGATCGAGCAGTACACATGATCGAGAGACCCCTATGATCGAGGTGATCGAGCAGACTATTGATCGAGCAAAACTCGATCATGATCTGATCGTGCCCATCACTAGGCGGCGGAAAAAGGTCTAGCCCGTTGCTCGGCCAGCGCGGGGTACTAGCCCACACACACGGGGTCCGTGAGCCCCCCATACATATACCTCCCTCAGCTCCCGAGGCTGCGAGATCACCATGCTTCCTTGCGTCCCACACCTCGCGTCCCTTTCCGCCCGCCCGCCACCCCTACCAAACTTCCATGCTCCCTCATTGTCACACAGGGGATACAGCGGCGGTAACAATCCCCTCCGGCAAGGGCAGCGGCACCAGCACCAATGCCGCCGACAGTGGAATGAGCGAACTAAGTATCAGACGGGGGATCTTATTTTCTTTATTTCTTTTGGCGTTGCTTATCATGGGTTTACTTTGTCTTGCCTTTCCTTTCTGTTCTTAACTAGCTATCTTCAATATATGGCTGGTCGGCTTTGGAAAATTGGACAAGAAAATGCAGACTCACATCGAGCACACCAACGCCAGATCTGAACAGGAAACCCAAGTCTGATGAGAAGTGAAGATTTGGTGAATCAGATGCCAGGAGGAGTATCGACACCAAATTTCAGCGCGTGCAATAGGAACTCGACTCCAACTGCCCCCACCCCCGGCACCCGACTTTCCCACTTATCGGAAGCCATATCCAACTCGCATATGATCAAATTCTTCACAATGAACTTTATCCAAACAATACGAAAATTCAAGAACAAGTCGCACCGAAACCACTCACTCGTTCTGTACAGGTTCTCCTCTATCCTTCCCAAGTCATTAAAATCCCCCCCAGCAGACTTCTGCCGCAAACATGCACCGTGTTCAAGGAGTCAGAGCCCTACTGAGGCCGTAAGTAGTGGTAGTTGAATATGTGCCCCATCGCCCCATGGTATAAAACATATAAAAAAAATGTTCCCATCTCAAACTTGCCGCCGCCAGGAATATGAGAGGAATAATCAAAGCTCACTTGACCCCAGCAACCCATCGGGGGATAATGAAACACCAGCAGAATTCCAGGTCCCATTATTCTTGTACTCCCATCTCTTTCGCGTTCTGCTCACGGATCATTGCCGGCCATATATGTGAATCCCCATATATTGAATACAAACCCAGTATGGAAAGCTCCCCTCTCTGACCCTTAATGAGTGACAAAGGAAACTTGCCGCAATGATAACAAGAGAGGAAAGCTGCAAAGGAAATGTTGGAAGATGTAAAGTTGTCGTGCGCTATACCGAAAGCTTGGAAGAAGGAGAGGTGTTTAAGAGTGGAATTTCGTCTAAGAGAACCCGAAGACAAATTATTTATACCGCGAAGAAAGGGGATTTAATTCCTCGGGGAGGAATGAACTTGGAAGCTAAGCCTGAGATGGAAAGGAAGAAAAACAGATGAGAACAGGATTACATATATAATTGACTGATCCAGTCGCAGTGGATTAGAAGGTACAAACATGATCAGTTGAATTCTCATAATGTCAAAGTGTAACTAAACCATACTGATCAGTATTGTCGTACTCAAATACATAGAAAGTGCATATCCCAAAGTATAATTTCAACAGGCAATATTCTGCAGCTCCGAGTGATCGCTAGTGATTATCCCCAACAGACAAGATAGAGGGACAGGGAGAAAGGATCAACCATACTGTGTTCCAGTATCGTGCCCTTGCAGGTACTGGGCTTAATTAAACCTTACCAACCACAGACCTCAGAGCCTCCCACACTCGTCGCTCCCCACAACGAAAAGGGAATGAGCCCCCATAACAACCCAGAAAAAAAATCTCAGGGACAAAGAGAACCCCTACAACTCACCTACCGGATAATGAGTCAAGTCAAACTCAGGCTGCCACCGCTCCTAACGGGACAAATTTCACTTTCTTTGAGAATTCTCTCCAGTAGTATTAACGGCCCCCGCCCACAATAGCTCCCCGTCCCGGGCGGACAAACCTAAAAAATAGAAACGCAGGTGACTCATCTCAACCACTATCACTACAACTACCGTCACATCCTCTCCCCCTCCATCTAATGCTTGAAATAGATACTGTACCATGACAACTCCCACAACTCCCACTACGACCCGCACACTCTCGCGTGCGGAAGCTGCCCTACGCAGGCTCCTTGCCGAAGCTGCGCAGGTAACCGGCGAAGATAAACCAGAGGATAACCGCCTAGTTTTACTCTCCACTTGTGGTTGGGCAATGGCGAGCTCCTGGGTACCCGAAGAGTGGACATCGACGTGGGAATCAAAAATCTGAGGAGGTGCAACTTGGAAACTCGGCTCCCTTTGTACTTACATAGGCGCAAATATGGACAAATTCAACTTTGAACCCAGTAGTGTGAATGAGATCAAGAGCAATCCTGAGAAGCCGACGGATTTAGAGACAGCTACTAGTACCAACTTTCAAGGGCTGGATATCGACTTTTTCAATCTGGGGAGACCTCTTCTAAATAGAGTCGTATTCCGCACAGGGTATGTTCCACTTTATCTTCAAATTTTACATGGGGGATATTGACTGCGGCCCCAACCTAGACCCCTAGGAAAAGATTCCCTCCGCAGCAACTGCACCATCAACACCCTTTTTCACTACCTATAGTACACACTGAACTAACCGAGAACTTCCCAGGCCTCAGACCGCAGGATATAGCCACCCGCACAATCAACACCCCAGTACCCCCCCCCCCCCAAAATAAACTTTCGCCGCCAACCTCCTTTGCGCCCCTCCGTTTAATCCCCTCTGTTTCACGCCTCGACTCCACTATAGTTCCTGTAAAAAGAAGTGAAGGCTGCCATGCAAGTCCCGGAAATTAAGGCACACAACCCTTCTTCCCTAAAGTCACAGGTTATCACTCATACGAACGAATCGCCACCCCCCCCCTGCTCAGTCATGCCTTAAGACCAAAAATCTCCTGCGTCCCCGTTGGCAGTGAGAACAAAAAGATTCTCAGTCCCCATGCGGCCGTGAGCCTCATCCATGAACTAGAACTCTACAGCAAAATATTCTCGCTACTGCTTCTAGACGCCCACTGGTAGCCGATATTAGCTAAAACCTTTAAATACATCCTTTCTCTTATAGCTTCTCAACCAGTAATACCTAAGTAACCTTTTCAGACTGGTTGTCTCCTCATAGAACGGTCTTAATATTTTGCTTATAGCGACTGCGACTGTGAACCCCAGGGCGGAGACACGGCTGACAAGCCCTGACATCCAATACGGGGTGTTGCACAATTCCCGAAATTGAACTCGGTAATTCATGATCAATGCTGCCATCAATGTTAAAAAAGTAAAATAATTGAAAGAAAAAGGTAACAAAACCCTGCCCACAGAGGTCGCCATCCTACCCACCCACACCAGTACGCTAGTTTGGTGGTTACGTCCCGTGCGTACGGTAACCTTCGACAGGGTAACCGTGACTGGGTAATCTCTGCGCCAACATTGAAAAGCCAACTAATTTCCACAACCACCACCCTCCACATCTCTTTCTACCACCATCCTTTACATCTCTTACAGCCACCACCCTCTACATTTCTTTCTGCCACCACCATCCTTGCTCATCTTGATGCTCATGTCCCCTTGGGTAGTATTGATAATTTGGGGTTTCGTAGCACATAAGTCATGTGCTTCTCACTGGCAGGTTCTTCCTGGTATCCACTTTCACTTTCTGCTTTTGTTTCATATAATAATACACTGTGGAGAGTGAATAAGTCTCTATTTCTCTTAAGTGTGGGATATCATAGTACTAGCCTACGTGGTATTTCGACATTCTCCACAAATATAAGAAAGCAAGCATATTCTTCTTTGCTAGTGCAGAGCACTACCATAAAAGCCTTCCCCTGATGCAGTGAATGCACTTTTGCCTGTTTGCATACCAATAGCAATTTTGCATATTTCAACAAGATGAATTAAATTCCTGTCATGGATTCTGTTTCGGCAAGATCTTTGCTCTGTCTCTTAGCTTACCAGTTTGGCAAATCGCTTACCTTCGTATGCTAATAGATTTTCATGGCATACAATCCAAAGATAAATATAATCGTTTTCTTAAAGTTAGTTCCTTCTATTAGTTCTATAATTACAGGTTTACTGATATTACCTGGCTGAATGTAGGGTTTGGATATCAATTTGTATGAGAAGAGCGAAAATATAAAACCCAGGCAATATATAATCCTATTATTTAATTTCACATTAGTACTGTGTACCTGGAACCTTAATCAAGCAGTCCAGGTATTAGAGGCCAATATCCTTTAGGCCATCAAAAGCTTTTATTGTACTTAATATAGGCTCCTTGGAAAGACTTTGGAAGAACTGGTATCAGGATATTTTAACTATCAAAATCTAATTGTGAGTTTGCAAAATCTTGTTGGACTAACCATGTATTATCTCACGACAATAGCCATTTCACGCAACTACTAACCTCCTCTCAAGTATATTCAAGAAGTGGGTTTTGATTCATCCCACACATAATCTCATTATCTATTAATGGCTTATAACTGGGATGAGGATCACTATGGTAACTACTTGAAAATCCAATGTATATTTTAATATCTGCATAAATAGTAGTAATACCACATTGAAAATTAGTTAGAAAGTACTTTTAAATATTGAGAATCAGAATTTGAAGTTTTAATGAAAAACAAAAAATAATGTATCTTGTATAGTCACTTTATTCCAAACTAGTTCATTTAGCAGATTGCTTACAATTGAAGGCAAGAAAATTGAAACCAACTATGAAAGTACCAGTTTTAGCAGGTAATAAAAGCTTATAACTCTTGTATTTGATATATGAAGTGCTTTGATATTTATTTGTATATATATTTAACTATACTCATTTTTAAAGTTACAATACCTCCTATAATAGCTATAAATAAATACCAAAACAATTGATATATCAAATACCAGATCTCTAAGCTCTTATTACTTGCTCAAACTGGTAGCTCCATCATTGGTTTCAATTTGCTTGACTTCAATTGTAAGAAATCTGCTAACTAAACTAGTTTGAAATAAAGTGAGTATACAAGAGGCATTATATTTTATTATTACTAGTAATTGAAAACTGCATATTCTGATTCACCATATTTAAAAGTACTTTCTAAGCAACTTTGAATGTAGTATCACCACTATTTACGCAGATATTAAAATATACATTAGATTTTCCACTCGTTACCATCATGAGCCCTATTCTGGTGATAAACCATTAATAGGTAAATGACATTAGCGTCTATCATCAGCAAAACGGGGGTCTGCATCAACTACCATAGTGTTGTGCCCTGACTCGGACTCTGCGCCGTGTGCGTCCTGTGCGTCCTGTACCTGTGCACCACATCTAGTTGCGTCTAGTGCCTCCAGAGACCCTTGCCTCCACTGGGTTCCGTCCGGACACATGCAACTAAGTAACCCTGCCTCCCATGCATCCTGACTTAAACCACAACACCATCCCACATCAGAATTCACCACAACCCCTGATTCTGGTTTCAGCCTTCTTTGTCTTCTAGCCCAGATGTGAGTAAGGAGTATTTCTTGGCAAAGAAAATATAGTTAGTGCTGGGGCCTAGAGAGAAAGCGATCATACGCTTAATCTTAAATTTGCGCTAAAGACCCCTACGCACACTGGCCCTGGCACTCAGAGTTCTATTTTCACAACATCATCTTTGAATGAGCGCAAATTCCAGCTCACTCCAGTCTGCAAATGAGTGACAGCCATAACACTCTCAAGTCTAGCATTGTTCCTGGTGGTTTCTCAGCACTTAGCCTCAAACTGGACGCGACGCGACATTCTGAGTCTTTTCATCACAACACACAACATCCACACTCCCAGGCTACAGCTGCAACACTCCACCCCAGCCAGACAATCAATCCTGAATCCGACACTTGGAGGTTCCTGAGCTCGATGCCAGCTATCCAGAGGTATACGATTCATCCCCAGAGGGATATTATTCATCCAGTTACAGGGCTGAGTAGGGTGGAGTTCGGGAGATCCCAGAACATGATGGCAGATTCCTCCACAACCGGAGCTCCGATCCTGAATCTGATTGAGGGGGGTTGTTGGGCTGGGCGCCAGCTACGCAACAGTCTAGGCTACGTCCCTGTTGCATCGAAACCCATGAAATCGCTGTCTTCTGTTGAGGGTGTATTAGGTCTCAAGCTGGCGATATTTTACTCGATGGGAGATATCTCCACAACCGGAAGACAGATTTTGATTCCGTTGGCGGGAGGATGTTGGGCTTGATGCCAGCTTTCCAACAGTATAAGGTACGTCTCTGTCACATCAAGGCCCAGGAAGTCACTCTCTTCTGTGGAGGGTGTATTAGGTCTCAAGCTGGCGATATTTTACTCGACAGCCGATTAATCCACAACTGCAGGACGGAATCTGATGCTCTTTGCGTGAGGTTGTTGGCCATGGAACAGGCTTCACAACGATATAATGTACTTCCCCCTGCGATATTTATTCATGAAGTTACAGTACTGAATAGTGTGTTGGTGATCACAGGACTCGATAGCTGATTCCTCCACAACCAGTTGTCTGATTGTGGATCTGATTGCGGGAATCTGTTGGACTTGACGCCAGCTACGTGGCGGTATAAGGTACGTCTCTGTCGCATCGAAACTCATGAATCCGCCAACCCTTCTGAGAGTGGTCTTTCTACAGGTCCCAGAACTCGATGCCCGATTCCTCCACAACCACTGCTCCGATCCAGAATCTGATTGCGGGAGATTGTTGGACTCGACGCCAGTTACCCTGTGGTATAGGATACGTCCTGAGGCACCAATTCCCCATTGAGCTATAGGGTCATGTGTAGTGGATGAAGGTGTCAGACTCGGAAGGCTTCTTATGACTTAGTGTTTCTCTGTGAATTGGCCTGTATATTAGAACAATAGAAGACTACTAGTAGTAAATTTAACAGTTTGACGGTATGACATCTATTGTGACAAAGGTCAGAAAAAAGTAAAGCGGGGACACTTCGCATATCTCAGGAAGATGTGGTCTCGAGGCAGGTGGAATCCTGAGTATTTGGTGCTGCGTCAGAGGGCGTCCAGAGTATTAGGTGCTGCGTCTGGAGCGTCCTGAGGATTAGGGCCTGCGTCTGGTACGTCCTGAGAATTGTGTGCTGCATCAGGTTGTGTCAGATGCATGGTGTGGTAGCGTGGTTGCCTCCTGATTCGCGATTGGTGTTCCAGCGTCAGGTGCGTCAGACGCACAGAACGCACAGAACGCAGGGCAATATTTTTGCTGATGATCCCCAATACGTAATCTCCCAGGCTAAACTATACCCAGAATATCACTGCCCAATTTGCCTCCCAAATCCTTGATATCCTTGTTCAACATCTTCACACTGCCATGCTATATATATTGCTTGCACGAACATACTAACTGTCAGCAAGTTTATCTGCGAGCTGACAAGTATGATATCTTCACAAATGAGTTTATCTATCCTTATAAGCATCATGCATATGTAAGCTCCAATACATTATCACTCATGATGGTTTTTTGGGCACCCATTAAAAGTATGATGAGTCTTTAATTCAGTATTCAAAAATATTTCATTCCAGGCATCTAGCCCTCTGTCCCTGACCGATAATACAGGCAGATTTAATATAACAATAAAAATGTCTTCTGCAGAAGAGGTTGCTGGGCTTTGTGGTTTAAGCCAACCTAATATTGGAGATACCTTAAGCAGATTTTGCAAATCACAAACTAAAGTTAACAGCCATCTTGCTCTGTTGAAATAGTATGTGAATAGACCAGTCCCCAGTTGATATGTAAACTCAGAAACCATCTTCAGGACGAGTACAAGTCTTGAACACCTTCATGTAAGCTTTTGGCTCTAATTCCTATATTAATATATTTTTTTCAAATTTATTTTTATTGACTAACTCTCATGGCTTCATGCATAATTAACTGTGAACACCATTGGATTCACCGATCCTCTGAACATAGAGGATTCCCCATGCATTTTGGGCCCATCTCTATCCTGTTCAAAAGAAGAGTTCTTTATCTCAAGTGCTTTGACACTCTGCTGTTATGAGAAAACAAGGCTCCATCTGATACCTGACTCTGAGTTGGTAGACCCATTTAGTCTGATCGCTCTCAGGACTAAGGCTCTGAGTGTGGTTGAGGCAACTATCTTTTCTACTTTGTTTTTTTACTTCAGAGCCATTACCTTCCACTATTATAAACCCAAAAGATTCCTTACTATACTGAATTGAACTCTGATAAAACCCTTTGGTACAAGTATCCTTTACTTTTCTTACTTGATTCCGTACAAAATGCAATCCATGTTCTTGCATATTATGGCAATATTATTGTAACTCTGATGGAGTATCATAAATTGATAGTTGAATATGATATCTAGCATAATGGATATGTAATAACCTAGTATCAGTACCAACTTGAAGATTGTTGTCATATTGTAATTCTGGAAAACTCAAGTTTAGAACAAAGAGTCGAGTATAAAGTAACTAAGGTAACCTTCGTGTCATATTTACTCAGAGTTTGAATAGAACCTCATTTGCAATAAATAGTTTTGGCTCATATAGCTTAGTGGTAGCACAAGTTTAGTGAATTTAATTATAGGGTCAGCGAGGCACTGTGGGGTAACCAAATAGAAGGTTATTCTGCTTGAATATCTTCACCTTCAAGCTCCTGACACTGCCAGTGAGTCTGAAAAGGATAAACTCTATGGGAATCTTGGGGTAACTGAGATATTAAACTTAAAGTTTCTCTAAAGAGAAAAATTCAAGAAAGATATCATCAAGAGTTGGCTTAACAAGTATGTGAGAGCACAACTAAGGAGCGATATTTGTACTCCAGAGATTGTAAAGCTTGTGGTGAACGACAGATTTCATGCATATCTTGTTTCAATTGTCGAATCACGGAAGATTTTGGTCTGGAAAATGAGAAAAAAAGGGAACTAAATTGGGGGTCCTATGTGGGGAGAGAAAATACTGTATGACTCAGGCTCAGACACTATTATTCATTTATCACTTTTAATAAATCAATTCCTCTCAAGGATGTGCCAAAGAAACAGACTACCATAGTTTGAGCTGTAACTCAGAGGCTTGGAATAGCTCAATCAGGGTGGAGAAACTTGAAGTTGAATGACCAGGATAAATAGCAGTAGGTTGCTATTACCTAGCAGGAATAGGGTACCAAATATTTAAGAGCGAGATATATGGCTTCATAAGATGAGTATATATCTGAACTAATACTCCCGAAGTTATGAGTTTCACAAAGCCATCTTGAAGACAACTCGAAATACTGGATCACAGTACGCTTCTAGATATGTTTAACCAATTGGAATGATGTTTGAAGAACACTACGCCTCTCATTTTCTAGTTGCATATGCATTAACTGCATACTGCTTAGATGGGTGAATATCAGAACTGATCACTCTACCTTCCATATTACTATTGATATGTAGGCATTTGGACCGGATATTCATATATAGTCTATCATGATGAAGACATCTGGCAGTGAAAATCATATCTTGCATTCTGTGCATTCTGTGCATTCTGTGCATTCTGTGCATTCTGTGCATCTGACCCACCTGACGCCTGGACGCTAATCGCGAATAAGGCCATAACATTGATCCGACTTGGTATTCTGATCTTGGGTTACTTGTCACTGTCCATCTGGAAGCTATTAGGACATGGATCCATATGTCCTATGCATTCTGCCTGCATCTGGTGCTCCACTACTCTGTCCTGACGTGGCCTGATCCACGACTCTCCTGGCCTGATATCACCTGATCCGCGGCTCTCCCACCCTGACGATGCCTGATATGAAACTCTCACACCTAGGTGCTGGTTCCTTGTAACTGAATGTCAAGGCTTTGCTGATCTTACCACCTCTTGTTACAATTCTGTGGGCTCCTGCCTTTCTTTTTCGGATCACACGATCCTGACCCCTCCCTTCCTGATGTGTGTTCTGTTCTTTCTGATCTTACTGCCAATACATGCTGCATGCTGATCCAATCGTGACAATATCAGAAGTCGCTTTGTTTTTTCTAACACATCGTGAACTAAGTCTAATACTGTCCTTATCTTACACCTAAAGCCTTGTCCTAATGCAGTCACCCTGAGTTTAGCGCATCCTGATCGCACGAGTTCACTAATTCTGCTCTGAATCCTTGGGTGAGGTTGAGGTCCGCATCTTAATACAAAGCTCCTTTGCGTTCTATGGGGCTGAAACAGGGCCTGCTGATTTCTTTCTAAATTGTTTCCTGTACTTTTACTTTGTTGTATAGCAGGCAGCTTAGATAGGTAGTTAGTGGGACAGGTAGTAAAGTGGGCAAGTGATTACTAAGGAGGGGTGGGGGTCATCGGTTGAGAAGGAAGAGGGGAGGCAACAGAGAGAAAACAAGAGCCAAACACACAATACCTGGGAGTGGAAAACTGACATGTTCATAGGCGACGAAGATCTTGTGTTTGCCGAATAGTTCTACTTGTTTCTTTCTGGGTTCGTTTATTATCGTTATTGTTTTCTATAACTGTACCGAATGTGCGAGTGGCGATTGCCCAGATTGATACTATTTTATGTCCTGATAGTGATATCATTTCTCCAATCAATTGGTTTCCTTCTTTTCTTTGCTTTAGGGTTTTTAATGCTCACAGGAGAATACTATCTGCCTGGACCAAAGTCATGATTTAGTACCCTCCCCACATGTGAGAGCGACCGCTGCATCCAAATATTTAGTACAGCTATGCTACACTTTCTCAATCTTCTAACTGCGCGTATCATTACTACCAGCTTGCACCTAGTGTTCGTTACGGGGCCTCCGGGGCCCCGAAACCGGCGGGCCCCTGCCTTAATTCCCCGCCCCGCCCCGGGCTATTGACCGGGGCGGGGAGTTTTTTTTTGAACCCCTGCCCATGCCCCCGTCCAGGCCCCCGCCCCGTTCAATGCCCTGAACAGCCCCCCGTCAATGAATTTTCTGCCCCCAGGACCCCGCTTTTTCGTATATTCCCCTCTCGAACATTGCTCTTTTGATACATGATTGAGTAATTGTGTGACCATATATCAAAAACCACATACCTCAAAGGATATATGGGCTTTTATTTGCATGGAATGATTCATACAATATGAACCGGAATAATTTACAACACCGATTGGATGTCTGAGTTGCCTAGTCTAGTAACGTATATTGTCTCTGCAGGCCATACGCCTAATGCATATGCCCAATTCATACACTCTATTCACAGGTTCAAATCATATGCCCAATTCATAAGCCTTATTCATCCGCCAGTGCCATATGCCCTAATGATATGACCAAGCCATACGCTCAAATCGAACCCCCAAACCATACGCCCAAGCCATACGCTCAAATCATACGCCCAAACCATACACCCAAACCCTACGCCCAAATCATACGCTCAAATCATATGCCCAAGCCATACGTGCAAACCATACGACCAAGCCATACGCCCAAGCCATACGCCCAAATAATAATCACAGTCATGCTATAGAGTTACTGTATTCAGAGTTTACATAGTGAAATGGTGAGGTTAAAGAAAGAGTGTATTTATAACAATAAGAGTTCTATAAAAGGTAATCATGCTAAGTTAGATGTGACTTGGAGGTTTGAGTTAGATGTATGATTTGTGTAAAAGTGAGCAAATCCTGCCCCGTCCCCCCCACCACTTGGGGCCAACACCATGGAGTAATAGAAAACAAGAAGAATGAAAGTCATAATAGTTGAAAAAAGAGGTGAATTAAGAGAAAGAAAAAGACAATCCCCAAATATGCTTAGGTGGTAGCACTCCCACTAGCACCAGCTCTTGCCCTCCCACCACCATCCCCGGAGCGCGTCTGTATCCTACCGCCAGCACCGCTCCAACCACTCCCACCAGGGCCCGCAGAGCGCCTCGGAGCCCCACTCCAACCACTCCAACCCCTACCACGAGTCGGCTGAACTGGCGTCTGCCGGGTATGAGTACTAACCCCAGCCCCAGACGGCCCTGTTCCAGCGGGTTGTGCAGGTGTGCTTCTGACGGCCCCGGTCACCACCCTACTACTACTGCCACGACCCCCCCCAGTCCCCACATGCCCCGTATCATGGTCTCCCTCGGCACCTCTCGCATCACCTTCCTCAGCACCACTTCCATCACCTATACCAGAACCCCACCCCCAACCAAATTTCCTTGTGTAACAACTCCCCCAGCACTCCTCGTAGTACCACTACCCCCAGTCCGGCTAGTGCTCCCAGGGCCGCCATACAAGCGATGGCGGACACGTGGACGAGAGTTATCGCTGTCGTCACTGTCACTGTCACTACAGTCATTGGCTGGGGGTGAGTGATAGGGGGAAGCTCCCTGCCAATGGCGAGGGGCATAACGTCGAGGAGGTGCACCCCGAGGAGGAGGAGGAGGGGGAGCGCGCCTGGGAGGAGGAACACCTGCAGGACGAGGTGCACCACTGGGACGAGGTGCACCACTGGGACGAGGTGGACCACTGGGACGAGGTGGACCACTGGGACGAGGTGCACCACTGGGACGAGGTGCACCACTGGGACGAGGTGCACCACTGGGACGAGGTGCACCCGCGGGAGGAGGAGGACGAGGAGGACGAGGTAGTGCACCCCCGGGAGCACCGCCGTCCTGATTTAAATGACGTCTCATCTGTTCCCGAATGGCACCATCTGGCTGGCCAGCCATAACGTCCATGACATCCTCAAATAATCTCAGGTCCTGGACCATAAGGGTAACGCGACCAGCATGTGCCGCACCCAGGGCTCCAGCTATGAACAAAAAATTAGTAAATCAGATAATTATACTAGGAGAGGAACTCAACTTACCGGTCATTGTTATCACCAGGAACTCTTCCGCTGCCACCTGGAGGCATTTAACAGCTGATCTCTGCCAACAGAATTGTTGCTCGAGTGCCAAATCTCACCCAATCTCCTGGCAAAGACGATAGAATAGGGCCTTGGGAATTAGGTACCCGCCATCGCAGCGATACTTAATAACCTCTGTCATTGCCACCCTCCCAGTCGGATAACGAGCCGGCTGCTAGACCCCACCAACAACTCTCCCAGGTCTTTTCCGACAAGATGCTCAGTTGGGGGCCCCAAATATCCACCGCCCTTGTGGCCCAAGATACCATCATTTGCGCGACGTTTGGGAGGCATTGAGCAGGAGTTACCGTTTTGGTGTTTACTTGTTTGTTGTATTGACGGACAGGGGCATGAGGAAGGTGGTTCACAGGAAAAGCGACAAGGGTTTTTGCTCAGAAGTTAGACGGCAAAATGATCTTTGGTGTGTAGGTGACTGGAGTCTGCTTCCTTGAGGGTATGTGTATTTGTGCGTATGTGTATTTGTGCGTATGTGTATTTGTGCATATGTGTATTTGTGCGTATGTGTATTTGTGTGTAGGTGTATGGACCCTAGACCTTCCCAGATAGGTGAGTCGGATATTAGGGCTTGCTAAGAGGAAGAGGTGTGTTGGAGGAGAGGTGTGTAAAGAGTTATTTTATACCAACAAAATAAAAATTGGTTACTTCATGAGGAGTGCCTTTCAAGCCCCCTGGGCATATCTTTCCGGGAGTCCCCTGGAGTTTAGGTCTATATTGATTCATGATGTCTAGATGAGTAAACGATAGTTAAGGTTGATAGGGCATGGGTATATACATACACTTGAATTGTATGATGGTTAAAGTCGCGTAAGACTGCAACCCCTGGTCTACCATAACACGCAATGTACAATCCCTTCTATGTAGAAATGGCTTGAAAATGTTGTACTAGACCTTGTATTTGTTCCAAGATGTTATTTCTTGCCTGTTTATTTATCAAGTGTACAATTGTACTCACAAAATGAACGTGGAGAGTACGCCCCTCCCATCTTCCATCTGAACTCAAACACACAGCTCTTGTTGCTATAATTTCCTTTCTCTGATAGTATGATGAAAGCAATTAGCAGTAGGCTTGAATCTGGGGGGTCATTCATATCATACTTACAAGTTGGTGAGTAGGGCTTTTGGTCAGGCGACCGCGGTAGAGAGGAGGGCACGACGCGTGACTGCGGGTAGACCGTGACGATGTTTTCAAGAGGTGAACCAACTTTTTCTTTTCTTTTTAAGAGAGGCCAAATTAACTCCACTTCTTTCTCACCAGACTCTTACCTTCTGCATCCACCCTCTGGCTATCAACACAATCAGGGTTCTCAATAGCCCGACTGGTCAAGTCTTAGTGGTAGGACCACTTGGTCAGTCTAAATGGATGTCCGAGACCGGACTTGACTGAAATATATTGTCACGACTGGTCTCGATTAGTCCCAGACCAGGCCTTCACGCCTCAGTCCGACACGGCGAAAAATAATTTGTGCGCAAGTTCGCACTGGTGCGAACCTGCTGATATAAGCGAAAAAATTGAGAAGAAAGGGAACTTACATTGAGAAGAAAGGCTGGGTATTCTGATCAATGGAAGGATAGGAGCACATTTCTGCTTTATAAATGCTCCACTCTGTGTTGTTCGTGAATCATTAGTAAACGAGAGAACTTCTTTAGCACTGAGTGATCTGTTCAGCCGCAATTTTCACAGATAAGCCACCAGCCGATACACCCCTTATCACTCGTTTTTTTGCCTGGTCCGCCCTGTCTGCCTGAGCCCGGTCCAGTTAGTTCCAACAACCATAACTCCCCGGTGAGTCTAATTTCTACTATTGGACTAGACGAGACTTTGACCATGTCTAGCTGGTCCGAGGTGGTCCTCTGCCGACCATTGAAAATCCTGAATACAATCCTCAGGTCGCTCTGGCCTCTGGGCTGCAATCCCGCTTCTCTTTTTCATACAGAAGCAAACTCACAAGTTAAAATAAAAAGAAAAGAAAAAAGAAAAGAAAAGAAACACCCGGAGCTCTTGCTCCACCAACCCGGATACCCACCGCTACTTGTACCACCCTCTCTACTTCCCTTACATTCTCGACTACATGAGAGGGCACGCCGGCAAATGGTCGCTGCATAGATTACTTATTGCACAATCCTAAATACCAAGTTAGTTACCATCTTCACACAGGTCTTTTCTCCTTTGCTCTTTTATCACCCCTCAAATCATACGCCGAGTTCATACGAACAAATCACACCCACAAAATGATACGCACAAAGAAATCATACACACAAAATCATACGCACAAATTATATGTACTAACATTGATGAATAGAATACCTTTTTCCACGAGCAATGCCATCTGCTTATAAGTGGAGGCCGCTTCTGGCAGGCGCTTTGGAGCACTCTGTAAATCATGTGACCATCCGCCGGAATGAACATAGGGCAAGCCTTACCCCCTTGGAAACTGCTTGCACATGTGCAAGGGGCAACCGAGGCAATCGCCTAAAACAACGCGGTCATTTTGCGCAAAGATATGATGAGTACCAGGCGCTTGACGACGAGAACAAAGCCCAAGTGGATCAGGAGATGAAGGGGGAGGAGAACAAGGTCGTAGAGCAGGAAAGTGTGGCAATCCTGGTGGATTGGCGGCGATACTATCCAAACCAGTTTCTCGAGGATGGTTTGCTATTTATGAACCCACCAACCCCTATCGAAGTCGATTCTCCACCGAATTCGCCGGCATGGCCTGTATTTCCGTCACCAAAAATGAGTAGAGTTCGTTACGGGGCAGATGGGGCCCCGAAAAACGCGGGCCCCCGGCCCTTTTCCCCGCTCCGCCCCACTCAACGGCCTGGGGCCTGGTATCTTTTTCGGCATTCCCTGCCCCTGTCCCCGCTCAGGCCCCCGCCCCACCCATACCCCAGACGGGTCCCCATTGAAAATAGGTGGTAACAAACGGGGTCCTGTCCAAGGAATGAGGGCGGTTGGGCCCCTGATAGGGGCAGGGCAGTGATTACCCAAAACATACCCCCCCCGGCCCCGCGTAAGGGCAGGGTCTGGCGAGTCAAAACCCGCCCCGCCCCGCCCTGTAATGAACACTAAAGATGAGGCCTGCAGCACGAATGAAGAGTCTGCTTGACCGTGTGGTCAAGTGCATCAGCAAAAAAAATACCTTGCGTTCTGTCTCTCCCTGCTCACCCTGTGCACCGGACGTTCAAGGTGCTTATAACGTAAACTCCTCTTCTGGGTGCGTCCGCCCGGGCTCATTCCGTCCGGAAGTGAAAGGGCCGTGTCCAATGCGTCCGGACCTGCAAGTGAGCGTCTGGACGCATTGGACGCGGCCCTTTTTGCGTCCTGACGCATTTGACCCCCCCTGGCGCAGCTACCCCCCTGATACTCTACCCCCAGCGACCAGCCTCTTCATACCTTCGCTCCCAATGCACCCGTTCCCATGCTACCCTTTTGCGGACGTCTTGCGGCCGCGACCTCTCTCCTCCCAG
>Ga0307509_10002762_pt1 | contig 27928 bp, 25 predicted proteins | sample 10_EM_MG_FD_202245 | JGI IMG/M metagenome (GOLD analysis project Ga0307509, IMG submission 202245) | Populus trichocarpa ectomycorrhiza microbial communities from riparian zone in the Pacific Northwest, United States - 10_EM | ecosystem: Host-associated > Plants > Roots > Unclassified | place... | reverse complement strand
TAATAAGCAACTTTTGTTAATTACTAGAAATTCGCAGGTGTGCAAGCCCCAGACCGTAGCCAATATTAGCAACATGATTGTACTTACGCACATCATCACTCGAGAATACTGAGAAAGCATCTTAGTAATCTCTGTCTCAGACACTGAGACGGGTGGCAGAAAGTTTTCCACCGTTTCAGCAGTCTAAGAGATAACGTGGGGGAGGGGTCAACGAACAGGAGGGCTCAGCGAACAGGGCAACTAGTTTGGGGCTGATGATGTGGCTAATGAGGTCTTGGTATTTACTCGGAATATGTGACTTATCATCGAGTAGAATTGAGAACATTCAAAAAAAAAAAGACTGCGCAAATCGAATAGGAAAACAATTGGGGATAAGCTAAAATAGGTGAACAGAAAAGGGATATTAAAATCAATTTCACACAAGATGAGGGGTGGGAGTTGCAGCATCAGACAAATCACTACTTCCACGATCAACAATTTCTTCATCCTCTACAAACCCCTCCTCATTTCTACAAACACTTTGAAAATCAAAAGCTGAGTTTTCCTCCCTTGCCTCTCTGCTATGACTTACCTCGATGAATACTCTTGTTTCCGTGTGGTGGGAACTGGCTGATGGTGAAGAGAGGGCTAGGGTATTGGTATTCTGTTCAACTTCCAATCCGTTTTCAGGACTATAAGCTGGACACCCATCCTGCCAGCCTTCCTCCATGGCTGGCTCAGCTGTCTGTAATGCGCTTTCCTTGGCTATTGAAGACTGGAGTTTCTTGCTGACCTGTTCTGCTGCTTCCCGGTGATAGGAGGATGGTTTCCAGCTTCGTGGAAGTGTGTTGCTTTCTTCGCGGGCTGCTGCTTGGGCTTCCTTACGGTGAAGTTCGGTAAGTAATGATTTTTGTCGCAAAATCATCTTTGAGACTCCTGTTTGCTTTGCCTTCAATGCCTTTTTTTTTTTATCCGTTTGCTTTTCAAAAAATTGGTTTACCTTACTAACATCCAACCAGGCCTGCCCATCGGTGGGAATAAGCTGTCGGTTTTTTTTCCGCTTCTCCTGCCGCTGACGTTCTGAAGCTAAGATATTCTTTCTATCTTGCTCTTGTGCTTCAGCACGGAGCATACTGTGCTCAGCAGCATGCGCAATATTTTTCTGTAAGTGTTCTTTCTTCCAACTTTGCGGTGAGGTTGAGATGTTGAAGGATTGACTCAGTTTTTGTTGATAGTGTAGCTGATCGGAGGTTTTAGGTGTCGTGAGTCGTGCAATATCAACAATTGACTGCGAGTCAAGAGGTGGCGGTGTGGAGGGAGGTGAAGGTGAAGTAGAGTGGATATGAGTAGTGAAGGGAGCTGGATTGGGTGCGGTAAGGATTTCTCGAAGGACAATCTCACAATTGCTGGGAATATGTCCCGTAAACCAAAAGGCTGATCGTATATTCTTTTCTGAAAAAGCTTTTTGTCGTGCGATGTTAATTATTTGATAGAAATTGTCCTTCCCCACCCCCCACACCCTCCAGGCCCATCGCTGTCGCAGTTCCTTCCGATAATAGTGCTTATATGCACTGAAAACAGCAACATCTAGTGGTTGCAAACGGTGTGTCGTATGCGGTGGGAGACAAAGTGGAATAACTTTGGTCTCCAGACAGTAGCTGAGAAATCGGCTATTCACATGCGAGTTGTGTCCGTCAAAGAGAAGTAATCTAAACTCCTCCTCTGCCTTCTCAGCTGACTTGCTCCCAGGTCCAAAATTTCTTTTTAAAAAACGGAGACTCATTTTCTCGTCGGTCCATCCGTTGTTGGATCGGCCAAACAACGTATTTTGAGGAACTTCAGGTAGGTTCTCAAACCACTCTTCAATGAACTCTTTTGCCTTTAAGATAATACAAGGACTCTCGAGTGCTGACCCATTGCCGCAAATGCCCTCAATGACTGTTGCAAAGTCACGACTACCATCTATAATACCCAGGCCCGTTGTATGAGTATTAAATTAATTTTAATTTAAACAAATACTATTAAGGTATGTACAACTTGGATTATCACATACCTTGGGTCCTTTGCACTAATTCTCCATTTTCTCGGGGATGGCGGACTACCTCCACTACCCTCTCTGAGGCTCCAACCCCCATCAAGAACCCAATCTCATCAATATTGTACATATTGTGAGGCTTGATCTCAAATTGCTGAATTACTGATTCGTACTATAATTTTTAATTTTTAATTTTTAATTTTAGTATTTTATTATTTTCAGTTTATAAAATAATGCACATATTGAAGTTATTTTATATACATACCATGTCAAAGTAGTTGTTAATTATATTGGGGCTATTGCCACAAATACTGCGCTTGTAGTCCATTTGTTTGCTGAACCGTGATCTTACCTCCGGATGGCGTTTATATAATGAGTCGCGAACCCAATTTTTACCCAGAGTGCCATTTGGTATGCGTGTTTGGTATATCGCCAATGCACACTCCCGAACCTCCTCAACTGTCAAGGGAAATCCTAACCTTCCTAGCTGCTCACATCGTTCCACCAAAAACGACTCCTCAGTTGGTGTAAGCTTTTGTCGTTTCTCACCGTCTTCCTTTTTGGTTTTTCGTCCCTGCATTCGATTTCGCAAGGTGGATGGTCGTATGCCTACCATTTCAGCTGCACTCCGTGAGCTTCGAGCTTCTTGTCTTTCCAGCAGGTCAATTGCAAGCTGTTCACGTATCTCATTTGTCGGTACAGGTCCTGGGGTGCTCGCGCTTTCGTAAGATTCAGAATGGCTTCTGCCACAATCGCTATCGATCTCCATTTTTGTTGCTTTTGTCGGGCTTGAAATTCTCTAATACCTACAATCCCAGATCCAGTCTATGTATATTAACTATTTCTTTTCCGTTATTTACACCTTAGGTCATTCTATTTCCTGAAAACCGCATCCTGAGCCACAATACCTGATCAACGGTTAATCCTTATGTCAGCATAAATGTTGCTGTTCGCTAAGCCCTCCTGTTCGTTGACCCCTCCCCCATGTTAGTAAGCATAGTGAATATTAATACTAAGGACTGTTTACTTGTGTCCTTCCTCTTTAGGGCCATCGCATCTAGCACTAGTGTCTTTCATTTGGACTGGCATTGTGGTGGTATTGTGATTGTTGAATTTTGCGGGGAATTGCGGATGCACCTGTTGCCTCAGGATTTTACTCTTGCAGCGAGTAGCCCAGCCATGTTACTTGTACAGATGAAATTTGGCCTTCCCAACTTGCGGTTTTTTTTGCTTATCCGCAAATAACTTACAGAATAGATAGCGGAACATGATCCTGGCTTGGCGAGATGTCACGTTTCTAGAGGGTGGCTGTTGCCTAGTATTGGCAGACAGGGGGCTCTATGCAGGTTAGACTGCTTCCCTAGCCACCTGACACCCCCCTCACCCGGACAGCCCAACCCAGATAAGAAAGTTTTAAGCGATTTGCTTGATTTGATTGCGCTCACCGCCGCCGTTTCCTCATACAATACCCAATCAGCATCCGTGCGGGTGGCTAGGGAGGCAGTCCATTCTTTGACTTCTCTTGCGCTTCCCCCCTCCACCACAACACAACGCCCATCGCGACAAAGGAACACAGTGCAACAGAGGAACGGTTGGACTGTTGATTGAGGAAGGAAATTTTGTCCTGTACCTAGTTAGTCGGACAACCTGTAAGGTTGGGCTTTCTTGCAGTTGGATTTTTCTCTCTTTTGTGCGGTTCTCTAGGTTGATTTTAGATAAGAGGTTCGTGTCGCTTAAAGGATTCAGGTTTGAATTGATTGCGACTTGTGTGGTTTTCCTTTCGGGTTGAGAATTCTTGATAGTGACAGTTGTTTCCCCATACCTCTTTCATTCCACAGAGTAGATACACTGGTGCCCGGTTCCTTTGTTTTCAATACGCTCGCTGAGTACCAACCAGAAATCCAGTCAGATTCGCGTCGCAGCTTCACATAAGCGGTAAGAATTCCAACCCTGCTCGTGTATCCGATACTCCCCGTTAACCTTCCCCCGCGCGTCTGCTCCCGCTCCGCCGGGCTCGGCATCTGGCGTCACACCCTCCCTTCTGCAAACGTGAAGGTACCGAAAAACAAGAAGTTACTCGTACGTGTAGGAAACAGTTTATCTACCGTACTCTCTAAAGCGAAGGAAGTTACAAATCACCAACCATCACAGATAACAACCCCGCCCTGTAATAAGAGGCAAACAATTCACGATAAATTCAATTTACTTTAGCTAATTCACAAACCCTTCACCTAATTCAAACCCAGAGAAAGAAAAAGAAAAAAAACTAAAGCGAAAAAGAAAACCCAAACTTTTCCGGTTGTCCGACTATCTATCTCCAGGTGTTGCCTGCTTTCTCAAATTTCGCTTTTTCCGTTGACGGTCCAAATTGTTCTTCCGTTGTGCCGTGGTATCGTGGTGGAAAGAAAATGCGAGAGAAGAGAAGAGTCTCTGCCTTGCATAGAGTCGCCCCCTTCCGTTTTCCACTCCGACTAAACTTCAGCCACCCCGGTAGTGCACGTGACACCTTCCCACCATTCAACTCAAGCCCAGCGTGCTCTCCTCCCTAAAGCAAAACTATATCATGAATCACTATCTAAATTCTGTAAGTTATCAGTAGGCTAGCTAAGAAGCGCAAACTAAGTCGAGCCAAATTTCATTAACAACACTACTGTATAGCACCTGCTCCTGTGACTACCAAGACAAGACCGAGCGAACATCTCCACTCTTCCCAAAGTCGTGCCAGTGGAGTTCTATTTTGTTGCCTTGTGTCTAAGAGTAATTTTAGTAGCTTTAAAAAGGAGCGGACAAAAATTCTCACCCAATTATATTCGGACCTCCCAAAAGGTTTTTGCACCCACGACCACGTTGTCCTTCACAATAAACCCATCTTGCGGTATAAACAAAAATCGCAGGGCTCGCATGGCAACTCCCGGTAATTCGAAGAACGGCAGAAAATCCCCCACTCAACGCGCCCCAACAGGGGAGAGCGCTTCTCCACTCTGACGGAACATTCTATGAAGACACCTTTGGAATCCTGCTTCGCGACCATTATCAAGCCAGCCGAACATAGTGCACACGCGACAAGGGAGCACTACGACAGAGTAGGTCGCAGCATCCGTAATTATCCCTCACATCTCTATACACCCCAAGGAAATGCACATCTGCCAAAACTAGAACCGATCGAAAGTGTTGCTAGAGGTAGACTTACCGACCTATGATCCCATTCTCAATAGATCACGTGATGACCCCACCTTGGATGGCCCGAACCGCCTTAATCTGACTTGAGCACTAAGCAAGCCATCTCACGAAATACCCCCCGGTGCCTAACTGATGCTTGTTAAATACCTGCAGCCTACTCGTAGCGAGCACAAGTCCCGAGTCAACGGGCGCAACCACAATTCTCCACAAATCTAAACCACCACAATACCACACCAACTGGAGTCAGTGCCTCAGTGAAAATCCGAGGTCCTGTCCCCAGATTCCATGATTCTGGAGGGATGGAGGACACAAATGGAAAAGCCTCAATATTAATAGTTATTATAATTGGGTTGTAATTGTGGTGACTACTGTGGTCATCTTGATGGTTGAATTTGCGGGGGATCTTGGTTCCCCCACCGCCTCCGGACTTATTCTCGCCCTGAGTATAAACAAGTAGGCTAGAGCGCTATATGTCTAGTAAGGATTAAGTACCCATAGTAAGGGCTACTAGACCGGTATGTTACATGCTATTGAGTGCACAAGGGGACAATGGGAATGGCGAGGGATATGAAGAGCATTTAATTTCGGCCTCCCTCACTCGCCCACCATACTGGCGCTTATAGACTGGCGGCTAGTGGGAGTTGGCTGGGTATGTTATTACATTATTCGCTCAGCCTATCATTCATCGTAGCGGGGCATAGACTCTAGATGGGCCTTCACATAGTTCAATGATAGTTGTTCACAATTGTCTCGAGAATCCTTGTGCTGTCGTGCACTCGTTTTCCACCATCCAAAAATATACTCCATATATATCTGATCTATTATGAACGGAATAGGGTGGGCAGAAAAGAAACAGAACAGTACAAGAAGAAAAAATGAGCACCAATTTAGAGCTAGAGGAATGTTGAATACAAGGGTAGTGAGAAAGACTGCAAGCTGTAGGGGGAATGCCCCCACAATAATTAAACTGGCTCATCCACCTCCTAGCTACAGAACCTTGTAAACCAAAATGCATAAACACTGACTCGACGGGATCGCATAAGGAGTTCCGCACAGGTGTGATAATACATATTTGAGCACCTGTGGAATGGAATTTGATTGGGGAAAATAGGATCATATATAGGGACAACTTCCTTGAGAAATATGCTTTGAATAGGCGGGGATGGTGGTGATTTACTGTAGGTGATATTTCTTTAGCCTTAAGTCGCACTATGAACTACCGCTTTGTGAGATTGTAGCAGCGCTACCACACCCCGTGTGCCCCAACGAGCTGCCCACAAGAGCGGTGTTTTGCCTTCAAGATCAGGCTTGTCAGGGTTGACTTCTTCCCGTTGGAGTAGTATTTTCACCACTTCCTCGTTTCCGGACACTGCGGCATGCGAGAGCGGCGTTCTGCCGCCATTATCTGGCTTGTCAGGATTGACCCCTTCCCGCCCGAGTAGTATTTTCACTACCCTCTTATGCCCATCCTCAGCGGCAAGCGAGAGCGGTGTTTGTCCGGTATTATCCGGCTTGTCGGGGCTGACCTCTTCTCGCCCGAGTAGTATTTCCACCACCTCCTCATGTCCCTTCCAAGCAGCCAAAGCAAGTGCAGTGTACCCCCAATCATCCCCTTCGTTGGGGTAATAACATCCCATCTGTATCAAAGCTGTTACAACCTCGGCAATTCCAAAGTACGATGCGCAATGCAGTCCATTCCACAGGGAGCCTGTAGGATGATCTTCAGGATAATGCTCCCACCCTGTCTTCATAATCAATGCCACCAATATGTGGCCATCGTATTCCCTAAACAGCTGAAGGGCAAGTGAAATGGCGTAGTCTGAGAGTTCCTTTTTTGCATGGACCCCCCAGTACCGAGAGCAGTAGGCTAGAAAGGGTTCATTATCGATGAGGGCATGGAGATCGGCTTCGGTATCTACTGAAAGGGTCTTGACCTGTTGGCAATTGAGATATGTCAAGCAGATCTCTGCTATTGCCGCGTGAGGTCTATTAAAAATATCGGGATGGGCTGAAAGATACTCTCGCAGAGTAAAATGGATCAGTCGCATCGCTGATTCCTCCTTATCCACAATAATCAGCCCTTGACAGCAGCCCACTAATGTCATTATCGAAGGTATGTTGCCGACGTCGAAAACCGTGGACCCTAGCTCGATCGCTAGGGCATGGCAAAGCTCCTTCGGGCTCAATGGTACCTCCGCATGACATATCCACATCAACGCTCCCATCCCAAGTCTTGATTTGTCCCCACCCTGCGCCTTTATCCTTTCAATTGTCGCTCCATAGACATCCTCTAACCCTAGTCTGCCAGTCATTTTGTGTAATTTTTCTCGCCTTCGAGACATTGTCGATTCCTGCAAGATTGCTTCGATATTTAAGGAAGCGAGAAGAAACCTAAAGATATATTAGCCGATAATGGGTTGTGGGATTCTTAGGACTACGTTCGCCACCCACATTTCTGACATATTTTCAGAAATATTCTCCAGAATTTCCGCCTCCAAACTCAAATCCATAGCGTCTGGTGTTTCGTCTTCGCTCAGCCTGGCACGAAGGAATCGGATGATATCGTCTCTTATGGGACCGACAGATACACTTGCCACTCGTCCTGCCAGGCGCATCTCAATCTCCGCGCGGATATGGGGCCTTCCGGTCACGAATATTCGCGCACCCGTGGACTTCTCAAGGATTTCTTTCAACGAATCGAAGAGCCGATATCTTTGCACAGAGGTACACTCATCGAGAGCGTCGATGACCATAAATATGGGCTGCGAGGACGTGATTAGTTGCAGCATCTTCACGATATCGTAGGGCTGTGGTTTGCGTCCATTAACGGCCTCTCTCTGCTCTCGCAAGGCCCGCCATATATCCTTCGGAATCCTTCCCGTTGCACTGACTGTTTGCTTCAGCAAGGAACCCAGCATACTGGTGGCAGTCTGTTCCTTTCGTGCCGCAAAATCGAAGTAAAAACATGTAACGGCCGTGTTGTGTCCTCTAGTCCAATCGCACAACCTGTCCACTACCAGAGAACTGTCATGGCCTCTTGTTAGCACTGGTTCACTTCTCTTGCGGGAGAATAATCCTTGTTACCTAATAAATGTCTTGCCGACACCCGGATTTCCGTAGCAGAACAGAACTGCCATATCATCTCCACCCTCCTCATCCAATCCACACCATCTTCTAAATTCCTCAGTCCTCATAAGCCATTCCCCGACATCGTTGACACGCCGCTCTTGAATGTCGGAATGTCGTAAACCGGGGTCAAGTGGGGATAGCCAGCTTAGAAGCTGCGACCGATCATCAGCAAGAGTATAGTTGTTTGAAACATTATAAGAATTTGTCGTATTGAGGCAGTTGTTACTATCATTAATGGCATATTGAGACATCTTCCACTCGTTTGCGCTTGTTCTGTTGAAGAGGAGGGGTTTCTGTGCACGGTTGGTTGATGAGATTCCTGAGAGCGGAAGGTAAGTGGGGCCTCGTGAAGGAAAAGCGGGGGTTTGTTAAAACACCCTCCCAGGTTTAGCTACGCGAAAGGCGCGAAACTAATATCATTCTTGTGGCTACTATTGGCACTTTCCCATGGGGCGGTGAGACCTGCATATTCCGGACCTTCCCGTTTTGTGTATGCCAGATATGTAGATCTTCACTAACTTCAGAATTACCAATTGAGTTATGATATGTGATATGGTGTTGACGTAGTGAGGAGATTTTAGAATAAGGTAGGCCTGTTTTCAACAAATACGAGTACTTCGGGACAAGTTCAATATTGGGATCAGGGATGCAGTGACAACCTGGGGCCATGATTGCAACACAGATCTCAATGGAACCTCATCCCGATTTTCAATTTGCGCCCAAGTGCTCTACTGTTCTCGCGGGCTAAGATAAGTCCTGCGACAGCGGGCAAAACTACGAACCACTGCAAAATTGAACCATCATGACAACAATAATTGCGATTAGAAATTTCAACCACAACTATAGTGAATATTAATACTCTATTTTTATCCCTCCTCTCTAGGTGCATCGCATCTAGCAATAGTATCTTGCTTTTTGACCGTGGTATTGACCGAAGTTGTGGTGGTATTGTGATGGTTGAATGTTGCGGGGAATTGCGGATGCACCTGTTAGGATTTACTCTCGCAACGAGTGGCCCAGCCATACTATTACGGATGAAATTTGGCTTTCCAACTTCCAGTTCCTTTGCTTCTCTGCGAATAACTTAGACAGAATAGATAGCGTATCATGATCTTGGCTTGGGGAGATGTCACGTTTCTGCAGGGGTGGCTGTTGCCTAGTTTTGACAGACAGGGGGCTCTATGCAAGTTATGTTCTTTGACTTCTCTCTCGCGCTTCCCCCCTCCATCACAACGGCCATTGCGACAAAAGAACACAGCACAACAGAGGAACCGTTGGACTGAGGATTGAGGAAGGAAAATTTGTCCTCTACCTAGTTAGTCGGACAACCTGTAAGGTTGGGTTTTCTTGCGCTGGGACTTTCCTCTCTTTTGTGCGATTTTCTAGACTGGTTTTACATAAGAGATTTGTGTAGCTTAACGGATTCAAGCTTGAATTGATTGTGACTTGTGTGGGTTTCCTTTCGGGTTGAGAATTCTTCATAGTGACAGTTGTTTGCCCATACCTCTCTCATTCCGCAGAGTAGATACACCCCTGTCCGGTTCTCTTGTTTTCAATACGCTGGCTGATTACAAACCAGAAATCGAGCCGGATTCGCATCGCAGCTTCACCTAAGACTGCACGGATTCCAACCCTGCTCATGTATCCGACACTCCCCATGAACCTTCTCCAGCGTGTCTACCCCCGATGCCGTCAGTCACGGCATCCGATGTCTCCTCCTCCCTTATGCTAAAGTGAAGGTACCGAAAAACAAGAAGCTGGACAACAGTTTATCTACTCTCTGAAGCGAAGGCAGTTACAAATCACCAACTATCACAGATAACCCCACCCGGTAAAAAAAAGGCAAACATTTCACGATAAATTCAACTTACCTTAGCCAATTCACAAACCCATCACCCAATCCAAACCCATAGAAAGAAAAAAAAAACCCAGAGCGAAAAAGAAAACCCAAACCTTTTCCGGTTGTCCCACTATCTATCCCCAGGTAATCCTCGTCTTGTTGCCTGCTTTTCCCAAATTTTGCTTCGTCCGTTCACGGTCCACACTGTTCTTCCTTCGCGTCCTGGTACCGTGGTGGAAAGAAAATACGGGAGAAGGGAAAGGTCGTCGCCTTACATTTCAGTCGCCCCCCCTTTGTCCGCCATGACTCGTCGACAGCCACCCCTGTAGTACAAGTGACCACTCCTCACCATTCAAACTCACGCCCAGCGTGCTTTCCCCCATGAACCGCGATCTAAGCTCTCCAAATTATCAGCAGGTTTGCCAAGAAGTAAGGGAGTCTCCTAGGGCGGGGAGACTGAGCGCAATGATAACCACTTCGAAATTATTGAAGAAAACAACACACCGCGTATGTACAATAAAACAATCACACCGCAATCGATTTTTTTGCCAAAAAAATACATCAAACGAGTCCTCTAAGATATGGGGCTAACAGTGTCAATAGTCCTAATTTTTTAATTCTGTGGTGAGAGTATGAGTGATAAACTAGAGGCAACACGATCAGAAATATTTGATGTGGTTCCATTTTAGGAAAGTAGGCATCTTGGCATCGCAGAACACACAGAGAATTCTGGCCGCCCTAGGAGTCTCCCATGTAGACTAGCTACAAGTAGGATGAGTCTTGCGACAGCGGGCACAACTACGAACCACCGCAAAATTCAATCATCTCCACTACAACAATCGCGAATCGAATTGCAACCACAACTATAATAGCTATTAATACCAAAGACTGTATATTTGTATCCCTCCTCTCCAGGGGCATTGCATCTAGCGATAGCACCTTTCATTTTGACTATGACATTGACCGACGTTGTGGTTGTATTGTGGTGGTTGAGTGCTGGTGGTAATAGTGGGTGCGCCTGTTGCCTCAAGATTTATTCTCGCAGAGGGTAGCTTAGCCATGCCCTCGCTGGTTACCAATCAGAAATCCAGCCCGATTCGCATCCCAGTTCCGCACATCAGACCGCGCGAATCCCAACTCTACACACGTATTCGATACTTTCCGGGGACCTTCTCTAGTGTGTCTGCCCCCGAACCGTCGGACGCGGCGTCCAGTGTTCCATCCTCCCTTAGGCTAACGTCAAGGCAACAGTTTATCTACTCTCTGAAGCGGAGGAAGTTATAAATCACCAATTATCACAGTTAACAGTCCCGCACGGTAAAATAAAAATAAAAAGTCACACAATTCACGATTAATTCAGCTTGCTTTTGATAATTCACAATCCTTTACGCAATTCAAACCCTGAGGAAGAAAGGATACCAAAGCGAAAAATAAAGCCCACCCCTTTCCACTTGTCCGACTATTATCTATCCTCAGATGATCCTCCTCTGATTGTTCGCTTTTCCCAAATTTTGCCCCATCCGTTGACGGTCTAAACTGTTCTTCCTTCGTGCCATGGTACCGTGGTCGAAAGAAAATGCGAGAGAAAGAAAGGTCTTCGCCTTACGTGCTCGAGTAGAGTCGCCCCCCCTTGTCCGCCAAGACCAAGCAACAGTCACCCCTTGTAGTACACCTGACCCCTTCTCACCATTCAACTCAAGCCCAGTGTGCTTTCCTTCCCCGGGCAAATTTATATCATGAACCGCTATCTTAGCTCTCCAGGTTATCAGCAGGCTAGCTAAAAATTCCAAACCAAGAAGAGCCAAACTTCATTCACAACAGTACTGTACAGTATCTACTGCTGTCATTACCAAGACAAGACGAGCGAACATCCCCACTCCACCCAAAACCGTGCAAGCGGAGTCATATTTTGTAGAATTGTGTCTGAAGATAATGGCAGCAGCTTGAACAAGGAGGGCACAAAAATTCTCGCCCAATTCTATTCGTGCCTCCCAAAAAGCTTTTGCAACCCAAGACCACGTTGTCTTCCACAATAAACCCAGTTTCCTGTGTGAAAAATCGTAGGGCTGGCACGGCAACTAATTCAAAGCACAGCAGAAAATCCCCGACCGGCAGGCCCCAAGAGTAGAGAACGCCTCCCCACTCTGACCGAATATTCTATGAAGGCACCGTTGGAATCCTGCTTGGCGACCATTTTCAAGACATCGGAACACCATATACACACGACAAGAGACCACTACGGCATAATAGGACGCAGCATGGGTAATCACTCACCACATCTAACTACACCTCGAGGAAATACACGCCTACCAAAACCAAAGCCCCTATTCAAAGTAATATTAGCTATAGACATACCGACCTACTACTCTTAATCGAGCACGCGATAATCCCATCTTGGATGTCCTGAACCGCCCTAATCGGGCTTGAGAACGAGCTACGCACGCGAGCTCACGAAATCCCCCCCCCCCTCCGGTCTTTAACTCATACCTGGTAAATAACAGTAGTTTACCCGCAGCTATCATAAGTGCAGAGCCAATGGGCCCAACCACAAATCTCCACAACACCAAGCCACCACAATACCACACCAACTCGAGTCAGCGCCTCAGTCAAAATCCACCGTCCTATCCCTAGACCCCAGGCTTCCGGAGGGAGGGAGGACGCAAATAGACAAGCCTTAGTATTAATCGTTATTATAATTGCCGTTGTAATTGTAATCACTGTTGTGGTTATCCTGATGGTTGAATTTGCGGGGTATCATGATTTCGCAATTGTCTAAGGACGTATTCTGGCAGTGAGCATACCCGGGTAGGATAGGAAGCTATATGTACTAGTAGGGGTTTATGTACCTATCGTACGGGTTTCTACACCAGTACGTTGCATGCTGTCGAATCGATTGCGAGACAAATGGGAATCGTGAGTGATACGAAGAGCCTTTCTTTTGGGCCTGCCACACTCGTCCCCCATACTGGCGCTTATAGACGGGCGGCTAGTCGTAATTGGCTAAGAATGTTATCACATCATTCGCACAGCCTATCATTCATCATAGCGGGGCTTGCACTGGAGACGAGCCTTCACATAGTTCAATGATAGTTGTTGGCAATTGCCTCGAGAATCCTTGTGATGTCGTATACTCGTTTTCCACTATCTAAAAATATCCTCTATATATTTCTGATCTGTTATGAAGGGAAGAGGGTGGGCAGAAAAGAAACAGAACAGTACGAGGAGAAAAAATGAGCACCAATTTAGAGCTAGGGTAATGTTGAATACAAGAGTAGTGAGAAAAACTGCAAGCTGTAGGGGGAATCTTTTCACAATAATTAAACTCGCTCATCCGCCTCCTAGCTACAGAACCTTGTAAACCAAAATGCATAAACACTGACTCGACGGGATCGGATAAGGAGTTCCGCACAGGTGTGATAATACATATTTGAGCACCTATCGCATAGAATTTCCTTGGGGACAACAGGATATCTAAGGACAACTTCCCCGAGCAACACGGTTTGAATAGGGGGGGTTGGTGATGGTTTCCACGAGGCGATATTTCTTTGGCCTTAGGTCGCACTATGGGTTACCGCTTTGCGATATTCTAGCAGCTCTACCACACCCTGCCGGCCCGAACTAGCTGCCCATATGAGCGGTGTTTGGCCCCCAGAATCTGGCGCGTCAGGATTGACTTCTTCCCGCACGAGTAGTATTTTCACCACTTCCTCCTCTCCACCAAAAGCGGCCCACGAGAGCGGAGTTCTACCCCTATTATCTGGCTTGTCGGGGTTGACTTCTTCCCGCCGGAGTAGTATCTTCACTACTTCCTCCCTTCCATCCCCAGCAGCCCACGAGAGGGGCGTTCTGCCACCATCATCCGGCTTGTCAGGGCTGACTTCCATCCGCCCGAGTAGTATCTTCACTACTTCCTCCCTTCCAATCCCAGCGGCCAACGAGAGAGGCGTTCTACCCCTATTACCTGGCTTGTCGGGGTTGACTTCTTCCCGCCCGAGTAGTATCTTCACCACTTCCTCATTTCCACGCCAAGCGGCGAACGAGAGAGGCGTATTGCCACTAGCATCTGGCTCGTCAGGGCTGACCTCTTCTCGTCCGAGCAGCACCTCCACCACCTCCCCGTGTCCCTCATAAGCAGCCAATTCAAGTGCAGTGCTCCCCGAATAATCCCTTTCGTTGAGGTCATACCATCCCAACCGTATCAAAATAGTTACAATCTCAACAATTCCAAATTGCGATGCGTAGTGCAATCCATTAAACCGTGAACCCCCCTGCGGAAGCCCAGCATAACCCCAATACAGGGTCGCAATCAATAGCACCGATATGTGGTCATCGTATTCTCTAAACAGCTGAAGGGCAAGTGATATGGCGCGGTCCGAGAGTCCCTTTGTCGCATGGACACCCCAGTACTGAGAACAATAAACCAGAAAGGGTTCGTTGTCCATAAGATCACGGGTATCGCGTCTGGGAGGTACGGAAAGGGCCTTAACCTGTTGACAATTGAGATATGTCAAGCATATCTCGGCTATTGCTGAGTGAGGTCTATTAAAAATATCGGGATGGGTAGAAAGATACTCGCGCAGAGTAAAATGGATGAGTCGTATTGTCGATTTCTCTTTATCCACAGTAATAAGCCCTTGACAACAACCCAGTAATGTCATAATCGAAGGGATGTTGCCGGAATTGAAATCCGTGGACCCTAGCTCGATTGCTAGGGCGTGGCAAAGCTCCTTCGCACTCAATGAAAACTTCGCATGACAGATCCACATCAACGCTCCCATCCCAAGTCTCGATTTGTCTCCACCCTGCACCTTTATCCGTTCTATTGTCGCACCGTAGATATCCTCCAACGTCATTCCATGTGTCATTTTGTTTAGTCTTTCTCGCCTTCGATACATTGTCGATTCCTGCAAGATTGCCTCGATATTTAAGGAAGCGAGAAGAAACCTAAAGATATATTAGCCGCTAACGAGCAATCGGGTTCTTAGGAACACGGCCGATACCCACATTTCTGACATATTTCCTGGAATCTTCTCCAGAATTTCCGCCTCCAAACTCGAATCCATGGCATCAGGTGTTTCATCCTCGCTCAGTCTGGCTCGAAGGAATCGGATAATATCGCTTCTGATGGGACCGACTGATACACTTGCCACTCGTCCTGCCAGGCGAGTTTCAATCTCACTGCGAATATGGGGCCTTCCGGTCACGAATATTCGCGCACCCGTGGACCTCGCAAGGATTTCTTTCAAAGAATCGAAGAGCCGATATCGCTGCACAGCGGTACACTCATCGAGGGCGTCAATGACCATAAATACGGGCTGCGAGGACGTGATTAGTTGCAGCATCTTCACGATATCACCCACCTGTGGTTTGCGTCCACTAATCGCCTCTCTCTGCTCTCGCAAGGCCCGCCATATATCCTCCGGAATCCTTCCCGTTGCGCTGACTATTTGCTTCAACAAGGAGCCTAGCATACTGGTAGCAGTCTGTTCCTTTCGCGCCGCAAAATCGAAGTAAAAACATGTAACGGCCGTGCTCTGCCCCCTAGTCCAATCGCACAACCTGTCCACTACCAGCGAACTGTTACGGCGTCTTGTTAGCACTGGTTCACTTCTCTTTTCGGTGAATAATCCCCGCTACCTAATAAATGTCTTGCCGACGCCCGGATTTCCGTAGCAAAACAGAACTGCCCTATCATCTTCACCCTCCCCCTCCAATCCGCACCATCTTCTAAATTCTTCAGTCTCCATGAGCCATTCCCCGACATCGTTGACACGCCGCTCTTGAATATCGGAATGTCGTAAACCGGGGTCAAGGGGTGATAGCCAGGCCAGCAGCTGAGACCGATCGTCAGCAAGAGTATAGTTGTTTGAAACAGTATTATGAGAATTTGTCGTATTGAGGCAATTGTTGCTATGATTGATGGTATATTGAGGCATCTTCCACTCGTTTGCGTTTGTTCCGTTGAAGAGGAGTAGCTGCCGCGGGAGGTTGGTTGACGAGATTCCTGAGAGCGGAAGGCAAGCGGGGTCTGGTTAGGGAAAAGCGGGGGTTTGTTAAAACAGCCTCGCAGGTTCAGCTACTCTTCAGTGCCAAGAACACTCCAATTAACTCTAGCGGAAGGTGTGAAACTAATATCATTTTTATGGCTACAATTGGCACTTTCCCACGAGTCGGTGAGACCTGCATATCCTAGACCTTCCTGTTTTGTATATGCCAAGTATGTCGATCTTCACCAATTTCAGAATAACCCACTGAGTGATGTGCCATGATGCTGACAATGTTCGGAGATTTGAGACTGAACAAATACTCGAACACTTGAGAGGGAAAGTTCAATATTGGGATATGGGATGTGACAGCCGGGCCCGTGGTTGCTACATAGCTTTAGATGTCAATGTGACCTCATCCTAATTTTTAATTTGCGCACACGTGCGTTTCTCGAGTACAGTACCGTACCCGCAAGGAGAATAGGTCCCTAGGTAGCGGGCACTACCTCCATCCACCTCAAAATAATGACCATTAATACTAAGGACTGTGTATTTGTGTACCTCCTCTCCAGGGGCATTACCACTAGCAATAGGGCCTTTCATTTCGACTATGCCATTGTCCGAAGTTGCCCCAGTATTGCGATAGTTGTGTGTTGCAGGAAATTACGGGTGCACCTGTTGTCTCAGGACATGACTTATTCTCGCTGCGAGGAGCCACACACTCGCTTAACTAATCAGAAATCTAGCCTGATTCGTATCGCAGCTTCTCATAAGACCGCACTAATTTCAACCTAATTGGGCACTAGCAAATATCATGCTAGAAAAAGGACGATGAGAAAGCTGGAAAAATAATGACAAAAAAAACCCCAATGAATCAACACAGACCGTGTTCCCAACAGGCCAGGCAGTTGGTAAACCGCTCTGAAAATAGCCTAGGCTGAGATAGGCAGGATTGGACCAGCTTGTGAATGCCCATCAGACATGATAGGTGCCTATAGGCTTGTTGAAGGCCTAGGAAAATTATGTTTTCTCAGTAGGCGAGAAGGCCTAGAGCGGCTCGGAGGATGCGCGACAAACATACTCTCCGTACCCGGCACAGTGCAAACCAAACTCGAGTAGACTACCCGAGTGCTTAAATACAACACCGTTGAATTCCATAGGGGGCAAGGGTAGTTATGGTTTAGGTTCGCTGATTGAACCAATAATCAACAAGTTCACAACATATCTCAACCAAACTAAAATACAGTAGCACAACGTGTTTCCCGTCATTGCATCGGCACCCTTTCGCTTAGGGTGACACGGTAGTTAGCTAGCCTTCACCATTCTCGCATGCCAGACCAATGCTTGCCGTGCCAGAATAGGCGATGTCACTTTTCGAGAGGATATATCTCGATCTACGCTACTCCGGATAACAAGATTGGAGGTTAAGGGAAGAAATTCAGTGTACGATTGAGCACCACCAGGAGTTACTAGATTGAGGTTATTTTGACAATGAGGTGGGGGGGGCATCCCCGAGAGGATGAAGGCTATCATTGATGCCCAAGGATGGCGTACAAAATTTTAACTGTATTCTCTTTCCCATTTCTGTTATCATACTGAGGTCGTTTGGATCATTATTGAGGATATTTAGCGTGGGCTCGTTTGCGAAGCAAAGTTGTCTGTGTTTATTCAACCGCTGTACAGTACTGTGGGGCTTAATAGGCCTAGCTTAAACTACTCGCCCAAAGAAAAAGTCTGTCCCCCTAGGCGCCGGGGGTGGGTGGGTTTAGAAGGCGAATCGCTAAAGGTCGGGGACAGACTTTTTCTTTGGGCGAGTAAATTATTATATTTTTTCTAAGCGCGGGCAGGTTACATAACTAAATTTAGCTCGTTGGAGACCGGAGCGGTGGGCTGATGGATTACTAAGGGCTAGCGAGGATCGTGGATTCAAAACGAGAGGAGAGAAGGCAACGAAGACTAAGGAGGGACATGGACATGTGGATAGACAACTGTTCTGATTTGTTTTGATCGATAGATATCGACTTCTATCTTCTGGGTTCTTTGATCATCATCGACGATTTCTTAACTTTACCCTCTGTGTGAGTGGCGATTGCCCCACTTGTGGTATTGTTTTGTTTCCGTACCGTGATATCATTTTCCCTTTTCCTCCGCGAGGCTTTTGTGTTTTCCTTTGTCTAGCTTGCTTCTCCGGAGCATAGTACTTCCCCGCACGAAATCATCGTTTCAGTACTGCACTGTACAGTACACCAGTAGTTATTCGGATGTAAATTAAATACTCTAACATTTCATGACAACGGCCGCCCCCCGTCAACAATCTTGACTTATCCTACAAGATAGACTTGCATCAAAAACAATGTCAAAAACATTTGACAGAATATGGCGTTGTCATTGTTGTGGTAGTAGGCAACGGTGAGGTTAAGTATTTAATTTGCGCCCGAGTACGGGACAAGGGGTGAACGAGGGCCCATTTACCTAGAGACAGCCGTCTAGCACTTCGAGACTGTGCCAACCATTAAAGGGGGCCACACGGTCTAAGGGGTACAGAGAGTAGATGGTGTTTACCTTAAGTAGAGTGCCGTCCGGAGTCTGGCGAAATTTCCAAACACACCTCCGAGCCAACATCATGTTTTGACCGTCTAGCTACGAGAATTTAGGACGCTGGGAGGTTAGGTAAGCACTGTTGCATCTTTTATCGGAAAATGATGCCTGTTGTAATCCAGCCGTCTGGCTTTACCATCCAAATTTTAGAAATAGACCGTCAGGTGAACCGGCCCTAATTCTCTTAAGAAACGCCCATACTCTTCACAAGGAGCACACCGATACCTCCAATTGTTCCTACCCAATTTTCCACCTTGAATCACTTATCCCACACCAGTATTCCCTTCAGGTCTCGCAGGGTCCCTCCGAGTTCCAAAAATTGGCTTTCCATCCTCGGTAACCTGGTCCGGCATAATCCCCTCGGTGGTGCCACAAGCAGTGGGGCTCACCTTGTAACTAATGCCACTTGAGGGACAGGGTATTGGAAACCAGTAGGCGCTGCTCGGCACGCTCAAGCAGAGTTTCACTGTCTCGCAGAAGTCTTAAGTTTGGGCAATATCTCGGATAATGGATCTATCACACGCGGTGACCGGATGCCGTGCGCAGGGTGGTATAATAAACTACATGCTAGAGTCTTTACTACATGTCTCCCGCATCAGGGGACTGCAGAGAATATTTCTATCATGGGAGTACGCAAGGGGAAGAGGGCAAGGACAGAGGCAAATGGATATGTGGCGTGTGGCTTTCTTTTACCTCATCCACCCTCCCACCCTTACTATAAGATGAGGGAGAGATGAGCATTAGAGAGAGAAGTTACCGCTATCCGCACTCCTACCTCCTGGCACCATGCCCGATTCTGCTTAGGACAGCAGAAAAGCGCTTCCCCAGCATGGCAAATACCGGGGAGTTATTTCTCACAGATGGAATCCCGGGCAATAGCACAGCGAGATCCCTTTCAAGATCATTATCCACAAAACCGGGCAAAGTGCGAACCCAACAGGAGAGCATCACATCATGACAAGTCACTTGATAGGCAATCACCCACCCCGTCACAATCTACCGAGAGACAACGCAAGCATATCGCGGCCGAAATCCCTGTCGGAAATAGTGTTTGTAGATGGTTGTGCCCGCTTAGGGTAGCCGGGACTCAGCCTCGACCGAGCTTGGGCATGCACTATGGTCAGTGCGCTCACCAAATATCACCCGGAGCCGAGCTCATCCGGGATAGGTAATACTATATTACTGGTAACCTATACTTTTTAACCATAAATCAAACTCGGTTCTTACAAGAGTCCATCATATCATACAGTAAGATGTGCGGATGGGCTCGGGGTGGCAAACGGGTAACTGCACGATGTTCCTTGACATAGAATACTCCTGCTTTTCATCCAAGGATTGGCTTTCCCATTTGTCCTGGTGCCCTTTTGCAGTTCTTCCCTGCCAAAGATGGATGGTGTACTAGTAGTGTAGGAAGAAACTCCGGTCAAAGCCGAGTGATCTCCGGTGATCTTCGACAGAACTGGTTCCGAGTAGTGCCAGGAGGATCAGAATTGCGTAGGTGTGCAGCAAGAGTGCTCAGCCTCATCAGATTCGGTTCATGATGTCACTTTTTTATTTTATTTGATGCATTTTTACCCCGATCTCTTGCAGGTTTGGGCTTAGGGTGGTGACACTTTTAATGCCTAGCTCTGTATTAGAAACAGCAATTCTTCTGGAATGCTCACCGGTGGGTTCAGAAAATAATATGGGTGTCAACGATAGAGTTTACTCTGTGAGAGAGGTGTTGCTAGCATCTGTCTTCTCAGAATCTACTGGATCGCTCGCCCCCCACTAGTCTTCCACAATTTAGACACCTCCTCTTTAGTAGAAAGAAGCAACTACCAAACACGCGCTACGGCAAATAGGGAGGACAATTCTTGAGTGAAAAGCACAAGCACGTCATGCATTACCCGCGCCAGAAATCTAGCCAGACTTGACTTAGGATAAGTGGCGATTCGAGTTAGATTTCGCCGGTCATCTAGATAGCGAGCTCGGGGGATATGATACCCATACGAAGATCAGAAATTGGTTGTCCTATTCTATTCAAAGTACAGTAAAAGCCATATCAAACCCCACAAAGTCCACCAGAGCCAATTCTAATCGAACAGGGTCGCTATCAAAGGAAACGGGAAACCGGAGGGAAACCCCCAAATCCTGGAAAGGGGGTTTCCTTTTTTCTCTCTCGAAAAGTGATGCAGGTAGCCGAGAGGGGCTGAATAGACAAGAAGGAAACAAGAGGAAATGTCTAATGCTAATTAATACCCCATAGTGGGGCATTTCTAATACTCCATAGTAACATGAAAAAGGCCCAATATTTCATTTGTATGAAGTGAGACATCAAACATAACGGCTTAGACCAGGGGTGTGCGCTAGTGCGAGGTGAAGGGCGAGAGAGAAAAAGTCATCGAACACAGAGAAAAACAGGTATTTCATGGACAATGTACTATATGGGTCTTGAAGGAATGGGGAGGTTATAGAATATGGTAAGATTGGTAGATAGATAGCCAGGATGCGAAGGAGCGGTACACACATGGAAGACAGGAAGAGAGCTCGAACCGGTGAATTGAGAGCGAAGTTTAGAAGCACGATAGTGTAATACTGCAAGGGAGGGGGTTCATAGGATCGGGAGCTACCATGGCGAATGTCAAGATCTCCAGGTCCCCTCGGAAGAGCCCTGGATAACTCGAAGGGCTCGGATAGGAGAAGATATATTGAGCTCTTGCGATCTGCCGACTGAGCTGCCGAGCCCTGATCTCCAAATCGCCGGTTTATGACTCCCTCAGGTTTCTTCTCGGGAGTTTGAGCAAGTGCTGTTTGGCCTACGGATTCTGTTGTCATGATGTCCGGCCGAATGCTGCACTGCTCTAGAAGCATTTCCACTACTCGAGTGCGCCCGCGTTCCTTCGCCCACGACAGAGGTGTTTGACCGTTTTTGTGTGGAGTATCGGGGGCGACACCCCCCCGTTGCAAAAGCTGCTTCACAATATCCCCATACCCCGACCTAGCTGCCCACGAGAGTGGTGTTCGACCATATCTATCTGCAGTGCCGGGAATAACATCCTCCCGCTCCAATAACATCTCCACAACGCACCCATGCTTGTATACAGCTGCCAACGCGAGAGGGGTTCGACCGTTTTTATCAGCAGGAGCGGGAGTGACATCCTCCCGCTCCAAAAGCATCTTCACAATAGCATCACGCCCATTTCCAGCTGCCCATGATAAGGGTGTCCGACCGTCTTCATCAGGAGTGTCGGGAATGATATCCTTCAGTCCCAAAAGCATCTTCACAACCCCACCATGCCCGAACCGAGCCGCCCACAAGAGAGGTGAGCACCCGGAAATATCTGTAGCGTGGGGAGTGGTGTCCTCCCGCTCCAAGAGCTTTTTCACGGCATCTTCATTCCCATATGCAGCTGCCCAGATAAGTGGTGTTCGACCGTTTTTATCCGCGCTGTCGGGAGTGACATCCTCCCAATCCAAAAGTATCTCTACAACACCACCATGCCCACTTCCAGCCGCCCACGAGAGAGGTGTTCGACCATCTTTATCCGCACTGTCAGGAGTGGCATCCCCCCATTCCAAAAGCATCTCTACAACCTCCCCATGTCCACTTCCAGCCGCCCTGGAGAGAGGCGTTCGACCGTCTTTGTCTGCGGTATCAGGAGTGACATCCTCCCGCTCTAAAAGTAGTCCCACAACGCCTCCGTCTCCCGACTCAGCTGCCCACGAGAGAGGTGTCCGACCGTATTTATCTGCTGTGTCAGGAGTGACATCCTCCCACCCCAAAAGCATCTTCACGAGCTCGTCATCGCCATTTCTAGCAACCAACGAGAGGGGTGTTTGACCGTCTATATCAGCAGTGTCCGGAGTGCGATCCTCTCGTTCCAAAAGCATCTTCACGACGCCCGTATGTGCATCTATGGCAGCCCGGTGGAGAGGCGTTCGACCGTCTTTATCTGCAGTACCAGGAGTAACATCCTCCCGTTCTAAGAGCAGTTTCACGACCCTTTCATCCCCGGACCCAGCTGCCCACCAAAGAGGTGTCCGACCGTATTTATCTGCAGTGTCGGGAGCGACATCTTCACGTTCCAAAAGCATCTCCACAACACTCCCATGTCCACTTCCAGCCGCCCACGAGAGAGGCGCCCGGCCGTATTTATCTGCAGTGTCGGGAGAGATATCCTCCCGGTCCAAAAGCAACTTCACAACGTCCCCGCGCCCACCTCCAGCTGCCCACGAAAGAGCTGTTCGACCGCCCCCAGCTGGAGTGTCTGGAGTGACACCCTTCTGTTTCAATAGCATCTCCACAACGGGCCTATGCCCATGTACAGCTGCAAGTGAGAGGGATGTCTGACCGGAATTATCTGCAGTGTCGGGAGAGACATCTTCCCGTGCCAAAAGAATCTCCACAACGTCCCCATGGCCATTTTCAGCTGCCCACGAGAGAGCTGTTCGACCGCTTCCATCTGCAGTGTCTGCAGTGGCGCTCCCTTGTTCCAAGAACATTTCCAGAACTCCCCGATGTCCATTTCCGGCTGCCCACAAGAGAGGCGTTCGACCGCCCTGATCCCCGGCGTTGGGAGAGACACCCTCCTGCGCTAGGAGGATCCCGACTATGGTCTCATGCCCTTGTCTAGCAGCCCACAGGATTGCCGTATTACCCGCCGCATCAGTTGCCCCTAGATCCCATTTCCTTATCTCTAATAAACCAATCGCTGCCCCGGACAACCCAAGATAAGCAGCAGCGTGGAGTCCCGTAAACCCCGTAGGGATACTCTGACCTATGACCCAGATCGAATTATCACCGCTGTCGGTTAATAATATCCTAGAGGATACATGCTTATCGAATCCATCGAGAAGTCTCAGTGCGAGTTGGTTCACATCTTCCGTGATTTCCCTTCTGGCATGCGTTCCCCGGCAACAGGAGGCATACCAAAGTAACGGCAGTGATAGCGGAGGCCAACGAAGGTCAGGTGAAAGGTCTCTGACGCACTGAAAGTTGAGGTATGTTAAACAAACCTGGGCAATTGTCGCGTGGGGGTGGCAAAACAGGTCGGTATTATTGAGAAGGTACTCTTGAAGGGTGTAGTGGACAAGACGGACAGTGCGTGTAAACGCTTCAACTACCACAAGCCCTAGGGAGCATCCGAGCAAGGTTTCTATGGCAGGGACGTTCTGAGAATTCCGGTCTACAGACCCGATTTCTACCCCTAGGGCATCGCATAACTCGTCGACTTTTAACGGTCTCTCCGAATGCGATAGCCACATTAGCATGTCCATGCCGAGCCTAGACTTGCTTCCCCCTTGCGCCTTTACCCGTGCTAGGGTTGTTGAGTACGCATCCCGAAGGCCATCCCCTCGGGTCATCTCGTCAAGCTTTCTCTTTCTCTGGTGGATCGTGACCTCCTCCAGGACTGCGTCGATGTTAAGGGAAACGAGAAGAAATCTATTTTCTGTTAGTAAATGTCCAACCAGGCGTGGTTTGATTGAAGTGGTTGTTTCGACTCACATCTGGGAAATTTTTCGCGGAATCACCTCCATAATCTCGGCCCTTAAATTACCATCCATTGCGCCGGGTGTGGTGTCTTTTTCTAGTCTCATATCCAGATACCTCTCAATATCCCTTATAGGAGGAACGACGGATATCGTGGCCACCTCAATGAAACATCGCTTAACCTCATCCCGAACGTGAGGTCTCCCGCTGAGGAACACTCGTGTGGTCGGAGAAGCCCGTACAATGTCTAGTAGTGACTCAAGGAGCTCTCGTCGATTTTTCGGAAGACATTCATCTAAAGCATCAATACAGATGAACACCTCAGGTAGCGATGCGATCGTCGTCTTCAGGATTTTCACCAAGTCTGAAAGTTGCGCAGCCCGTGGGCCAAACACCCCTTTCTCTTTACGGAAAATCTGCCGCAGAGGCTCCGGGATCCCATCCCTCTCCAAAAGCTGCTTGAGGATTGCACCCAAGATGTTCGTTGGAGACTGCTCCTCCTGGGCGAGGAAATCGCAGTACAGTGCTGCGACAGCGATATTTTTATTGTGAACTTGATCACACAACCAGTCAATAACTAAGGAGCTAATATTGTTGGCGGTCAGTGATATGCACTTGTTCGGGAGAGCTTTCTCACCGACCTGATATGCGTCTTCCCCACACCTGGATCGCCGGAGCAGAATAAAACAGCTTTCTCAAGTGCCCCTTGAGCCCCGCTCCACTCCCGAAACTCGTTCCTTTCTAGAAGCCAGCCCCCAACACCCTCCACCCGGTTGGATTGAACACTTTGATGTCTGCCCTGAGGTGTTAGTGGTGAGAGCCATTTTTTAATCTGGCTGTCTTCGTCTATCTCGCTCACGGTGATCTTGCTGTTGAGGATATTCGTTATGTTCCCACAGCCGACATTACCGGAGCCGAATGATTGAACATTTGGCATTCGTTCCATGATGCTTTTTCCGGCGCCTGGTTTCGCCGTGGATGTGGTTCCGCGATGGTTCAGTGGGCCAAACTGGTTCATGAGCGTTTTAGTGCGCGAGAGGCAGATGCTGTAGCCAGTTGCTTCCGGCGTGCTAGCAAATCACCCTCTCGCCAAGGAAGCACCAGTTATGCGGAGGTAACGAGTAGCCAAGCTCTGGGCAGGGATCACAGAGCGTAAGGCAACATTGCATCTCGAGTCTGAGTCAGGAACCATCTTGTCTACATGAGCACTACATATGATATTTAAGCCGGAAGAAGCAGATCCAACCGTCACCTCGTACGGAGGTACAGCGCCTAAGTTTTGTATGTTCCATAAGTGAGGTTTGCTGCCCCTACCTCCTGTGGAACATACAATACTCAGGAGCTGTACCTCCGTACGTAAACAGGTGCCGGTATCTCTAGTCGTGTCAAGTCTCCTGCCGATTAAGTAACAGTGCACAGCTCGAATCTTGCAGCACCACTACCAAAAGCCTTACAGCTCAACTCTAGATATCTACTCTCTTCAAATTTCAACCCCTTCAAATTAGCCCAAAAACCTCTGAGTATGCCAAAGGAATTAATCAGATACTGAGAGGAAGTTTCAATTCAAAAACTCAAAGTACCGCAAAAACTCGAATACAAGGCCGGGTGTGCTATGTCATTGAAATTTCCCCCTCTGGGATAGGGGTAGGCGAGTCACAGCAAACTCACCCCTCGGCTGGGGAGGAAGGAAGAAAAAGAGAGAAAAAAGGAAAATACACAGCACTTTACTCGTACCGCGAAAGGCAATTACAACGACATAGCACACCGGCCTTGTATCCGAGTTTTTACAGTATTGTGAGCATAGCGAAAAAAAATCCGAAAGCACAAAACTCTGGAATCAAAGAATACTAACAATCAACTGGGATCAATTGGAACAAAAAGAAAAGCCTCCTCAACACTAGAAAAATATATTTAAAAACTAGTTTTTAGGGAACCTAAGTGGCTCCGTAAAATCCAAATTATTTTTCAAACCATTTTTGAGTAAGTTGCAAGGTGGCAGGGTGGGCTAAAAATTAAAACCAGTGGATAATTTACAGGAACCTTGGCACGGCTATGGCTGAGGTTCCCCTCCGATATCGTACAAGATTAAGGCAGCAGTCAGCACTGATACCATTGGCATATGTGTTTTCAAAGCTGAAATCCGCATACCAGTATCATACTCCCTATCGGAAAACATTATGTGTGTGCACAAATAAAAATTTACATTCAGCCCTCGCTCTCTTCTGCGTGCAGGATTACAATGTCGCAATTGCCGTCTTCCGACAAAAGTCGGATTGGCGCTGAACGTGAATTAAAGCCAAACCAAAGATTCGTCTCCTGTCAGGCCCTCCCTCTCCTTCGCAATCCCCGATGATGGATCGAGCGAGTAAATACGCTACTTCTAACTTCGGAATGCACCCGATTTATGGAATCCTACTCGAGTATGGTGCCGGCACCTTAGAATCAACCTCATAACAACCAAACTTTCCCAACTTTTCAATGAACAACAACACCACATGCTATTATTTTACTTATTCCTTCTGTATAATTCTACTAAATTATTCAAAGAACACATTTACAGAGCAGATTTGATTCTAGGCAAGTGGTTCTTGATATAATAGGTCTTAAAGGTAGGGCAAAATTTGTACGGGCTTGGGGGGGTTGGCACTTGTATGAGGAAAGGGGTTTTTGGATGAGTAATATCAAATATATTACCTAAAGAAGTAAGGTCACTTACTATATTGGGACTAGTGTTCCACCCCGGGTGGCACTCAAGGTCGATTCTAAGGTGCCGGCACCATACGTGCCCACAACGCAACCAAGCAAGCACTTTCTAGGCAACAGGGAAACCGTCAAGGTTCCCGTTACAAGAAAAAAGATTACCCTTCATCGATCCCCACCCATGACTTGCCCACTTCCGTGGCCAGTAATCAAGAAGAAGTTTTCCATGTGGTGGTGTCAAATAAGCGCCCAAACTTTGTACCGCAACCCATCACCCCAGCTCAAAATCTCTCCTCCAGTCACAACACATTCCGACCAAACCAGAATAGCACAGTGGGTTACCTGCCCCTGCATCCGTGCGCTTTCGTTTTACCTGCGAAACTAGTTAGTAAGTTAGCCTTTATGATTCGGAATGCTGATGAATTAAATTAATGAGAGACCAATACCTACCGTGAAAGAATGAGTAATGTCACTTTCGAGAGAGTATATCTTGAAATACTCGTAAGCTGCTCGGAATACCAAGGTTAGGCGATGAGGAAAGAAATTCGGGATCCAATTTATGACTATCAGGGGATTATTTCGACAGTCCGGCAAGGAGCATTCCCGAGAGTGAAGACTGTGATTGATACCCAAGAATGACATACGAAATGTTAAGTGTACTCGGACAGGGTCAAAAAGGACGGAAAACTTTCGGTGGCGAAACAAGGGTAGAGGCGCTGATCGATCAGGAGGAAGTGGAAAAGATGGGGGTGTTACAGGATGCCATTGGCCAGGAGCAGTTGTGTTGAAATTCCGTTATATTTCCTATGTGCATTTAATAACACTACCGTGTATTCTTTTACTTAGTTTGTGTTTCGGCTCCACCTGTACACCGCTTACATTCCTACAGCTAAGATATATATTATGGTGTTTTATTGGTTGTTTTGGGATAATATTTGGGGATTTAACATGTGCTTTTCTATCCGGTGTTAAGGATTTTATGCATCTCTTATGCACTATTATTGGTCATG
>Ga0307509_10002761_pt1 | contig 27941 bp, 32 predicted proteins | sample 10_EM_MG_FD_202245 | JGI IMG/M metagenome (GOLD analysis project Ga0307509, IMG submission 202245) | Populus trichocarpa ectomycorrhiza microbial communities from riparian zone in the Pacific Northwest, United States - 10_EM | ecosystem: Host-associated > Plants > Roots > Unclassified | place... | reverse complement strand
CTAATAGGTTACAGCGACACCTCCACCTCCGCTGGATTTGGTGATCTCCTGTTGCATGAGGCTGAAGTCTGCGAGATCCTAAAGGCATCTCCCCATCCTAATATCGCTCAATATCTTGGATGCATAGTCAAGAACGACAGCATAACGGGCCTTTGTTTTGTCAAGTACGGCATGAATTTGTGGGATAGGGTCATTAAGGACTCTCGCCCTTTCGATACGGACCTCATCCTACAGGGCATTCAGGAGGGTATTCGTCATCTTCACAGTTTGGACCTTATTCATTGTGATCTCAGCCCGATGACCATCGTGATGGATGGCGACCCTCCAGTTATTATCGACTTCGATTCTTGTCAACGTAAGGGAGATAAATTAGGTATCAAGGCTGGGACTTTGCGCTGGACTGATGAGAATTTCGAGTTTGCAATGCCGGAGAATGATGAATATGGATTGTCAAAGATTCGCGATTTTCTAATTGAGAATCGGAAGATGTAAATTGTCAAACGAGACTTTCTATTTCAAGTAATTAAAACCCAAAGGTTATTGAGATTTTCTATCTAAGCTGTCTGAGTATCGTAGCATAGCTGAACCAACTTCAGTGACTACTACTAAACATCCTGATTGTCTGACTTGATACGTTCTGCCTCCATATTGCCACCCAAGTCTGTAGTCCGGGTTTCACCTAACACCTTGACACTTAACAGCACTTTTCTGTAAGGCAAATCACTGTACTTAGGCATTCCACTAGTGTTGAGCTGGGGGAGGTAGGCACTGTAATTGTCCGAATATCTGCAAGTCGTTGATCCACACTCCCATATCCTAAGTCTGTAGACGGTTCCATCACGGTGCTGGCATGTCGTGAAAACACAAGCATTTCTTGGTCCCTTAATTTCAATAGCAGCCATCCTAATGATAGGGTTAGCAGTGTCTAATAAATAGTATGAATATAATGAGTACGCGCACTTTCTGAAGGATTTGTATTTTGGTGTTTTTTAAGTGGGGAAGAAAAAGAAAAATTGTATTTTTGTGTGTTTCAAAGGCACAAGGGAGTGTTTTGTTTTTTTCAATCTCAGCAGACTACTCTAGCTTTCTGCCTGTGAGAAAGGTTGACAATTACTGTAACTAATCCAGGAACCTTTGCATTGGAAATGGTGCTGCTGAGCGTAGTCTCTTGATACATTCTTTGTTACTTTGTTTAGCTTCTAGGATTGCGCTTGTTTGTCATTGGACATGTGCTGAGGATCTGGGCATGGGTTTGTCTTTGGAGACTCGCTTTGGCTTCAGATATATAGTTCGACTTTGGACATTTGTTTGGACATTTGGGAACGAACACATTGCGAATTCAGAAATCAATCATGGCATAGTGCAGCTTTTGCTACAGATAGGAGAAGAGTGGAAGTCCTGTAAAGTCAGCAGGAAATGGTTGGAAACCAGGAGGTGGGAAAGTGTTTGTTTTCCTTTAGTTAGCCAGGGCACGCTCACGGAGGAATGGAGACTCACACGGAGTAGCATGCCATCCTTTCTGTATGATATATACTCCTGTGATTGCCATTAGTTAGTTGAACACCAAGTGCCGATCATTGTTGAGAGCATAAGCCTGTGGTTGCTAATGAAAAGATTTTCCCCGCACTTCATTGTGCGATCGTTTTGTTGTGAGTTGCTAGTCATTTAGTTTTACCATCTGTCACTTATCATATATCGTATAGCCTACTTTAGAAGAAAATTGGAAAATGAGGGTCGGGAATATGGAAATCGATTGGCTCAAGTCACGGAACCTCCTGCAACCAAAACTTGCACCAAATCTTTCTTATTAGATCCACGTGACCGATATATTTATTCACCGCTCTTGTAGAACCGGTAGTCGGTCTTGGCAGTCATGTATTTCTATATAAACCTTCGATCATATGACAGATAGGAAATACATCAAGTCATTCTTCTACCAGCACCAGCACCACAACCACCACCACCACTACCCTACCTCCACCACCACAACGTTCAACACCGGTGTCAAACTTCACTAGAAATCGTCGGTAGGTGCACTTAATCCTTTTGAATAATATTTCCTTAATCCCTAATATGAGCAGAATATGGAAATTTGCGAACAAAACCAGTTATTTGCCGAAGAGGATGGAGATCTTGTATTTTCCCATACCAAGATTATCCTTAGAGAGGGCGACCAATATTACTATACGAGTACTAGTCGTCGTTACCCCGACGATTGCAAAGCCGATCTACACGGACTCGTAATTGTTCCAATTCAAGCTTCGCACATCTGGCCACCATTCCAAGCACAATTGGGACAAGCGCCTGAGCCATTACCTCAGGACTGTTATGTCAAGCAACCTAGTCTAATGTATTACAGCGACACCTCCACCTCTACCTCCATTGGATTCGGTAATCTCCTATTGCATGAGGCTGAAGTCTGCGAGATCCTGAGGGCATCTCCCCACCCTAATATCGCACAATATCTTGGATGCATAGTCAAGAACGACAGAATAACGAGCCTTTGTTTTGTCAAGTACGGCATGAATTTGCGGGATAGGGTAATTAGTGACTCTCGCCCTTTCGATACAGACCTCATTCTGCAGGGTATTCGGAAGGGTATTCGGCATCTTCACAGTTTGGGCCTCATTCATTGTGATCTCAACCCGATGAACATCGTGATGGATGGCGACACTCCGGTTATCATCGACTTCGATTCTTGTCACCGCAAGGGAGAAAGGTTAGGGCTCAAGGGTGGGACGTGGGGCTGGACGGATGAGAATTTTGAGTTTGCAATGCCGGAGAATGATGAATATGGATGGTCAAAGATTCGCGATTTTCTAATTGAGAATCACAAGATGTAAATTTTCAAACGAGACTTTCTATTTCAAGTAAATAAAACCCAAAAGTTACTGAGATTTCCTATCTAAGCTATCTGTGTACCGTAGCATAGCTGAACCAACTTCAGTACAGCCGCACCCCGCTATAACGAACCACTTATAAGGGAAACCTTGCTATTACAAATGAAACCTCTGGGAACACCTCTGTTCTCATACAAATAGCCCCCGCTATAAGGAATTTCTTCCAAAACCTCGCTATAAAGAACAAAAAGCTCTGAATTTTTGGCCTTTGTTATAGCGGGGTGCGACTGTACTAAACATCCTGGCTGTCTGACTTCATACCTTCTGCCTCCTTATTGCCATCCAAGGCTGTAGTCCGGGTTGAACCTGGCACTTTGACATTCATCAGCATTTTCTGTGAGGCAAATCACTGTACTTAGGCATTCTACTACTGGTGAGCTGGGGGAGGTACGTACCGTAATAGTCCGAATATCTGCAAGTCCTCGAACCACAGTCCCTTACCCTAGCTTTGTAGAAGGTTCCATCAGGGCGCGGGAATGTCGGGAAATCACAAGCATTTCTTAGTTCCTTAAATTCAATAACAGCCATCCTAATGCTAGGGTTAGCAGTGTCTAATAAATAGTATGAATATAATGAGTGTGCACACTTTCAGAAGGATTTGTATTTAGGTGTTTTTGAAGTGGGGCAGAAAAAAAAGATTCGTATTTTTGTGTTTCGAAGGCAAAATGGAGTGTTTTTTTCGATCTCAGCAGAATACTCTAGCTTTATACCTGTGAGAAAGGTTGCCAATTACTGTAACTAATCCAGGAGCTTTCCGTTGGAGATGGTGCTGCTGAGCGTAGTCTCCTGATACTTTGTTAATTTGTTTAGCTTCCGGGAGTGCGCTTGTTTATCTTTGGACATGTGCTGAGGATCTGAGCATGGGTTTGTCTTTGGAGACTCCCTTTTGGCTTCGGATATACGGTTCAACTTTGGACATTTATTTGGACATTTGTTTGAGCATTTGGGAACACATCGCAAATGCAGGAATACATGATAGTTTTGGGATGGTGCAGCTTTCGTCAAAGCCAGGAGAAAAGTGAAAGCACTGTAAAGTCAGCAGGAAAGGGCAGGAAACCTGGAGGTGGGAAAATGTTTGTTTTCCTTTAGTTAGCCAGGGTATCTTGACGGAGAAAGGAGAGACTCACATGGAGTAGCATGCTATCTCATGAATGGATAGGGTGTCTTTCGATATGACATATACTCCTGTGATTGCCATTAGTTAGTTGAGAACTAAGCACCGGTCATTGTTGAAAGCGTGAGCCTGTGGTTGTTAGTGAAAATATTTTCCCCACAGTTGAGTATGCAATCGTTTTGGTTGTGAGTTGCTTGACACTTCGTTTCACCGTCCGTCACTCATCATATATTGTATAGCCATCACCGTTAAAGCCTAAGGTCCTATTTGGTAAAACGGAAGAAGTGGCTACTGTTCCGTTGCGAAATGGTTTGACCTGTAGAAATAGTCATTGCCAATGGTCAACCATTTCTGCAAGGCAACTATTCCATTGCCACTGGTTGGAAACGGAAAGGTTGATATGTTTTACCAAACAGCTGTTCGGCTCACCTTTTTAAAACGGAAGGAAAAGGTCATTTGTATGAGCCAAGGAAAGGAAACCATTCCATCCAAACAGGCCCTAAAACTTTAGTCATTTAGACTGTTTCGGGATGAGGCTACAAGTATTGAGTGTCTAGTGATGGACACAGTCAGATCATGATCGAGTTTTGCTCGACTATAGTCTGCTCGATCACTCGATCACAGGTGCCCCTCGATCATGGGTGCTGCTCGAGCAGACCGGATCATGACAGATCACTCTACTAATTTTCGTGCTAAGGTATCATACTGTAACACGATGAACCCGTGTCACCTGGGGTATGAAACAGCAAAATTCGGACCACCAGTACGCTAAGCCTATCTAGGAGCGATTGGAGCCTTGTGTTGAAAATGGTGTTGCTCTTCCCATACCATAGCAGCCAATACAGTACTGAAGCATACCGTAAGAACTCGAATAAACGATCCTTGTGCTAGGACGTTGGACTTGCCTCTCTCAGTAAGGTCTGGTGTTTTTTTCTTTTTTTTTTGGCTCTCGGGGCAGATTTTTGGTGTGTTTTTCGCCCCTTTTCCCGAGGAGGAAATTTCGGACTACTTAGCACAAGGATCGTTTATTCGAGTTCTTACGGTACCTGTATCTCGTTAATGAACAACATCATCATCCCCCAATACACACCTCTCTTAGAACCTTGTATAAAAAGAATATTATCCACCCACCCCCTCCAGCCCCGCAACTCCCCTCCATCTTATGATACTCCGCTCCACCACTTCCCGATCTTACCACGGTCCCACGGATACACCCCCGCGAGGCAAACATCCATCCATCCACCCAGCCTCCCCCCACGAGGAGTATCCGCTACATCGATCCCTCCTCCTCCCAAATATCCATTTTAAGCACACCCACCACCCGAGCGAGGATTAACGTATAAGTGAGTGAAAGGTCAAGTCCAATCCATAGAGCCAGCCAGCCAGCCAGCCAACTATTATTACACACCTAGGCCCCAAGTTTCAAAACATACTTATACAAAACTTCTTCAAGAAACCAGCATCACAAGCCCCCCGAACCGCGCCCACCAGAGCGCCACCACACTTCGCATCCAGATTGGCATTTTTTTTTTTTTTTTTGCATACACGGCTCAAAAAAAAAAAAAAAGCCCTCCGGGACAACCATCCTAATAATCCCACAGCCAGCTGGATTTATTTAGTCACTTTATTGCCAGATCCAATATTATCTATATCGTCTTCATGGCTTAGTTGGTTAAAGCGTCGGTCTCATATATCACATGACCTGCTCTCAGAGGGGGACATCCGAAGGTCGCGAGTTCGACTCTCGCTGAGGACAATTTACTTTTTTGTTGACCCGTCTGAGTTCTGAGTGGGAGTGGGGTTTGCTTTATCGTCATTTCCGGGCCCATATCTATCGGCCCCCGGAGAAGTTGGGGTTTTTTAGAATTGTTGAGTTGGTGGTGGTGGACAACGTTTCATTGTGATGGATGTTCACCGCTACAAAATGTTGGCACAAGCAGGCGTGCTCACAGGCATGAATGATTCGAAAACTCGTTATAGTCTATCGTAACTTCATAAAAAACCACGACAAAGCAATAAAAAAACCATCACTCCATGCAAATCCAACTTTGACAAGAAAATAACGCACCATCCAAACTTGCACCTATTTTAAAAAAACACCTTTATACCGAGGTAAGCAACCAGCCATAAAAAGTTAAAAAAAACTCGGACTCGTAAACCGAATCACTACAAAAAAACTCATTAGCATTCTCAAGACAACAAGTGGAAGAGGAAGAAAACTCACATGAGATATATACTGAAAGCAACTAGTAACAACACCCTGCCCACTTTCCTGCCTGAGCAACAAATCCTGAATCTTGTCCAGCCCTCCATTCGGCTCGTCGGACATATGATTCCAAGTGCTCGTATCGCCATAGAGCATCGCAGGCGCTTTCATGACCTGCCTCCAATTCTTACATCTCTTGCACTTGAAGGTGTCATGCGTATCGCTATTAGTATTGGGTTGGAAGCAGAACAACTGCTTCAACCCGTCCAGGCCGAAGTGCCTTTCTACGTCTTCGACGCCGTCGACGACGGATGTGGAGAGCGACTGTTTGTGCGATTGACGCTGGAAGATTTTCTCCTCAATGGTCCCAGTGGCAATGAAGCGGTAGACGAAACAGTCCTTTTTTTGCCCATCACGCCAGACTCGCGCTAAGGCTTGCTGGTCTGCGGCTGGGTTCCAGTCTGGGTCGAAGAGGACGAGTCTGTTCGCGCCGATGAGATTGATGCCGCAGCCTCCGGCTTTGCTACTGAGGAGGAAGATAAACTCTTCGCCTTCGGGGTCGTTAAATTTAGCGACTAACTTTGTGCGCTTTGTGCTGTTCATTGTGCCGTCGAGTCTTAGGGCGCCGTAGCTATTGAGGGGGGGGGTGAGTAATTGCTTGACGGAAAAACGTGAAACAAATGGCGGCTTACCCTCTGGATCGGCAGAGCTTTTCAAACACATCCAGTGTTTGGGTATAATTGCTGATGAGGACGATCTTATCCTTTGTCTCCCGCTGGATTCTTGCCAACATCCTGTCCAGTACCATCATCTTGCCGGAATACCAAACTTTGACCTCCCTGTCTCTTCCTCGGGCGTCCTTGGGAACATAATCGTCAGGGAAGAGATTCTCACACCCAGGCAAATCCTCGGAGGGGTTGAGTAAATCTGGGTGATTGCATAGTTTCTTGAGCAACCCGATGGCTTTCAGAGGTTGGGATCCTTTGCCCCTTAAGATAGATTTAATATCCGGAGACGTGATAAAATAATTGTAAAGATCCGTCTGAAAGGGCGATAATTTGCAGAATACGACATGCTCGTACTTGACGGGCAGGTATTTCGACAAGAGATCATTGGTGCGCCGAATGATAAACTTATTCACCAACTGGAGAAGTTCTGCAAGTCGTTCGTCCCCCTTCTTACGGTCTTCTTCAGATCCATCCGCGTCACGGCCACGAAGAATAGGAATTTCGTATTGCTTCCTGAATTCATTGTGGGTGCCTAAGAGATTAGGGTTCGCGAAATTTAGAAGAGAAAAGTATTCCGAAAGATCATTCTATAAAACATCTTTAGCTTATTACAGTCGGTCACTGAAATAATGCATGTGACTGACCTGAATAGGAGTTCCCGACAAGATCACTCGCCGATCAACATTCAAAGTCATCAATGCCTTATATGTTTGATTCTCTCGGTTTTTCAATCTGTGCCCCTCATCGGCGAGTAAAAGCCCAATCGGTATGTTGGCGAGATCGGAGATATTTAGACGCAGAGATTCGTAACTGACAATCAGAACCGGCCGAACAACACTTCTGCCGCTGGATATAGCCCATTGTTTGAGTTGTGCTTTAAGTTCTGCCTTTGAGGCTTTGCCGTCAATGGCGAAGGGATTGACCGCATCCTTACCGAGCCATTTTACCAGCTCGTTCTCCCAATTGCCGACTAATGATGACGGACAAACAACTACGCATTTCTGTATTGTGGGTTTTCCGGGCTCGGGTGATTGCTTGAGCAGAGTCCACAACAAAGCGATACATTGGAGCTGCCGAAAGCATTAGCATAATATCCTGTCTCTGGTTCCTATTGTCTTACCGTCTTGCCCAGACCCATCTCGTCCGCCATAATACATCCACTTGCTGCAGCATCGGTCATACTCGTAACGCATCTATACATAAACTATGGAAGCAAAATGTCAGCATGCACTAAAAGGCACAGCACAACAATCCCAAACATACCCTGACACCTTCAACCTGATGAGGCCTCAAAACCTTTGACAGCCTTGGATCAATGACGACGGGAACTTTGGGAATTTCCTCCTTATCTCCCCGGTTCAAACCTAATATCTCGGCCAGGCTCTTGTGCATTCTCGGCACGGGCTTCTCCTCAATTTTCACCTCACCGTCTTCCTCAGTGATCTCAACCTTCTTGTCATCAATCGTAGGGTCATAAAGGACAATTGCAAACTCGCCGCTAGGGTCATGTAACGGTTTGGCGATAAAATTGACGCTCTTCCTCATCCCCAGAGCCGGAGCAGGTCTAAACGGATTCCATGCACCAGCATCTTTATTCACGAGCGGTACCGCAAATCGTTGCCTAAAGACGGCCTCCTTGTCTTTCGCTTTAAACACAGGGAAATTCTTCATCACGTCCAGATTACCCAAAACAATTCTCTTCTCCTCATCCTGGACAAACTCTCCATCATCATCGCCACAGTCAGCACCAGCGTAAGAGCCGACTTTGCGTCGTTTGCGGGGAGGCAAAACTGTCTTTCGAACGGATGGGGCAGATCCAGGTGTTTTAAATGGTTTGACGAGCTTGGAGAGCGTATCAGGGCCAGCACTGCTATAGAGTCGACCGGGTAGAGTTCGTTTAGGGGTCACGGTACCTTCGTCGGCGAGGATAGAAGCGGTCTTCTTTGAACGATGCATTGTCGCTTGCGGTGCACCGTGTGTTTGCTTGTTAGTTAGGTAGTTCTCGTGGTGTTGTGGGGGAACGCGTTGAAGGAGGGGTTAGCGGGTGCTCAGGTGTGGGCGAGTGGGAGGGAGACGCGTTGTGACCGTTGGTCGCGAAGCTTAGTGGCGGAGTCACGAGCCAATATGGCTATGACACATCGCAGCGCCAAAGATTTTACACCGGAATGGTTTAAAATGCAAACGGTTTTGAAATGAGGAAGACCTTTCACAACCCTAACCCGCGACCCCTGAAGGACGGTGCAGCAGAGTAATCTCCATGGAGAAAAATGAATACCGTAATATCATAAGAATTAGCGCAGTGGGTGCCCCCCTTCTGCTGAAGGAAGAAAACCAACAAGAGCCTACCGGTATCATACTCGATTAGAGTTATCAGAAGGCCTCACGATTACGATACTCCATCTCTAAAAAGTGGGAAGCACTAACTCTGAGAGCTTAGCTTTTGGATCACTTCTACATCACTCCTCACTAAAGATTTCGTGTCCTTCGTGCTTGTTCCTGGCTTGAACCCCAGGGCAAGCTTTAGCCACGCTAGGACAGCATTACCTTGCTGTACGTGTACTCGAGTAGTACTGTATGCAACAAAGCAGCCCGCCCGAGTGCTAGGATCTTATCTAGACTATCGAGAAGCTGATTGAATCATCAGAGGCATTCAGCCCCAGGGAGTCCCGAGGGGTGCGCGTCCCGTATTATACGATATCAAATAAGGCACCCGGGAGAGGAAACTCTCAATTCAACTTCTCTATGGATAGTCTTATTTCTTGAAGGAATACATCTAGTCATAGCAGTCTAAAGACCCCCAAAAAAGATCTATGGGCGAACAGAAAAGGCATGGCATTCAATCTACCGGCATGACATGAATTCACTTATCGGAAAATCCCCCTTTAGGGCTGTCATCAATATATCACGCAGAACCACACCTTGGGTCGAAAAGCGTTTTTCAGATGGATCTGCGTGCAGAAAAGGCATTACATCCACGCCAAGGTCCTTCAACTCGAAAAACTTGGGCAAATGCTTTTCAACCTCGGGGCTAAATACAGGTACCCCGAATCGGTGGGTTGTCGCTTTTTGCTGCTTTTTTTTCTTCCTTCAAAACTTTTGGATGTCAATAGCTACTCGAGTACCGGTACCGGTACTGTTGGCACTTCCCAGGGGGGGCAGAAAATTGCGATACAGTGCTGTAGATCCCTAGATTAGTGCAGGAATAAATTTTAGTTTGTTTTCTCGAAAACAATACGGGCATGAGGAAGCTTACTGTCGTCTCAAGAGTGTTTCAGGGGTGTCAGAGTCAGAATTTAGAGTCAGAATGCCTTAGCAAGTGCAATAACCGAGTGATTTCAAGTGACGGACTCTGGCTCATCTCCACACCCAGAAACTATTGGAATCATAGGGAGTGTTGACAGCTAGGGAGTATAACTTCTCTCCAAATCTTCCACCCTAGCGAAAGCACTTGCAAATAAGACCCGCGTGAACATTCAATACCATGGGTGAGAGATACTGTGCTGTACCGGTATTGTACTCGAGTAATACACTCAATGCAGAGTCTTCGCCGCAGCAGCAGCGGTACGAGATGATCGCATGCCTGCCTCGGCGGTTCCCATAAGCAGGAGATAGGAAGCAAAGCCTCAATCCTGGGGCAACAAAGAATAACTTGTGATGAGGCTCCGCAGATCCAACCAATACTCGCGGACTCCGGAACAATACCGACGGACCTTTTGAGAAGCAACAAACTCAGCTCCTTTTTAACAAACTTGATCAAATTCGACTCCCCCGCCGACTAGCATTTTGGGCCTACGTCGGCTCTCGGAATCATTTGTTTCCCGCTTCGAGGGGTCGCCCGCATCGCATAACGCAAGAACAACTCACCAGTCGTGCTTGGCGAGCTGGAGAAGGGCGACTTCTCCAATCTTAAAAAAGAGTTTTTTCTCATCCCCGAAAAATCATCGAAATATTTACCGACCGGGGAAGGTCATTGAGCTCGTATGAGTTCTAATCCGTTCAGAAAGAGGGCTTCGGCCGAACGCCCCCGAACACCGCAGGATAATCCGACTCCGAGGCAAGAACCACAAACGCTTCCGACATCGCCGAATCGCAGTAGGGTGAGCTCATGGGAAGGTATAATATATCTGAGACCTCCCACTTCCTCTAGGTGATGAGGGGAGGAAGCTTCCAGCTGACTCGGTATGCTTGTGCATAGTGGTCGACATACCGCCGCCTTCACCGGCTCCCCGGAAACGGAGCCCTCCTCCACGACCGCCTTCGAGAAACAGAAGATCCTGCATCTCTCCGCCGGAGGCCATAGCGGACCCGTTTAATCCTACTACTACTACTGAATCTCCGGTGTCTTCAGACTTCGAAGGTAATGATGGTAATGATGTATTTACTCAGGGTAGGACTGCTACTTATCTTCGACTCCGCTTGGCGCTAATATATCTCTGCAGAACCAGCTGAACTTGGCCGTCCGGGACCAACTAGCTTTCCTAGTGCTGGAAGCGATGGGGTATACTCGGTGGCTAAGTCTGGACGACAATCGCTGGATGCGGACGCCTTCAAACGTCTAATGCTCACAGGCCAAAGTTCGCTCTCTGCACCCCCGGCACCGGGGGCTGGGTTAACTCCTCCAGCCGTTGCACCGGATAGTTCCACAGACACGAGCAGTACTTCTCGACAGTCTATCTTCGATCCAATACCGGAAGCAGCGGATGGAGTTCCGGATGAGACACCCAGGACTAGCAATGAGTTGGATGAGGGTGAAGAACCGCGTCGGCCCAAGGAGCGGGCTCCTAAGCCGAAACCTCCACCACCGAGGGCACGGAATAGGAGCGGCGGAAGATCCCCAGCTTCCCCACCGTCTTCAACTGCCGATATCCCCAGTCTAACACCGCCTCGGCCTCCATCTATACACTCCATATCATCAGAGAGATCGCTGCCACCACTACCCCCACCGTCAGTGGGTTCAACTAGTCCTATTTTAAATGAGACTATATCGCCGCCATCTCCTGCGGCATCCATCGTCTCAAAGAAAATAGCCCCTTCTCCACCACTTTCTCGTCGTCACTCGGTTCAATCAAGTACTGACCCCCTTCGCTCAAGCACACCCGTGGGAGGTACCAATACCTCTAAAATGAAGCCACCTCCGCCCCCGATCCGTCGGCACAAGAGCACAAATTCCCGGGCTTCTATAGTCCCTCTATCTGCCTTATCAGTCCCTCCACCACCCCCGCCGCCCCCATCAAGGCGAAATAGAAGCTCCACAGCGGAGTCATACGAGAGCCCAGAGGAACCGCCAATCACTCCTCCAGCGAAGTCTTCAACTCTACCTACGGAACCAGCAATACCAATAGTTCAAGGAACGGAAACAGATATCTTGATTGATCTAGAAAAATTGCAGAGAGAGGTAGATGAGTTGCGGGGTAAGTACGAAGGGAGGGGCGTTGGTCCGGTGGTGTCAACTTGATACATATCACAGCATGCGTGCTGGACGCGTTCCTTTTGCTTATCTTTTGGGTGGAGTTTGATCGGTGGAGGGTGGATTGAGTGGCCCTTGCTTCTACTTTTTTTAGAATTGAACTTTTTTTCGGGCAAGGAGGGAAAAACTTGAGAGATGGACTCGTATATTCGAGGGTGTATCTGTCCGCATCTCAACTTAATACTGAATATGAATTTTAATGGCCCATCTTGTTTATGCTTCTGTGAATAAATGGTCTGTTACCGGCTTGTTTGCGGGGGTATCGTGTTGCATGTCGTCTAGTCGTGAGGTCTGGGCTTGGTTTGGTAGGGGCAGCAACAGTGGTAGCCTTAATTTCTCAATCACAATAATGCCCCGCTATTGTACGCCTGAACCCATCATGAACGAGATTGCCGGTTATATGTATCCATTTACCTAGCATGGTACTGGTCTTGGGGCAGAGGTCACTGTAATATTTCTTCAACTAGCAGTCTAGCCTTCACGGATAGTTTTCAGGAATCATGCCGGCTACTGGCAGACTCTGCTCGAGCAAAGCAACTTAACCAGTTTGGATGATCTTCGCTTGATATACTCGGGTATGATACTCGAGTAGATGCGGTAGGGGCCATGGGTTCAACGAACTCTTACAGCTAGATGCTAACGCCACAGAACACTAGCCACACTAGCATAAGACTTTTCGGTCTGGTTCCTAATCCTTGGTATTTCAGCCACATTATTTTCTTCCTGCAAATCCCGTAGCAAATCATTAAACACTTCCCAGCAGGAGCCACTATGCTTCCACTTCGACCCGCAGCCAGACGCGTCCTCTCACGATCCTTCCAAACTTGTCGTTATTCCTCCTCAATCTCAGATTCCCCTCAGACGATATCCTCTCTCCTCCATTCTCCTCTCTCCGATGAGAGAGCAACTGAGACAGTTACAGTTACAGGCTGGGTCCGTTCGGTCCGGCGAATGAAGAATGTTTCGTTCGCTCATGTCTCAGATGGCTCAACGATATATCCACTGCAAGCTGTGCTGACAAAGGAGCAATCGGAGAATTTGTCAATGGGAGCCAGTGTTAAGATAATGGGGCAATGGAAGGAATCGATTGGGGGGAAGGGGCAGCAGAGCAGGGAGTTGTTGGCGGAGAAGGTAGAACTTTTGGGGGAGGCGAATCCTCTGGTATTATTCCCTTCCTTATCTCTTATGGGTTTATCGTAATGTTTAAAACCTGATGTGTCTTTTTTTTCTTTTGTGTGTGCTGGCGAAAAGTCATATCCCCTGCAAAAAAAGTATCAGACTCCAGAGTTCTTGAGAACACTATTACATCTTCGGCCAAGGATACCTGCGAATACCAATTTGCTGCACTTAAGGTCTAATATTATCTCGACACTCACGGCCTTTTTCGTGGAACGCTCATTCATCCAATGCCACACGCCAATAATTACTCCCTCAGACTGCGAAGGTGCTGGGGAAGTTTTCACAATCACTCGTCCGGAGAACTTCTTCAAGACACCCAAATACCTCACCGTCTCTAGCCAATTATATCTTGAAGCGCTCGCAGCGGCGGTCCCGAGGGTATGGACCCTGAGCCCGACCTTCCGCGCTGAAAAGAGTGACACAGCTAGACATCTGAGCGAGTTCTACATGCTCGAAGTCGAAGCCGCGTTTATTGATACTTTAGACCCATTGATAACGCTAATAGAGGACATGGTGGGGACGCTTGTTCGAAGCATTAGCACTTCTCGCCTGGGCAAGGAAACCTTATCCGCAGTGGGTAATGAAGATAAAGCGAGAGAACTCGAGGAGCGCTGGAAGGGTTTATTAGAGCGTCCTTGGTCTAGGATAACTTACACTGAAGCGATATCAAGACTGAGCTCAGCGGTAGAGCAGAAAGAAGCACAATTCGTTTCCCCCCCGGTCTGGGGTGCTGCACTACAAGCCGAACACGAGCGCTTCCTTGCACAGACTATATTCAATGGGCCGGTTTTCGTGACGGATTACCCAAAAAGCCTGAAGCCTTTCTATATGCTTCCCTCTGCTAGTACTGTCCTCACGCCGGAAGGAGGCGAAACAGTAGCTTGCTTTGATCTACTCGTGCCCGCTGTAGGCGAACTTATCGGGGGCTCATTGAGGGAGGATAGATACGACGAGTTGCTGGCGGAGATGCAGAGGCGCGGCATGGCGGTCGGAGGCGAAGGTGAGGACGGAGAGAGCTTAAGATGGTATTTGGAACTTCGAAAATGGGGGAGTGTTAAGCATGGTGGGTTCGGGCTAGGGTTTGATCGATTGGTGTGTTATTTGGCTGGTGTGGAGAATATTAGGGAAGCTGTAACTTTTCCAAGGTGGGTTGGGAGGTGCGATTGTTAGTCGGGGAGCGGTTTATGCTATAAAGGAGGAAGAAGAAGGATAGGTACGACCGAGCACTGGCGGCTGTCTTAGAGTGCGGTATTGTTTGAGGGTTGATATGCAAAAGTATGATTACGCACAATGCTTTGATATCCCTTCAGCGGAATTTGGTGACTCCAAGTACCGCGTTAAATTAAAACATGCGAAATTCTGGAATCTGCAGAAACTCAGTATCGTGAATTGTGCTATGAGTTCATTCGATCTGTTTTCTAGCTCTGGCAACGTGGCTCTAAGGTAAAATCAAGAGCACGATAATAGAGCCAGCCGGAAATCACCCAAACCAGTACCTCCTTGCAAACAAAGCACCCCAATGAATAACCAAACCCATTTGCATCCAGCCCACGGCACCTACATACTAGCCCAAGTGTCCTTCGCAACTTGGCATCTCGCAAGAAGCACATCCACCACCGACCAATCACAACCCATCACTCGCCGCAAATACTCGCACACCTGTTGGTATAAGGTTTCTTTCTCCTCTCAAATGCTGCCTTCAGCTAACTATACCTTCATTCCCAAGTCCGGTACAAGATTGAACTTCATTATACTTGCTTTATTATTTCTCTTGTTTCTATATGCTTTCTTTGGATATCTTCGTTCTTTGTTGCGGATTTCTTTATTGCGGTATCTTGGTGGAAGAAGTAAGACTGAACCGCTTTACTACATAACTGGTCTTTATCTTTCCTATGATTCTTGTTGCAGCAGTTCGCAACAATCAATGATCTTGACTGTCATCTATTACCACTTCTCCGTTAAATCAATCGCGTATTGCAACAACACCCGCTAACCGCCATTTGGGATCTCATAACTGCCCCTCCGCGGAATACTAACAACCTCCGCCTACCCGCCCAGGCGCATATATATTCTCTCACTTTAGTGGCAATGATAACTTAGTCACCGCATACAAAAAAAGGGATCTATCTCCCTGCAAGCTGCCACGCCCCCCCCCCCTCTACTACGGATTGACCCCACCACCACCGAACTGGCAAGTTATGTTCCAAAAAAAATCTCCAAATCCCACCGCCGTAAACCCTACCTTGTCCGCTTCCCATTCACCGTGGTCCCTCCTTTCTGCTGCGAGTTTTCCGGTGCGCACCTAACAGTGAAATTGGGGATTTACTGTTCTACATAGGCACCGCCCGCCTTATGGCAGATCTACCTAGGCCTTGGGGGAAATAAATACCTATTATACTTCCGAACGCGCTGGGGGCGTGAATTTCTATCTGTATGATACGAGTTTTCACCCCCCCCCCCCCCAATGGCAAGATCTGAGTGAGATGTCGGGGGGGTGGGAGGGATTGAAGTTCAGAGCGTAATTTACAAGAAGAATTGTGATTAGTGGATAACTGGATGGGGGGGGGGAGGAAATCCCAGTGAGGGGATGGAGATATATCTCCTTTTTTAAAAAGATTTCACATTCTATATCGCAAGAAGACTGCTTTCTTGCTCTGGGCATTAGCTGTCTCTCTCTGGGGGAACTCCAGCAGTGGTGGTGGTCGCTTTCCGAAAGTTCTCAACGGTTCCACTCTCGTCCTGGAAAACCTTAGGAGGGGTAACTCATTTCTAAGGATGGCTGGCGGGCCCTACTGCAATGTATCATAAGAGAAATTGACGTAGAAGGACTACCCGGGGTAAAAAGGCTTTTGCGCCAAGCAGAAGTAGATATATGTATATATAGAAGAATATGCGTTATTCTATTCCAACCACTGGAGGGAGGGAGGGAGGGAATAGACCCTTAAGTTTTATGGATAATGTGTCCCCTTCCCAACATCCCATAACTGTCAGATGTCGAAAATAAGCCAGAAATATGGAAGTCCTTGAAAATAACCGTGAGGCACGAAATCCATATCAATGACTCCTGATTGCCTCTCGCACAGGAACGTGCCATGAAGGAGGTCTCTTCACACGATTAACTACTGTGTGATGTCACAAATCCTAGCATCAGTGTGATAACTGCCAAGTTGCGTTTCCGTCTCCGTCTACATTAACCTCAACCCGAGCTATGATAAAGGAGACGGGTGTGTGATGGGGAAGAACACCAAAAAAAAAAAAGGAAATGATACCGTAGGAAACACAATACCGATGCATGAAAAGAGAAAACATAAAAATATCGAAGGCGGGTGGGCGATCTCGGGTGACTTTGGGCACCAGGGACAGTGGGCAGATGTGAGGCCAGCGGGTATGAGACCTTTCCCCAGGGGACGGGACGGCACAACGTCGCCCACCGCTGTCCGCCTTCAGGACGGACGGACTGCCCCATTGAGAGCACTGGCAGCTACGAATCCGGTGCTCGAGAAAAACTTAGATTTTATGCGGGCGGCTATGGCGATGGGAATGCAATTGGACGTGGAGTAGCTTGGGAGGTTGTATAAACCTTTCAAGTGGCAGCTCGCCAATGCGGGGGCGTTTAGATATGGGAAGAGGGGCAGAGGAGATGGAGAGCGGGAGGTACGCTCCCACAGAGGCGAAGGGCAGGTCTTGGCTGAGAGGATGATCTTTGGGCTAGACTGACTGCTGAGAGGGGTACTAAGGTAATTTGAACTGTGAGTGAGGGGTTGAGATTAGTGAGTGATTCCTTATGACTGAGGGCAGGACTCGCCGCTAAGGATGGAACTAGTTTGCTCGGGCCTCCCAGTACTCTTTCGGCAGTGGAACTCGAAGATGCTGTAGATCACTTCTTTCCTCACTCGGATTGTGATGGATGATTTTCGGGGCACCGCGGGGCTGGGGGGGTGGCCTTCCGGAGGTTGAGGGGAAGGGCGGGGTGACGCCTTGAGCTGGTGGGGGGACGTTAGTCTTTTGATCCTATGGATGAAGGGGGTACTGGAAAAGCACATTCATTGAGAGATATATCTAAGGGACTTCATAGCTCAAGTTCGGCTTCTCATCACACTCGGGGGCTGGAGGATTTCCTGCTAAAGTTTATCCCCAAAGCAGCTATTCCTGGCCATCCGATCCAATGCCCAACTGAGCATACATAGAGGAAACAAGAGAAATCACGCTTAGGAGCTCGTGCTATACAATGCTAAGTCTATAGTTTTTATAGGACGGCAGATGGCTCTTTTTAGCAGCAGGCTCTATTGTTACTAAGATTATGCCAAAGTTTAATGTTTTGAAGGATATTGGTGAGGAGGAGGAGGAGGATACTACAGTTAGTATGGGCTTAACAACGAACCTGGCGAGGGGGGTTGTGGTTAGGTTCTGGGAGGGCATTGGGGAGCTGCCGGTTTAGATGGAAGAAAGGTGAGGGGTGATATTTGGTGATGCAGATGGCGGATATCTATACGATATATCTTTTCTTTCCCGACTCCTGGGGATTCTAGAATTTCTTTGGAATTTGGTTCTTTTTGGAAACGCTGCTTCTCCCTCTCTCCCTCCACCCCTTTCACTAATGATTAAGCTTTCGGTGGGGTCCTTCTGTTTGTGTTTTTACAAATATTCTAGATGTATGGGGCCCACAATTCTGGGCCTCTATGTCTTTTTCCTATTAGGAGGCCACATTTCTAGGTGATCAAGACGCTAAAGGCAGACTCCTGAGGGCTTCCTTTCTACACCAAGTTCCTAGCATGCATTTGGGTTACGATGAGAGTAATGTACGAATACTCGAGTACCGGCACATACTGTACTTACGACGGGTATTCCTTGGAACAACTTTATACCGGTAAGGTGAAAAATTCTCGCTACTTGATCGACATCTAATACCTGCCAGATATCTATTTGTGATCCCTGACCCGGATCCTGGGTATTGAAAGGCCGGAGTCAAGAGGGTGATCACTTCTCCTATGACAGGTACGATATCCTCCTCTCAGCTCCGCAACTAATCAACACCCGTCTTACAAATTCAAAGTCCGGTCCTAACGCCATCGCAAACAATATACCTCAACCCCCCAGTACGGCATGGCATGGGGACAGGAGCAACTCACCGGAGTAAGTTCCCCCGACTCTGGGTTCCCGGTGTCACGTGCGCTTCACCACTGAGGAAAACCAAGCCCTTATTGCTAGAATCCCGAGAACTCACCACACCTTCCACCCAATTTCCCTCCTTCTCCTGGCTTTTCACTCACTCCATAGGCCGCACGGAGCAACTCTCCCCTTACAGCAAGCTTGACTTCAACTCCCCGAGTACTGTACCGTACTAGGTGTGTGATATGCCAACCATCGTGTCGGTAGCGCAGGTAGCGCCTCCAACTATGTACCACCTTCTACCCTTAGCGAGTGCTACTAAGTTACCGTGCATCCAAACATGGGGGACGCTGCACGGTAGTCTACTCGAGTACGAGTATGTATGTGGGGGGTACGCATATGAGCTACGATACATACCGTATTGGCCACTCGGTGTGCCGGGACCATGATTCTCCGACCCAGGGGCGGAGGAGAGGCTTTAACTTCCCTCGGACTGATCGCGATATGATTGGTAATTAGGCATTCCACGCACGTTGGATATGTGAAATACCCGATGATTAATTATTCTATCTTGCCCTGTAGGCCTCGCCGAGGTCAATAGAGTTAAACGCGGACGGAACTAATCAATGCTGTGACCCCCAAGACCTTACTTACTCCCCGGCACTTGCAGGCATGTACCTGAAAACAGGGATTCTCAAATATAAGGGAACAAAAGAACTCTCCGCCCTGATTTTTCGGATACTTTTTATATAAGCTTTTTCCACTTCGGGTTCTATTGACTTGACTACATCTAAGCTCATCAACCCATTCTTCGGTCCTACAGACTATAATACCCTGTCCTTCCCGCATTTTCGGATACTTCTCGCCTGGTACGAGTACTGTAACTCCTTCTCATTCTCCTTCCCGACCATGGACAACTGTGCGTGTTGAAATTTCAATTAGCCTACTGTGCCACGCCATAAAGTATGGTGGTACAGTTATCACATTGTGCGAGTTCTAACCTCACCTCTCGTTCTCGCTCGGGTTCCGGCACACACAAACCGCCGACTGACTGACTGACTGACTGACTGTCACTTCCCTGCCTTCCACTCCACTTCAAACATACAGTGCACCACAGTTCCTCACCTCACCTCACCTAACCCGACTCCCAACCAGGGGAGGGGAACCCATAACCCATCTCCAAACTCAAATATCATAAACGTGCCAATATAATTCCTGCCACTCGCCCACCCACCCACAGGTCGGGGCAGGAGGGGGTGCAAAAAACTCCGACAGCCGACCTCCAGAGCCACTGCCGGTACCGTACTCGACGCATGCAACGCAACCCACCTCCACAATCCGCCCCTACCCTATCCAATCCTATCTCTCTCCGCTCATCATCGAAAAAAGAAAAAAAAAAGAATAAAGTTTTAAAGTAAAAATATGTTACGCGTCTAGCGGAGCCTGATCCGTGAGTACTGTAGATAATTTTAGAAGGGAAAAAGAGGGAAGAGGGAAAAAACTAGATTGACGTGCATAGATACCGTAGAGCACGAGTACTGTACCACAATACTACTCGCAATGTCCTGACGTTTGTGAACACGGCCACTATTGCATGATGCTAAGATTCGGGCAAAAAAGCTGAATTTTGGGTGTATGCAATAGCAGTTGTGTTCACAAACGTCAGGACATTACGAGTACAGGTATGGTTGCAGCGAGTCTCTCTCGATCGGTGGGGACAACGGGATACTGTTAAGGTTATTTCCTCCCCCCATCGCCCATCCCCCTCCCCTCCAGCCATCCAGGGATTTAGGGTGATGATTAGGTGATGATGTTGCTTGATTACACGGGTTTTCGGGGGGATCAGGGCCGATGAGGGCTGTAGGGGAGCAAGGAAGGATCATGAGAGAGAGAGGGCCGGGGGGTTGGGGAGGGGGGGAAGTTCCGGGGTCTTGGGTTTTGGTATCATAGGAAGAGTGGGTGGCTGTCGGGTGGTGGTGGTTGTCATATTAAGCTAGAAAACCGATCACCGTACTTTTTTTTTTTTTTACTTTGGAAGGGGGGAGGGAGTCTTGGGGATCGGGTATTTGAGCCGGCTAAAGAGAAGAAGTCGGAAGAATAGCGGCGGTGAGATTTTGAAAAAAAAAAAGGTTTTGCGGATAAGGTACCCGCGTGGGGGCCAAGCGGATTGCATAAACCACCGACTCGATTGCGCCTTTCTGTGCAACTGGTCGAGCTCTTGCACGGGAGTTCTTGGAGGTGGGACTCTGATGATCGGGTACTTGTGGTGTGGTGTGTGGTGAGTGATGTGTGTAAAATGTTGCGATGGGGGGTTCTGATAACGTGGCTTCGTAATGGTCCCGGATGTCGATTATAGGACTCATCCGCTTGCAAGTCCCTGTGAAGAAGGTTAACTTAAAGAATGTTCAGCCCTGTCCAGATGTATTTATTTCACTGTAAGCTCACATGGGAAATGGCCAACCCTGGCCGTGCACTATATATGTGCTTTGTCAGACCAATTTATGACAAAAGGGAACGAGCCTCGTTCCACTGGCATACCCCTTCCAGCTTAACCTTGCGCTTTCTGGACCTCCCATTCCCGCTCGTCTATCACATCTAGCAATTCCTCACTGCTATGGAAATGATACCCAACCGAGTGATCATCCATGAGCCGGTGACAAAAGATGCCAAAAAAAGCAATATACCATCATGTTCCCCGGGGTAAGAACGGATGAACCAGCCTTCTAAGGGAACTACGGCAGGTGCCCTAGGGGAGAACTCCGACCTATAAGGAAGGCCAGGAGGCAAAATAAAGTTCCTCAACATAAGTGCCTAGAGCGAGTCGCCGGCCCCGCCTTGCTAGGGTCCGATGCTTGAACATGCGAAAATCCACCCCTTAAAGTATGATAAGTTGGAAACTCTTCATGTTTGAGACAAAAAAAAAAAAAAGAGCGCAGGAGAAGTGCAAAATGCCTTGATTAAGTAACACATTTCAAGCCAACTTGAACCTTGCCACGTAAGCCAAAAAACTAGAGCTGCAATGATATCAAACCGCTCGTCCGGGCAAGAAGCATGGAGACCATTATTTTGAAAAACTCGAATGCAAGGGAGAACCCCGACAGGGAGCCAGAGTCTCGCGCACTAGGGTGCGGAAGGAGGAGGAGGAGGGCTACGGGGAGCTCTACCCGCCCTTAAGGTAAACCAGTAAGGAAAACTGCGCGCCTTGTTTTCCCGGGGGTCTGGAACAGGAAATTGTAACAGGAATTGCACCTTTCCCTTTTATCCGGGAATTTGAGGCGGTTCGAGAAGGAATCTGGAGAATCTGGGCGTATAATCCTTACCCATTTTCTGTCGCTGAGATATTTCCAGAGGACCCGTCTATTATCAACGATAGAATAGGAGAAAGCATGTGAGAACTACAATCATCAAACCCCTTCGGACCCTCTTTATAGGGATAGATACCTAGAAAGGTAGATAGATACCTAGAAAGGTAGATAGATAGATAGATAGGCAACCCACGCCTTTTACGAACGGCATATCATATCTCAAATACTTATCATACTTCGAGCAGATATCCCAGATATTAAAGCTCAAGATCGACTCAGGGGAATAAATAATACATAGAGTGTGCAGCCTCCATAAACAGACCCCACTTCTTAATCCGGGAATCCTGCTCCCCACCTGTGCGCCCTCAGATCTTCCCATTCAAGTAGCTGCATTAGCGGACTTCTCGCCGAAAATTAGGAAATTGGAGCTGTACTCGAGTAAGAAGTATATTGACATAAGGCGCCAAACGGCACTACCACCAACATTAGGCCGCGAGGCCGAGCAACCATGGAGAGCGCTTCCAAGCGGGTTATATCCCACCAATGCATCGAGTGTTCGAATGTTCTGGGCCGAGGGATATTATATGGGATTTTAAAAGTCACATGACCTTTGGTTTCTGTCAACCAGTATCTCGATGGGACTGACGCAGAGACTGCGGGCAAATCCATATAAACCTCTTCACAACATAGTTATTGTAATAGTTGAATGCATTGTATACGTAAACCATACCGCCCACCCCCCGACCCAAGGATGCTCACCGCCTAAGCTGGTGAGAAAGGGAAAAAAACAACAGCGAAAGCTGACAACCTCTGCATCATAATTTCTTCCAATCCACCATGCTTACACTCCTTGGTCTTCTAGGAATACATGACCAAAAAATACGGATGAAAAAGGGCAGGGTCAACCAAGATAATCGCCGTATACTCATCCACAACCACTGGCCGGGGGGATCCCGGTTGGGTGATATTTGGTGATGACAGCGATCCCCCGTATGCACCCAAATCTGAGCTAAAAGGCTTGTGAAGCCAAGGCAAAATCTCTCTCAGGATCTACCCAACAGATCCGTTCTCATGCAGCCCGAGTGATGCCCGAAGACGCGGCCCTTCACGGGTTAGGCAATGGCTTCAATTAGTCAGTCCGTCATCAATCGCAGGGTTCGCCGGGGGTTCGGTAGGTAGGCAGGCAGGCGCGTTCACGTGCTTTAGCCCACCTGCGAATCCTCCAAAGCTTATTTCGGCGGTGCGCACACACCTTCCTCTATGGTAATTTCCATTCCATTAGTGACGTGCTGTATATACAAGGGTAGGGAACAGTTAGCCTGAACGGACAGGGGTATATTTGGCTGGTTAACCTTAGATAACTGTTCAATCACTTGCCTGGTCCTGGGTATAACCAAGGAAGAAGCAGATGAGGACCTTGCCTTTTGAAATGGACATATACAGGTATTACGTACTTGAGTCGACCAAATATATCAGAGTCCAATGTATCAGTCATTTACCCGAGTGGCACTTTTTTTTCTTCACATCTTTTTTCTTCTTCTCATTCATATCCCAGCATTCGAAATGTCCCAAATTTCGGGTTGCCACTCTTTACAAATCAGGCGCGTGGACGCCAAAGTGCAAGGATTTGAAGGAAAAAAAAAGGGAAAAAGAGAAAAAGGGATTATTTGACAAAAGCCATTTACTAGACTTACTACCGGCACTCAAGTGCAGGGCCTTGTTTTGCACATCAAACAGAAACCGGGGTCTTTCGGGTCGCGTTTTTGTCTATTTTTGTTGCAAATCAAAAAAAGAATAATCCTAACATTATCGCACTTTTTTGGATTATATAGCTCAAGTCGCACGCATGATAGTAATCCGCTTGTTTATTGCATCTTCATTATGGTAACGGCTGGCATGGGCTTTTTGGTTGGTTAGATAGATTTGAGTTTTAGCTAGCAAGTAAGAACTCGATTTTCATCAAGACCTATATTTATATTTTTGGTGAAGTGCGGGACGAGGCAGGTATCGCAAGATCCCCTGACTTTTTTGTATGATACACAAACTATATCCCACATAGGGATAACACAGCCCTACTGGTAGAACTTTAATAACCCCTTCAGTGTTTATCATAATAATGTTCCACTTATTCATGCCGCAACCCTACGCCAGTAGTATGATAGTAGCCTGAGGAGTGAAACCCGAGATGGCGAGGATGAAATATACGGTATATCTCACTCGCACCTGCGGCGTATGGTGCAAGGCAAACCGTATGGTGGAAGGAGGCGAATGGGGTTAGATCGTCACCCCCCTGCTCGTATTCATCTTTACGAGCAAGCCACAACTGAAATCCACAATCTCCCGAAATATCGTGGCTACTTCTATGACAAATAGTAGGTACCGGTAGGTGTTGTGGCATTCATGATTGGCAAGTCGCTATGGCGTGGGCAGGGGTAGAAAATTTCCCATCTCACCTTATCATACACCATGGAACACCATGTGTAACGCAAAGCCATACAAGTATAGGCGTCCGGGAGGGACGGGTAAAAAAGATTGGTCAGGTTAGCAGTCCTCGTTGTGTATCGTACCGGTGCAGTGCGGTATTCAGGTATGTCTGGGAATTCCCTCGTTTAAGGTTAGGGAAATCTGCTAGCAATGTACTCGAGTACCGATACGGTACAAGCAGTAGGTAAAGTGAGGAGGCAGGAGTTCGCACCTCATCCTACATGATTTCCGGCCGGTACTGCATTTTCGGTACCGAGTTCATGCGCACTGCACATAATATGTAAAAATAAAGATGATAATAATCAAACGCCTCGGTTTTGTTGGCAGAGTGGGAGCTGAAACCGAGTGAGCTAAGCACCAGCTACATCTCCGGAGTAAGCTCTGAAAACTCCAATCAAGGATTGGGGGAGGGGTCTTCCTGCTGGAATGAAGTTTAATAACAACAGTTCGACACTGGAAGGTGCGAAACTTTTTTCAATATTGATACCATGGTGGTTTACTCGACCACTACTATATGGCAAGACCCTGGTACAAGTACCGGTATGGGTTAAGATGACACGGGCGGGAATGCAGCATGATTTGTGGATAATTATGATAAGTAACCAACTATAACCCGACGACAACCGACGACGCAAAAGTGCAACCCGATCGGGTCATCCTCAATGAGCTGCGGCGCAACAGCAACAGCAGAAACCTATGATTTTCCTCCATTCCATTATCCCCGCGGAATGATCACCGCCCACCGCCCGGCCAATTAATCCGTGACTAGGTCTTCCGAAAGGAGTTGTCAAAAAAAAAAAACCGCCTCGACTCCAAAAGGAGCAAGACTTAATTAATTCAAGCTCACACACAGATATCCTGAAACACAAATCTAAGCTTAACAATCCATGCAAAACCTTAACATAAGCCCCCCGAGGAGTCAGGGGGGACGATTACTATGACTCCACAACCGCTCATTCTTGCATATTCATCCTCATTTTCTAGACACACTCGGCCAATCCAGCGTGAGCAGGGAGGAATGAATGAATCCAGGCCACAGCACAATCAGCCTTACCAATTTTTTCTTCCTTTTTCTTTTCCTAACCTCACGCGATACGAGAGGGGACGGGGAAAACCGACAGATCACGGGCAGGAACTACTGTACCCTATCTGTCGTGCAAAAGGTGAATTGGGATACCCCTGTTATCGGTATTTCAGAAAAAGTGAGTTTCGCCTTGTCCAGGCTTGATCGCCCCAAACGAGCGACCAATCGAAGGTCAATAATAAAGGGCTGAGAGGGCGGCGGTCTTGCTATTCCATTGTTTTCCTCCGGGCTAGAACTACCCTTGATAGGGAGTGGGGAGATATAGCTGGAGTTTGAACATGAGAAAGAAAGAAAGAAAGAAAGGCTTAGGCTGCTCACGAATCATCACTCGAGGAGCCAGCACCCGGCCGACTCACCCGCTCTGCCCCTCGTAAGGCTGTGCGGCTGAGGTTTTGAGTGTGGGGTGTCTCAGAAAGCTTAACAGCACCTATGATAGTTAGTTTAGGCGAAGGAAATGCATTCAGCGGGGTTTGGCCCACCGTTTCTCTATTTCAGAAAATCCGAGTGGTGCAAATAGCCTTTTTTTTCTTCTTTTCCTTTTCTCTTCTCCGTTCATCGGTGGGGTTAAGGTGTTCGGGATTCTCTTTCGTGCTACCGGGACCGTGACAGGCAAGAAGCGACCAATAACAAGGATTAATAAACATGTGGTGGCAAGTCCGTGCGTATCGGGGCGCCCATGCAAATTGAGCATATCTGTTATCGGGATGCTGTGATACTCGAGGAGAGGATTCGAGACCGGGATGGTGAATTTGGATGAGGGCTCAGACACACAGCATCCTTGGAGGATCTTTGGTGAATCCTGGTGATCGAATACGGGAATTATTGACCGGGAAGAGTAACTTCTGGGCCGAATGAGTTGATGGAACAGCCCTGTTGAGATATTGCGCTGGGTGTTAGAATCTGTGTCACTAACTAATTTGGGTAGCTGGGAGTAAATATACGCGGCATCTGTCGTTTCCATCATGGCTCTGCTGAGAGGTGCGGGTATTTGTGTATTCTGAGCACCACGCCGCTTTCTAAGAACGCGGTTTATCCTAAAAGGAGAACTCAAATAGGCTTGTGTTCCAGAGGAGAACGAAACAAACAAAGTTTCGTTATACAGGAAATGTCGATTTGCAAAAACCTTCATATATGGAAGGATGTAGATCTTTATCAAGAAATATTGTTGTATCTCTTGGACTGCTGAAACATCCTCCATCGGTGCTACACCTCCAGCGATTGAAATCTCAACACCACGAGTGTAGGAATCTCGGCTAGAGGGGTTGGTAAACAACAAGTAAAGACCTAATGGTATTCTTATTTAAGATTAATGCAATCTTAAATATCTTCGTAGAGCTTTTTTATCGCTCTTCTTTATCTTCTCCGCTATCTTAATAGCGAAGATGTATATATTACTTAATATCGATTGAGACTTATATCTTAGATATGATAATACGTTTAAGGGTAAAGAATGTAATAATATGTAATTTATAACAATAAGTAATCTTTAAAGAAAGTACTTAGATGGTTGCGTGAAGAGCTCTAACTATCGTAATCCAATCTCCTTTATTGTAACGACCCTACGATAGGTAGCTACAATCACTATGACCTTAGCCCAAATGGTATACCAAGAGGTAACCAGTGGTGGTATGGTCTCGTATACTTTATATACAAATAGCTGGTAAACCTAGGATAAGGCCTAGGCAACTGTTGAGTAACCATGAGGTACTCTACTAGGCAGGGTAACCTTTCGGGAGAACATTCGCATAAGGTCAAGAGAATTATGGGAATGTTACACGGACCTCCGAGACGACTTCTGTGGTCGCCTGGAGGACTTCCTGAGTGGTTAAAGGCATAAGAAGGCAAAGTTACCCTACCTTGGGAATTTGGTCATTATGCCCATGGACCCCAGTTACCCTACTGAGGTGTCCAAGTTACCCTACCTTCACCGGCAAAGTCATCCTAGAACTTAGAGGTCGATTGCCTCACATTCTATGGGCTCTTAGATGTTCTTGGGCGCACACGCATCTGCGTGGGGAGGCCCCACACCTATGTAAGAGTGGCCCGAACATGCTATTGAACTTGGGCGGGTTTTGCTAACACCCCCCTCTGGCCCCAGCGTTGGGAAGGCGCGTCATAGGCAGACGGCTGTGTAGTTGCTCGTTTGCTAGTTAAAAGAGGTCATTGGAGCAGCTGCCGTAACAGCGTATAAGTCGTCGCCGTCCGTCCGACTGAATGTCGTTCACAGGATATATAAGAGGAGTATGGGTAACCGCCAAAATGGAGGTCGCTCATATATGGTCTCTCGGGCATCTAGGAGTCTATTCTAGCCTACGGGTTGTAGGGTAGTCTTCCTAGTGGTGCTCAGGTAGTCTCAGAAGGCCAG
>Ga0307509_10002760_pt1 | contig 27972 bp, 28 predicted proteins | sample 10_EM_MG_FD_202245 | JGI IMG/M metagenome (GOLD analysis project Ga0307509, IMG submission 202245) | Populus trichocarpa ectomycorrhiza microbial communities from riparian zone in the Pacific Northwest, United States - 10_EM | ecosystem: Host-associated > Plants > Roots > Unclassified | place... | reverse complement strand
ATGGAACTGAGGTATGTAAAGGGGGTGAGGCCCACGGCCCCCCATGGACGAGCTATGACCCCGCAGTGCCCTGGCAACCGGCCATACCTTTTTCCGCTGTCCCCCGAGACAGTGTGGTCGATCCCTAGAAGCAGACGCTAATACCCTTTGCCCAATTGGCAACGGGTTCTCCTAACCCTACATTAAGAAAGGGAGCAGATAGCTTGACACTCTTGAATTCCGCTTCCTAGCGCACGCTTCACTTACATGGAATCATATAACTTAAAAAGCCACTCTGAGAATTTGGTTGGCATATGAGATTTCTATTTTCTTGTCAAATCGGCTACTACCTCAACCCGAGCCCAGAATCCCCAAAAACCAGTAGCCTTCGTAAGGCCCCAATAATCCCCATTGAAGTGAATCTCCATTTCGCGAAGTCTCTTCCCAGTAACCCCATCTCCATTTTTATTATTTTTATGAGGTGTCGATCTTGAAGGAGAAAGTAAACAGAGCGGGAGGAGGTGCGGAATGAAGTCAAGGCGGATGGAATTGCTTTCAATACTGGGAATCGTATCTTGTTTTCTTATTTTTTTATCAAAGGCGAAGTGGTGGGTTTGTATGGAAAACACAACAGCTTTCCCGCACACACTACTTCAGTCCCCAGGACAAGCATAATGTGCTAGTAACATACTCAAACAGCAAGAAGTCCATCCGGTGATGATACCGCACTAGTGGAATTCCCGTCCTCTCTCCGGCGTTCCCATATCCTCCTCGCTTAGCTTTCCGATCCTCAGCGGGTATGTGTGCGCAATCATTTCCTTAGTATACAACTGGGTACAGTAATTCCTCCTCTCCGCTTGATAATAGGTGATAAAGAAAAATAGTGACACTAGGTCAACATGCTAGGAAAGGTACAAAAGAGGTGAATGAGAGTAGAGTGATCACCGGTGATTTGCAACACCTATTGTGAGGATAAGGTTGGAGTTCTCGTAGGCAGTGCCCCACTACTCTGTGGCTATAGTGGGTATGATTTTAGTTAATTTTCCAGCTTGAAGTGAGCTCTTTACTCCATTACCACTCTTATGGTTCCTCTTATATTCATTCTCAAACACATAGAAAGCTTTCGACACAGCATTCCACGTAGCCGGAATTTACGAAACTTGTGAAGAAGAGTAAGTAGAAGGGGTTTATTTAGCTGCCGGGGCCCTCCGCGTTATTTCGGATAACCAAAGCAGGATAGATGAAAAACTACCATGCCTTCTAAACTTCAACGGCGATGGCGATAGGATGCAAGACGAGTGACGAGTGGTGAACCGGAACGAAACGTCTGACAACTCACAACGAAAACGATCGCACACTCAGGTGCGGGGGAAAACTTTCCATTCAACCACAACCATTGGCTCACACTCAACGATGGCTGCACGATGCTCGCTCTCAACTAACTAATCGGCGAAGACAGGAGTATATATCAACAATAACATCCTATTCCTCCATTAGCCAGCAGGCACGCCTATGCTATTCCATATGAGTCTTGCATTTCCCTCTCATGACTCCCGGGCTAACACAAGGAAAACAAACGCCACTGCTTACAACATCCGCTTATGTTCCCTTCCGGTGTAAAACCATTTTATATCGTTTCAGGCTTGCCTTACAGCCATTCCGCCCCCCCCCCGAAGGCTGCATTCCTACACAGGAAATGCTTTCCCGAACGTCCAAACAAACGCCCGAGGCCCAAACCATATGATTGAATCCTCAACGCATTTCCGAAGCTACAAAAAAGTGCGCCCCCGGAAGCTATTCGAACAACAAAGGGAGTGTCATGAGAGTATTGCGAGAAGCATCATTTCCAACATTTATGTCAGCCAATCTATCAGCGAATACTACTTTCGATCGGGTTTCGGATTGAACGGATTTACCATGCCTTGGGATCTATTAACCGCAAGAATGATACATGGTTTACACCTTTTGGGTGGCTTACTTTGAAGATTCTCCAGCACCTGATCGGTATAGTTTCTTGACAAACTTAATCGTTGGTGGGCTGAGGTGCGGTTAAAAACGCACCCGATCTGAAGTCAAAGTCCCTGATATTCCAATTTGCACACTCACTCCCTGATCAAATAGAAGGAAAAATGTATCAATAGATAGCTAAATATCTGGTGGATCTTAAATTTGCATTTATATAAGAAATTCTTTTACTCTATAGACCGTGTTCATGAATTGCCTCAACCATCACAAACTGACTTAGGGCCCGCTTACCTATGGATAGCCGTCAAGCACTTCAAGACTGTGCCGACTAGTTTGGGGGCCTAGACGGCCAGAGTAGTGCTGACAAGTAGATAGTGTTTATCTGCCGTAGTGCACCACCAGTGTCTGGTTGGATTTCTAAACGCACTTTGGAGGCGACATCACGCCTGACCGCCTAGTGACCAGAATTTAGGATGTAGAAAATTGAGTAAACAATTTTGTACCGTTTATCGGAAAGTGATGCTGGTTGACAAACGACCGTCTAGCTTCATCATCCAAATTTTAGAACCAGATAGTAGGTAAATTGTCCCATAGCGCGCGGAGAATTTGTTTGGGCAACAACGAAGGAAATGTGTTTTGAAAGTCGCCAATTTCACATCCTTACACTTCGTTCAATATTGCAGAATGAGCTCCAGTGTTGAGATATTACAATTAGAATACCCACTTTGATTATTTTAACAAGAAGTGATTTACTTATGTTGTTGGTCACCGGCGCTCCCCCGGACAAGGCCTGCAACCCCTGCGTGGGAGAACGTGTGAGAAGGGTGTCGGAGGATTCGCCGGAATCGGGAACTCGGGGAAGCATGCAAAGTGAGGGGTCGAAGGTACACCAAAGAGGGGAAGCAAAGAGGGGTGTGAGGGGTAAGGAGATGGCGTGAGAAAGAAGGGAAATAGCGTGATTATATTCAAGAGACTTTCGGAAGAGTTGACACTGATTTATGTATTTAAAGATAACCCTGGGGATAGAATTGTAGGAAGAGTAGGTCACAATATTTTAAGTCTGTCTTTGATATGCTTGTTTCATCCATACGCTTTGCATTCAAACGGTGCGTATTCCCATCTATAATTTTCTCAACTTAAGCGTTAGACGGCTCAGTTATGGCGCTTTGAATAAGGTTAGCTCTGGTGTAAAAATGGCTACTTGCAATGACTTTGTCCAGCACTGCAGTTCCACCAGCGACGACGCGGTACAGTACAGAGACAAAGCCCGACTTTTTTCATGCCGATAAAATATCATAAACCAACCCCCCCCCAGCAGTTCTCCCCTTCAACAGATCAATCGATTGAGTGGAAGATAACTCAATTTACTACCAGCGGTAGCAACAACTACCTCAGCACTATAATACGAATTCTTATAATACTACTGTAATGTGTGGAGCAACTCTACAGTTACCGAAGATCGTTCTACGCACCCCAGCTAGCTACCAACCCTGAAGCCCAACTTACGCCATGGCGATGTTCAGGTTAGATGTGTCAACGATGTTGGGGAATGGCTAATATAATATAAAGTAAGGAATTTAGAAGATAGTGCGGCCTGAGTTTGTAAGGTGAAAATGACAAGGCGGTCACGTTTTGCTACGGAAGGCCGGTGGTTGGGAAGATATTTATCAGGAAACAGGGATTATTCTCCAGGCGTAGAAGAAATTAGATTTGTACTAACAGGCTGCAACCACAATTCACTAGTGGCCGATAGGCTGCGCCACCAGACCTTGGGAGAAAAATCCACTGTTGCATGTTTTCACTTCGATTTCGAAGCACCCAAAAACCAGACTAAGTTAGTAGGTTGGGTTCCTTAGTAAAGCAATTTATCAGGGGAGGGAACTGATTCGGGGGAAAATATGAGGGACCTGGTATCAGAAGGTGGATTGGGATTGGGAGAGGTCTACAGTGCGACGATAGATCAGATAAAGGTGCAAGTTGGGGATAAAATCGAGACTCAGGATACAAGCTTTGATGTAGATTAGTCGTTGGCCCAGATGAGCCCTGACTTGCCCTAGCTGTAGCGCTTAACTCTATAGATTTATAATAGACTGCTTGGGGTGAGCAAAACAATCCGGTTGTCAAGAAGCAGCAGTCTTGCAAATTTTCTGTGAGAGACATCTTGGCAACCGGATTATTTTGCTCACTCCAAGTAAATGGAGGGGGCCTTCCTTCCACGTCAGCATTGGTGGGCTGCTTTCGAGGTCTTATTACTGTGAATACAGAGGAATAAATTGTGCGACTTATCCACTTTGCCCTCAAAGAGTATATTTTCGGCAATCATGATACTTTCAGTAGACCACACCCCGCATAGCACTGATCTGCTTAACCTATTTGAATTCTGAATAGGTCAGGGGTATTTCACCGGACCTTTCTCCTGACATGCTTGCCATACTCTTCCTAAAATATTGCTCTGTCTACTGGGGCGCCCAGGCGAAAAGACAGCTATCTGAGGATGCAAAACCACTCTTACTGCAACAGCTTCAAGACTATGATGACCACATATAATCACCACCCGGGGCATGGCGAAACTGGGAGGGTGGCGAACATTAGCACTTCATGGGCAGAAGTGGATTCGGTAAGGTTAGGGTTAAATTTTTTACTAAGGGCCCGTTTACCTAGAGATGGCCGTCTAACAGCCTGAGACAACGGCAACCGTTAAGGGGCACTTGACAGCGGAGCGGGGTACAACAAAGTAGATGGCCTTTACCTAGAGTAAGCAACATAACCCTTTAACAGGCTAGCTACGCGAATCTATGACCGTGGAAAATTAACCAAACACTTTCTTACCGCTATCAGAAAACACTCGAGAGGCCACCGTCTATTTCAATCACCTCTTGTAAACTTAATTTTTAGAAATAGACAGTTAGATAAACGGGGTTTAAGCTACATACTAGATAGTATATTAGCTAAAGATACAACTATTCTATTCTCTTTACACACCTTCAACTGTATAACTTTCTTTGGCGGTCGGCACTGTCTCTGGTTGCTAGACGGCCGTCTATAGGTAAACGGGCCCTAAGAATTAATCCCTGTTCACCCACCCTCAACCCGGTTTCTCCATGACCCCCGGTGGTGACCGCCCAGTACCCGCTAAATTTCTTTTCGAGTGAGAAGCACTTTGAGATCCTTGGGATTTCGTTACCGAGTCTAGCGCTAGTTCACAGTTAGTGCACTACAGTGCGCATCATGCTTGAGAGTTGTTGAGGTCTAACTGTTTTGATGTCTCGGCTAATGTCAATCTAGGAGAAGAGGTGGAAGGGTTATAGAAAGGATTGGGCAAAGAGATTAGAGATAGGATCGTGGTCGTCGACTCGAGAAGTGTGGGTATGGAGATCTTGGCTGCTGATCAGTTGACGACATTGATGTGTTTTCACGAAATCAATAGTATCATAAACTGCTTTTTTAAAGATTCTCATACACTAAGCGATTAGTTAGGAGAAGCCGGCATGCCCTGAACAGCTATCTGAGGGAGACCTGAGTATCCGCAGGTCATGCAGTCCAAATTGAAATTGTGAATAACCGGGCGGATTTGACTTCGATCACTTCGGGGTTGTGCCTGTCAGTTGCTTGGGCACCGCCGGGCTTTGGCAGCCGACGGCGGTTTCCACCAGATTGGCCCAAGCATTTTAAAATCAGGGTCGGACTGGCCGACCTGCGGACCCACATCTGGACCATGTCCCGGAGTGGCCTCTTGGGATAACTAGATACTGGCATAATCCTTCCTGTTAGTCTCCAGTTAATTTCCAATGACTAGGAGGGGAACCATGGGGGGATCGACGGCCATTCCATCCAGCGAGAAGATGTTGTCCTCTATGAGCACATCAAATCAAGGAGCTGCAGCAGCTATATTTTGCCTTGTTTCTTTAGTCATAATTGCTTGCTGAATTGGTTTCTTCTGGGAATATGATATACTATTGTAGGCATGGCATCTGGGGTTGTGGGAAAAAAAAGAATAGTAGGATAGTGATGGTTGAAAAAAGCATCATTAGGCTGCCCTGCACAAGTACCCTATTGTTGAGCTGTGGGGCGGTCCCTGGATGTGCCCTCAATTTCGGTGGTCACCGACGGGACGATCTTCCAGGTGGGGGTAACCTTAGCACGATTACTAGTGCCCGGGCAGGGGCTGCTCACCCCGCCGAAACAAATAAGCGCTGCCGGACAGGCTCATGCTTGTAGGAAAGCTAACTACAGTTGTTATCCACTGTACCATTTGTGATCTGGGAGGCTTCACCTCCATTCCTTCCCTCCAAACCTTACTACTACAGGACCAAAGAGCCCACAGCATCGCAGGATTCTATTGTAATAATTGGAGGGGGTAGGGAAGTTTGATTAACATTTGCCTCTCTTGGTGGTGTCGGTTCGGTTAGAATTACTGTAGTGAAGTGTAGGGGGCTAATAATAATATTATGATATAATAGTTTCGGGATCTGTGGGACCAAGGCTGTGTGCTTCTTAGTCTGTCATACCTTCTCCGGCCGATAGTAAGTTTCGTTTATGTCCCTGCTCTTTTGCACGAACGAATCTTTTTACCTTCTTAATTTGCAAGGTCAAAAGGCAGTTGCAGTTCTTATGTCGCCAGACGCAGTTTAGCGAGAGCGGGTTCTTGCGATGATCAAAGAACTGATCCCGGTTCTTAACGCCGATAATAGAAATGATCCAATTGTACAGTGGGACAATTTATCGTGCTTGTCTAACTTATATTGGACAACGCCGATATACACGCTCTAAAAAAAAGTCTGTCCCCGACCTCTACCTACACACTGGGAGCGGGGTTCAGAACTGCGCTTCGCTCATGGCAATGGGTGGCGTCCTAGTATAATACTGGTACTCTTGTATGTGGTAAAGGTCGGGGACAGACTTTTGTTTGGCCGAGTATTCTGGATGAAGACCATCCTAGTCTGACAGCTGCCGCCGCCAGCCTGGCTACTACCCCTGCTGTGTCCCTCAAGAATCTCTCTTTCTTCTCTTTCATTTTTATTTTTTTCTCTATTTCCGTCATAACTTACCTGAGTTTGATAGCTTAGCTTGAGACAGAAGATCATTGTTGCCAATAGAGTTTGTGTTGAAATTTTCTGTATATTTCGTAGTATATTTCATAACACTACGGTGTATTTCTTTACTTAGTTTGTGTTTTGGCTACACGTGTCCACCGCTTACATTACTACAGCTAAGACCTATATTATGGTGTTTTATTGTTTATTTCAGGGTTATATCTGAGGATTTAACATGTGGTTTCCTATAGGGTATTCAGGAGTTACGGTTGTTTATGCATCTCTTGTGCACCATTCTTGGTCATGATATTTCTAATAATCTCCTCATACCCTCATTGATTCACACACATTGTTTGGGATTCTTTTGGCAGGTTTTCAGGGTCAAGCATGTTCACACTTATGTTTCTTACATTGTTTTCCCTATATTTCTATCGCATATATGGGGGTGGACTTTTGTATAAATATAGTTGTTACCACCCACCTCGCTTAGAAGAATAAGAACCAGAACTCCTACCAATCTGCTCTCATACTGCACATTCCTCCTCGCTTAGCGTACCATGCAACCCCTCTCGTACTGGCACAGTATTATCCACATAGAATAGATTGTGCCTTTGGCGTCCACATTTTGAACAGTTTGGTTGCATCTGCTACGGGATGGTTTCAGCTAAGCTGCAAAAGCTCTATGTGTAGTCATCTATTGATTTTTCCAGCCTAATCTGATTGCCTATTACCAAATTCAAAAAGCCTCTCCCCTCACGCCGGCCCTTGAACCCGAGGGGTTATTAATACAAGTACTCGTGCATCCGGGTTAAAACTTTGTCACATTGTGATCTCAGCCTACATGGCAGTACTATTACAATGCGGCCATACTAGTATCAAGGGTTTTTTACAGGTGGCTATCGTAGTAGGATAGTTGACGGGGTGTGTGAAACAGCAACAACTATAAGTTACAATGCCTGATCGCTGTGTCTAAACAATAGTGACAAGAAGGGTATTAGTTTCACATGTCTAAGGTGTTGAAACCTATAATCAGAGCCATTGATTCATATTTGGTTTCTTTTCTATCTTATCCTGTACATGAGTGGTGTGAAAAAGTGGAGTTCACACTGGCCGCTCGGTAACTAGAACCCCTATCAACATTCGCTTTCTAAGAGTGAATGACAACACCTATACCTATGAAATTTATTACAATATGTGTTTACACTCTCCGGAGTTGTTAACTCTCGTCTACTGTTGTCATCAGGGAAAGGGACTTTGTCGCTGAGGAGCAATGGGTTGGGAAAGTGGGGGTGTTACTATACTTGTACTTCGCTGTACGCCGAGTAATAAGAGTGAACTCCACTTTTTCCTACGACTGATATTTTCCTGTTTTGCGTCATTTCACTCATAACATTTGGGGCACCCCTGTTACCAACTACCAGGAGCCTGCGTTATGTGGGGGAAAGGTTTTCCAAGTCATTTTTCTTGTCGCCCAGTTGTCATGGGATAAAAGCCAGATATTTTCCTTAGGGCCTTATTTGAGCATCACCATTCCTTACTCGTTCATATCTTCACTCTTTTTATCTTGTATATATAGTGAAGCTGATTGCCTTCGCTTCCTCATAGCAAATCGAAATCGGGTTGCTTGACAGGAATTTCCTCAGACATTAGCTGAGTGCAGGGACCTACGGCACTGTTTTAACACCTGCAGAGCCCAACTTTTCCTACCGAGACCCCTCCTTTCCTCCGCTCCGTGGAATATCACCAATCATACTCAATAACTCCTCCGCTTCAACACAGCAAGCAATAACGAGTCGAAGATGTCTTTCAATATCGGCGATCATAACAACAACTTCTTCAATACTATCAACTCCAATAATACAACTGTGTGGAACATCGCCGATGGTCTGTACCCACTCCTAACTTGGCTATCACCTTTGGATCCTGGTTTGCGACATTCGGATATTCAAGAGCGCCGTGTTAAGGATGTTGGTGAAGGGGTAATACAAACGGAGGAGTTCAGAAGATGGTGCGGATTAGGTAGGGGAAGTGAAGATGATAAGGCAATTCTGTTTTGCTATGGAAATCCTGGAGTCGGCAAGACATTTATTAGGTAACAGGGGCTATTACCCGGAGAGAGAAGAGAACCTACTAACAAGCCACCATAACAGTTCGTTGGTAGTAGACAAGCTGGGCGATCTGGTTAAGGGACAAAACACGAGGGTTACGTGCTTTTCCTTCGACTTTGCGGCACGAAAGGAGCAGTCTGCGACTACTATGCTGGGTTCCCTGCTGAGGCAAATTATCAGCGGAATGGAAAGGATACCGGAGGAAATATCGCGAGCCTTGCGAGAGCAGAAAAGAGCCGTTAGTGGACGCAAACCACAACTACTTGATATCGTTAAGATGCTGCAGCTCATCACTTCCTCACAGCCCACATTCATGGTTATTGATGCTCTTGACGAATGTGCAGCAGCGCAGCGATATCGGCTTTTTGATTCTTTGAAAGAAATCCTTGAGAAGTCACCGAGAGCCCGAATATTCGTGACCGGGAGGCCCCACATTCGCACCGAGATAGAAACACGCCTCACTGGGCGAGTGACCAGCATATCAGTGTGCCCTATTAGAGCCGATATCGTCCACTTCCTGTGTGTCAGACTGAGTCAGGACGAAACATCGGATGCCATGGATTCGAGTCTGGAGGCAGACATTCTTGAGAAAATTCCAAGAAGTGTATCGGAGATGTAAGTAACCCCTAGGGCGCTGATGATTCCCTGCCCTACTCTTGGCTAATATTAATGTAGGTTTCTGCTCGTTTCTTTGGCTATTGAAGCAATCTTGCAAGAATCGACAAAATCTCGGAGACGAGAGAGGCTCAGCAAAATGACCGATGGATTAGGGTTGGGGGGTGCTTATGGTGGGATGATAGAACGAATACAGGCACAGGGTGGGGATAGGTCGAGGCTCGGGATGGGAGCTTTGATGTGGGTCAGTCATGCGGAACGGCCGTTGAGGGCAGATGAACTCTGCCATGCCTTAGCTGTTGAGCTAGGATCTAGGGATTTCGATGAAGGGAACATCCCTTCGATAACCACATTAGTGGGCTGCTGTCAAGGGCTTATCACGGTGGATAAGGAGGGGTCAACTGTGCGACTGGTTCACTTTACTCTGCGGGAGTATCTTTCGGTCCACCACTATATTTTCAGCAGACCTCACTCCGCAATGGCAGAGATATGCCTGACCTATCTTAACTCCCAAGAGGTCAAAGCTCTTTCAACCTATTATTCGGACGGACCTCTTTTCAATTATTGTTCCAGGTACTGGAGGCTCCATGCGAAAAGGGAACCCTCGGATGACATGATAGCCCTCGCACTGGAGCTGCTTCGGGAATTCGATGGCCACGTATCTGCCGAACTGCTTTTACAACAAGTGGAGAATGCGTATCTTGGGCGCCCTGGTACCAGAATCTCGTTCAGCGGAATGCACTGTGCATCATTATTCGGGATTAATGAGGTAGTAGTTGCTTTGATAGGAGCTGAATGTTGCGGCATCAACGAAGGAGATTTTAGGGGGTATACACCACTCGCATGGGCGGCTTGTAAAGGACACGATGGACTGGTAAAAATGCTGTTGGAGCTGAAAGACGTCGATCCCGACAAACCGGATTGTTCTGGCAAAACACCTCTCTCGCACGCCTCTCATAATGGACATGAGAGAGTGGTGAAAATTCTACTTGGGCGAGAAGAGGTCAGCCCCGACAAGCCGGACCACCGCCATCGGACACCTCTTTCCTACGCCGCTGAGAACGGACATGAGGGCGTGGTGAAAATACTACTCGGGCTGGAGGTGGTCAATCCCGACAAGCTAGGTGATCGTGGCAGAACACCTCTGTCGTATGCTGCACAGAGCGGACATGCGCGAGTAGTGAGAATACTCTTACGGCGGCAAGAAGTCGATCCCGACAGGCCATGTACGATGTACAGCAGAACGCCCCTCTCATGGGCTTCCCACAATGGGCACGAGGAAGTGATGAAGATACTACTCGAGAGAGGAGACGTCAATCCCGATGGGCCAAATTGTTACGGACAAACGCCTCTCGCGTATTCAGCTATGTGTGGACATGAGGGAGTGGTCAGAATACTACTCGGGCGAGACGACGTCAATCCCGATGGGCTAAGTGGGGCCGGACAAACACCTCTTTCGTATGCAGCTGAGAATGGACATACGGGAGTGTGAAAATACTACTTGGGAGGCAAGAGGTGGACCCAGACAAGCTATGTAAAGTCAGGAGAACGCCCCTCTCATGGGCCTCCTATAGTGGGCACGATGAGGTGGTGGAGCTACTACTCGGACGAAGCGAGGTCAACCCCGACACGCCTGATAATAAGGGCCGAACACCGCTGATGCATGCAGCTCGGAAGGGGCATGCGGAAGTTGTGAGAATACTGCTCGAGCGGAACGAGGTCAACCCGGAAATGGCAGATGAGGACGGCGAAACACCGCTCACGTTCGCGGTTGGGAGACGATATGGTGGGGTGGTGAAACTCCTACTCGAGCGAGGGGGTTACCCACGTCAAGCTAGATATGCATGGCTAGACACTCTCTCGGGATCGCAGCCATATATGTCAATCGGAGGATTGTAGCACTGTCTAGAGTTATGAAGCGGTAACCCGTAAGGCCATTTGATGCCTGGGAGACATCACCCCCTTAAAATCACCCCAATTCACCGACTCCGAGACAACGTCGCTCCTGGAAGTTATCCTTGAATATCATCCTTTGTTGTCGAGGGAAGCCCGGTGAGAATGGAGTGCGTATGTTATCGCACCGATCTGAAGCCCTTGTGTAACATTTCCGGGTGAGGATTTACAAGTTTCTATTTCCAAAAAGCTATAGGGTGTAGTCGGCTAGGTGTAGTAGTTCTATTATTATGAGGTGGTTTAGTTCGAAGTTTGCGCTCTTTATCTTCTCTTATTTAATCTCCTTCCCCGGACTTTCTCATTCCCTGATGCAATTTTTTCTCCTCTTCCTTTTCTCCCTCTTAGCGTTTTTTCTTAAGCAATAGAATTCCCCGAATAGCAGATAAACAGTGTATAGCGTATTCTTGTTTTTTTTTTTTCCTTAGATAGAGGGAAATCCGTGTATCACATAGGTTCCTGAGATGATGATAACCATATACAGGGTCTCCCTGCTATGGGGCTGGGTACCATAAATGAGTATTTTACCTTGCCGACACCTACTGGCCGCGCCGTCATTTTCCTCATGAGCAAGAAGGGGGGGGGGGCAGAGGCAGGCATGCGTGTCACGTATCAGTCCCACTCGTCCCGCGATGGACTTTGTAGCATCCAACATACCAATAGGAGAACCCCGTGTATACTGGCCTATTACAAAAGTTTCCGGAAATATAGAGACCGCGACACCTGAGTTAGCGCTAAGTTAAGCGAAAATCCACATTTCCGGAAACTTTTGCAATATACAAGTACGGCTCTCTATATTCGGGGGAAGCCATCCGCGCCAGAGAAAAGCCGTTTGGAGGACACCGGATGCCCTACACGCAATAACGCGAGTCGTGAGGCCGGCGGGGAAGGCTATCTCAGGACTACTACCGAAAGGCTAGTTACTTAACCCATGGGCTGGTGATGCCCATCTGGTCGGAAACAGAGGGTCTAAATCTAACTGCTCCGTACAGTTCCGCGAGCTGGCAAAGTGTGAGGAGGAGGGGAAAGCTGGATGAATGATTGCTTTCTTTTTTCAGTCTTTGGTAGTTTCAATTGGATGGAGTTAGCGCCGAATGACAAAGTGTGATGCCGATCGAATTCCGTAAGATTTTCTGTTAGCGGGCAGGTACAGCACAGTACCAGTACAGTTGCGGATAAATTTAGCCTTTGTTTAGTTAGAATATTTTTAGCTAGCCGGAGATTATTCAGTGGAGAAGGAAGGATCATAGATGATAGCTTTTTGCTTGAGTGAGAAAATAGGCTGTGCTTGCCTTTAGTTTGAGCCGCATGGATTATCTTTATTGCAGGGGTGGTCAGTTGTTAAGGCTTGGCAGACAGGGGGGTGGGCGAAGCTATGGGTAACGATCTTTCGCCTCTCTCTCGTTTTCTTCACCACCGCGGAACACCACCACAACGGTCAACCGAGCGAAGTTTTGAATCCTCAACGGACGAAAGAAATTGAGATGCGCATAACAAGAGGAGGGCCACCTGTAAATAGATGTCGGACAAGTAGGGTAGGTTGGGCTTTCTTTTTTGTTGGATTTTTTCTCTTTTCTTGCTGTTCGTCCTGGGTAGAAAGGTTGTGGATTCGCTTAGGTGACTTGAACCATTTGCGAATAGTGTGACACTTTTTTCTGTTTTTCAGTACCAGTGATCAATGCGGGATCTGTCGGTCCTTGGACGGTATTAGATACAGGCTTGGGTTTTGGTTAGTCTGCCACGCTTCCGGGCTTGATGGCCACAACAATGATATTAGGTTCACACCTTTTGGGTGGCTTAGTTAGAAAGTTCTCCACCACAGTAAAGGGATAGTTTTTAGACAAAGTAATCGTTGGCGGGCCCAGGTAATTGCTCATCTTTTTAATATCAGGACATCTTGGCGCCGAGAAGCATACAAACAAGGCCAACCTGCCCGGATACTTTTCAAATCGGGTAGTACAGTACTGTCCCGATAAAAACACTCCTGGGTGTTCGGAATTTGGAATCTCTGAGATCAGGATTTGCATCCGCACTTCTTGATCAATTGAAAGGAAAGTTAATAGATAGCTAAAGGTCAAGCGCATCTTAAATTTGTATTTATGAGAAATTCCTTTGCTCTGTGGGCAGTGATCAATTGGCATGGTCCATCCTGGGACTGGAGTTAAGCGCCGAGAGTGGGTATGGGCGCCTGGCACCCATAGAAAAGATACACGTTTCGAAAATCAGCAATTTCGCATCGCAACAGTTCATTCAATATTACGCTATACGCTACAGAGTTGTGATACCGCAATTGGGGCAGCCGGTCAGATCATTTTACCAAGAAGTTATTGGGTTGCGCACTTCTTGTTTGCGTTCTGGTGCTCTAAACAAGGTCAGTTTTGGTGTAAAAAGTTGCCACTCGCAATGACTTTTGTTAAGGCTCGGTCGCTTCCTGAGGCGCTGCCTTGTCACGGGCGAACCCCCGCTTTTCTCCAGCTAGCCCCGCTTTCTCACTCATAGGAACACACCTAACAACACCCCCATCAACTCCTCTTTTTCAACAGAGCAAGCAACAGAGTGGAAAATGTCTCAATATACCATCAACGATAGCAGCAACTGCCTCAATACTACGAACTCTTACAATACAAATGTGTGGAACGGGTGCACTATTGTCGATGATCGGTCTTCGCTCCTAACCTGGTTATCGACACTGGAGCCCGGCTTGCGCCATCGGGACATTCGGGAGCGCCGTATCAGCGATGTCGGGGAATGGCTTATACAAACCGAGGAATTCAGAAGGTGGGCCGGATTGAGTGGGGAAGATGAAGGTGATAAGGCAGTGCTGTTTTTTTGCTACGGACCTCCAGGTGCCGGCAAGACATTTATCAGGTAATAAGGATTATTTGCCGGGCTGAAAAAAAGGCGAGCCCATGCTGATATACTTTGATGACAGCTCGCTAATAGTGGACAGCCTGTGCAATCAGATCAGAGGGAGAAATTCAGCGGTTACCTGCTTTTACTTTGACTTTGCGGCGCGAAAGGAGCAGACAACCACCAGTATGCTAGGTTCCTTGCTGAAGCAGATGGTCAGCGGAATGGAAAAGATTCCCGACGAAATATGGCGTGCCTTTCGAGAGGAGAAAAAAGCTGTCGGCGGATGCGGACCGCAACTTGTCGATATCGTAAAGATGCTACAGCTGATCACATCCTCATAGCCCACATTTATGGTTATAGACGCTCTCGACGAATGTACGGCTGTGTAGCGGTTTAGGCTTTTTGGCTCATTGAAACAAATCCTTGAAAAGTCGGCAGGAACTCGGGTGTTTGTGACTGGAAGACCCCATATCCGGGATGAGATCGAAGAGCGTCTTCCTGGACAAGTGATAAGTGTATCGGTAACGCCTAGAAAGGCCGATATTATCACATACCTTCGTGCCAGGATCAGCGAGGATGAGACGCCAGAGGCTATGGATGCGAGTTTAGAGGCAGACATTCTCGACAAAATTCCCGAAAATGTATCGGAAATGTGCGTAGGAGCCATCGCGCTGAGAATCCCATTTTACTCAACCTGCTAATAGATATATTTAGGTTTCTACTAGTTTCCTTAAACGCCGGGGCAATCTTGCAAGAATCAACAAAACATCGGAGGCGAGAGCGGATCAGGAAAATGATAAATGGATTGGGGTTGGGGGATGTCTACGATGCGACGATAGAACGGATACTAACACAGGATGGGGATAAATCAAGGCTCGGGATGGAAGCTTTAATGTGGGTTAGTCATGCTGAACGGCCGTTGATGGCCCATGAACTCTGCCACGCGCTAGCTGTCGAGTTAGCATCCACGGATTTCAATGCCGACAACGTCCCTTCAATGTCTACGTTGGTGAGGTGTTGTCAAGGGCTTATTACTGTGGATGAGGGGTCGTCAACTGTGCGACTGATCCACTTTACTCTCAAAGAGTATCTCTCCGCCCATCCCAATATTTCCAATGGGCCTCACTCGACAGTGGCCGAGATCTGCTTGACTTATCTGAATTCCAAACAAGTCAATGCTCTTTCAGCTAATACCTCAGACGATCTCGGTTACTTCATTGATCACCTCAGCTGGGATCATCCGCTTCTAGAATACTGCTCCTTGTACTGGGGGGTTCATGCGAAAAGGGGGCTTTCGGACCACGCCAGATCGCTTGCCCTAGACTTTCTTGTGGGCTGCGGTACCCACGTATCGGGACTGGTTTTTTGGGGGCAGCAAACTTATGATAAATATTTTGGTTATGATGGTGCTGTTTTCTGGTTCGGTGGGCTGCACTGCGCGTCGGTATTTGGAATTGTTGAGCTTGTAGCTGCCTTGGTGGAGACGGGATGTTATGATATTAACGAAGAAGATTATAATGGGCATACTCCCCTTACATGGGCGGCTGAATATGGTCATGACGAAATGGTAAAAATGATGCTGGAGCTGGAAGAGATCGAACCCGACAAGCCAGATGGCATCATCGGTCAAACGCCGCTGTCCCTTGCGGCTGAGAAAGGACATGAGGATGTGGTGAAAATTCTGCTCGGGTGGGACCAGGTCAATCCCGAGAAGCCAGACAACGTAGGCCGAACACCGCTCTCGTATGCCGCTAGGGAGGGGCATGAGGGGGTTGTAAAAATACTACTCGAGCGAGATGTCCCCCCGATAAGCCGGATAACGTGGGCCAAACACCGCTCTCGTATGCCGCCTGCTCGGGCCATGAGGGAGTAGTGAAAATACTACTTGGGCGAGAGGAGGTCAACCCCGACACGCCGTGTGATGATGATGGCCAAACACCGCTCTCTGGGGCCGCTATCATGGGGTATGAGGGAGTGGTGAAAATACTGCTGGGGCGGGACGAGGTCCACCCCGACAAGCCAGAAAACGTAGGCCGAACACCGCTCTCGTATGCCGCTTGGGTGAGGGAAGAGGGCGTGGTGAAAATGCTACTCGGGCGGGACGAGGTCAACCCCGACGAACCGGACAGATTGGGCCGAACACCGCTCTCGTGGGCCGCTGGGGGGTGGAAAGTAGGAGTGGTGAAAATACTGCTCGGGCGGGAAGAGGTCAACCCCGACAAGCCGGATAACAGTGGCCGAACTCCGCTCTCGTGGGTAGCTGGGGCTAGAAATGCAGAGGTGGTGAAAATACTACTCGAGCGGGAAGAAGTCAGCTCCGACAAACCGGATAACAATGGCCGAACACCGCTCTCATGGGCCGCTGGGGATGGGCATGAAGAGGTGGTGAAAATACTACTCGAGCGGGAAGAGGTCAACCCCGGCAAGCTGGATAACATGGGCCGTACACCGCGCATGCACGCAACTATGAATCACCATTTCAGGGTTCGAGCACTTCTATACCGTTTCTAAGCGTTTACACACTGTGCGACGTGAGCCCTAGGAAGCACCATCTTGTGGACATGGTGGCCATTCTTTCCCGTTTGTCACACGTTGCCCATCGAAGCCACTCTAGAGCGTCACCCCTTGTGGGCGGAGAAAATCCGGCGGCGCGGAACTGAACACACATGTCTTCATACCCATTAGGGTCCCACTGCCTAGCCTATACGAGTTACTATTTATGAATCTCTGTTTCAAAAGTACTTTAGAATATGGTTCATGGGGCAAACCCGTTCTATTGCTGATAATTTTCAATTCAGAGTTTCCACTGTTCAGCTTATGGTATCTGATTGTCCTCTATTTGTGGACTTTTCCCGGCATCTTTTTCACTTGTCTCGTTTTTTTCACCTTCCCCTCTGCCCCTATACTGTTCTTTCTTGCGTGATACAATTCCCCGGGTGGTGGATAAACCGCGTATTGAGTAAATTGCTTTTTAGAAACAAAAAAAGTGGTGTATAATAACGAATGGATTCTTGGGATAACGTTGAACCACATCGAGAGCGTACCTAGTTGAGGGGACCGGCCACCGGAAATGATATAGCTACAAATCATACGACGCTGTAGTTAGTAGATAACTGCTAGCCATCCCCGTAATGGACCTGAAGAGGGAGGACGAAGGGGCGCACACAAGCATTTCGTGTCTCTCATTAGTTCCCCTCGTCCTGCGATGGATTGCATGGCATGAAACATATATCAGCATACAGATTGGGTTCAGGGATAACTATTCTCTCCAGGGGAAAGCCGTTTAAAGCAGCCGAATGCCCGACACCGCAATAGCACATGCCGCTTAACCGGTGGGGAAGAATATCTCCCGACAACCTGCCGGAAGGATAAGTCAGCCCAAGGACTGGTGGTGCCCCAACCTACTGTAGGTTGAGAAGAGTGGACCTACTCGAGGGGGGAGGTCAGTGGTGGGATACACAGGGGTTTGCAGTACCCGTACTCATTACTCTTGGAGGTGAAGGATGATTTAATTTGGTGGGTACAATTCTGTGAAGGATAAAAGGCTTTGAAATCTCGAACCCCTGCCCATCCCATCAGTAACTTTCACCCCCAAGTAGGATCTCATTGTCCCGTACTGTACGGTGCGGATCGCTTAAATATTGAACCGGAGTAGAACTTTAGATATTATCCTAGCTGATGAAAGCCGCGCCCTTAGACAGCCAAGACATAAGCGATACCCAAGTGTGAAGCCTGGCAGACAGCAGAGAAAAAAATACATAGAGATAAGAAATCATAACGATGTTATCTAAAGAATTACCCCGGATTTCCCTCCAGGAGACTTTTGAGCACAGATCAATAGTAGTGATGCCAACTAAGGGAGAGGGCCTCAGCAAAACGAAACTGCCAGAGTTCACGTAATGAAAACCCAATCACACACTCCGAGCGGGGCAGTTCACTTCATCGGATGACTCACTTTCCCACTATACCAACAGAAAGTATTCGAAAATGGTCAAATATACGTCACCGAATATCACTGGGATGGAATAGATAGCGCGCAAAAGTCTTCTCGTCGTCGTTACTTGCTAAACTAGTGGTAAGGACAGAAGTATATATCAAAAAAAAAAAAAACCATCGTCTGATCCTTCTATCGATCACCACATATCTCCACTTTCTCTCCTCCGTGCTCCAAGACAAAAGAAAGAAACATTCTGTGTAATCTCTGAACAAAAGAAATCCATATCAAAGACTTCCTTTCTCCTCCGCCTTTGATCTAATGCCTTAGCTCTTGTTCTTCCTTCATCTCCTTTCATCATCCTGCTTTTCTTTGACCGTGTATGCTCTTTCTCATCCAACAACGAAAACATATTTCCCGTGCTTCTGCCTTGCGTATAACAAAAGAAACTAAAAGCATGACGAACAGGATTAACTGATTTCTAACAGAAAGTAACTAGATGTGAGAATAGAGGGGGCAGGTAACCAGACAGACTTCCCATAACACCCGTCAGTACCGTTCGCCTTGTGGTCAACTTGATAGCATGTTACCCATCGATAAAAAAAAAACAACTACAAAGATAGGCTGAAGCGGATGAAGTCCAAAGGAAAGCACGAAGAAAAGGAAAACAGTGCAATCGCAATAGAGCTCTAAGCGGAGTGGTGAAAGATGGAGGAAAATGATCGCCTCGGTGGCTGCTCTCTCCCTAGCTAAGGACAGGCCAGGATATATATATCTCCGTCTAACTAATAACAAAAAGACACCCCCAAAACTCAACAAACACTCTAAGCAAACACACGCGGCTAACAAAACCTGACCTTTCACGATTACAGGCAATCAAGAGCTATCCAGATATCCTTTCATCCTCCGTGCTCCTAAAGCCTGTGCCCTACCAGTCTACCAACTCCTGTATGCGTAGTAACATAGGGTATGAAAGAAACAATGAAACCAAATACCCGACACCTCATACCCTATGACAAGAAACATCAACAAAACCATGAAAGGGATATCTTATACCTAAAGGCATGGGATGTGAAAACAACAATATTGGGAAAAGTGGCTAACCACCGGAAACCACAATGCCAGATGCCCTATAACTGTATCTATCCTGAACGCGTATCGGCTAACATGCATATCCGCCTAACCACCTAACCGCATGTCCTATAGGCAATCCAACAGTAGAGTCAACACTGAGGATACTCTTTACTCCGCAGAAGCAACGCTAAGGCCGCCGAATACCCACCCCCCCAACAGCACCTGCAATGAGATCCCCGGGAAAAAACATCCGGACAACTTGGCGGAAGGCTACTCGACCATATAGAGCTCTTTCTTGGTTACTATCAAAAAATGTCCAAGAAAGGCAAAATTAGCCCTTTCAACTCCGTTACTAAATTAGGAATCTGCTGTGTGGGTTCGGAAGAGTTACAAAAGCATCCACGGAATTGTACGGTCCCACTTGCGGATAGGTTGGAGGGGCAAGGGAGTGAACAGTGGTTTTCTCGGGCGTTGTCCGTGGTCGGGTGGGTTAGAATTAGGATTGTGCGATTTAAATATTATACTAGACTGCCCTACGAATTAAAGTGGATTTCTGGTCTAGTTAGCGAGTATAGGAGTAAGGAACTATTGTCTGTAGAGTGTAGGTTCTACACCTGGTTGCATTTAAAGAACTCGCTGCCCGAGCAATTGATCAGCGGCGGATATAGCGCGATCAAGAGGTGTTCCGGTTAGCTGAGGTGGGAGTATTCCCTAAGCCATCAGGGATTCTAAGTCGGCTCGTTAATCTGCAAGCACGTCGTGCTGTGCTCATCGCCCGATATGCACTAGCTTCGACAATGACCAGAAAACAGGATCTACGGTGCCTATTGTAGAATGTCGTATCATTTTAAGCCCTCCAATCTTTGAACACACCAGGTACAACTTTTCCTCCTTGCCCCGAGCCACCGACCATATTAGTCTTGCGGTTTTTCATATGCTCGAAAGTGCTAGGTTAATTATAGTAAACTCATGACGGGGGTGCAAAAAATATTTCGAGAGAGTCTAATACCGGTAGAAATTGGGAAACCTGAAAGGAATATCTGCATGAGGTAGGTGTCTCGGACTGGAATATTGGGTCGGCATCATTGCAGAATTTCTTGAGTGCTTCGTCCAATGAATGTCGAGATTCCTTTACCGCATAAATCGCACGGAAGGCGCGGGTGATTTGCTTAGGGGCTTGGCTTTTCATGGGGGGTTGGTTTTTTCACTCACAGCGATTGCAGCTAGGTAGACAAAGGTAGCCCTCAGCAAGGCTCCATGCTTTGCGAGGCTAGGCATCACACTCTGCGCACGCTCAGCATCAATAAACAAAGACTATCATATCATACCTGCAAATATTTGCCGAGCCTTGGTAAGGGTACTCCTTCGCTAACAGCTCACCCAGTCTATGTGCTCGAGGGGTGGGAGAGTTTTTGTGGTATTAAGCGGGGAAACCGGGTATCCGCGAGGCGACCATATATTCAAATTCGAAGTACTAGTAAACCCTACTCGGGCGCAGATTAAAGATCCGGAAAAGTGACAGACAAAATTGTGTAGCAACATAGATATGAAAGTCACTCTTTCCGAATCTTTAATTTGCGTCCAATTAGCATCCAAAAAAAAACTAGAATATATTTTCACCTCCCGATAGCGATATTATCACTACCGATGGTCGTTGAGGTTTACAACAAGAAATGGCTTCATACTGTAAGATAGTCTACGGGGGTCTGGTTCTTTGTTGACTAACTAGGTCTAGCGGGGCTTATTCTACTGCCTACAGTAGCCCACAATAGTATCACAGTAGTTTTCTAATTCTCGCGTGATTTACGTAATTGTGGTGTTCCTGGCGCCTAGGAGTGGCTGGAGCTGGGGCCCGGTTTCAACAGACCCCCGCATTTCTCTCACCAGACTCAGCTTTTCTTCAGCTCGCAGGAAAATTGACAACTGACCATACTTAGCACCTCCTCTTCCTCAACAGTTCAAGCAAAAAAGAGTCGAAGATGTCTCAGTATACCGTCAGTCAAAATACCAACTGCCTCAATACTACGAACTATTATAACGAGAAAGTGATCATCAATCATTCTGTTGCGCAGGATCTGTCAGAACTCCTAAACTGGTTATCGCCCCTAGATCCCGGCTTACGGCATTGCGACATCCGAGAGCGCCGTGTTGAGCATGTCGGGGAATGGTTCATCGGGACTCAGGAATTTAGAAAATGGTGCGGATTGGGTGGCGAAAGTGATGGCGATGAAGCAGTACTGTATTGCTATGGAAATCCGGGTGTCGGCAAGAAATTTGTCAGGTAATAAAGATTTATTCTCAGAGGAGAAAAGCCAACCTGTGCTGACAAGCTATGACCTTAGTTCCCTAGTAGTGGACAGTCTAAGCGATCGAACCAAAGGACAAAACACCGCCGTTACATGTTTTTACTTTGACTTCGCGGCGCGCAAGGAGCAGTCCGCCACCAGTATCTTGGGTTCCCTACTTAAGCAGGTGATCAGCGGAATGGAAAGGATTCCTGATGAGATATCGCAGACCTTGCAAGAGCAGAAAAGGGCCGTTAGTGGACGCAAACCGCAACTCGGCGATATCGTAAACGTGCTGCAACTAGTCACATCCTCACAGCGCACATTTATGGTCATTGACGCTCTTGATGAATGCACGGCAGCGCAGCGATTTCGGCTTTTTGATTCGTTGAAACAAATCCTCGAGAAGGCACCGGGTGTCCGAATATTTGTTACCGGAAGGCCCCATATTCGCAGGGAGATTGAAACGCGCCTTGTTGGGAGTGTGACTAGTGTATCTGTCGGCCCTAGCAGTGATGATATCGCCCAATTCCTTGGCGTCAGACTAAGTGAGGATGAAGTACCAGATGCCATGGATTCGAGTCTAGAGGCAGAAATTCTGCTGAAGATTTGCGAAAATACATCCGAAATGTGTGTAAAGCTCATAGTGCTGAGAATCCCACCCTATGTTAGCGGCTAATAGATATATTTAGGTTCCTGCTCGTTTCCTTAACTATTGAAGCAATCTTGCAAGAATCAACAATATATCGGCGGCGAGAAAGGCTGGGCAAAATGACCGATGGATTGGGGTTGGGCGATGTTTATGGTGCTACGATAGAACGGATAAAGACGCTGGGGTGGGATAAATCGAGGCTCGGGATTGGAGCTTTGATGTGGATTACTCATGCGGAGCGGCCATTAAGCGCGGATGAGCTGTGCCACGCCCTAGCAATCGAGCTAGGCTCTACAGATCTTAATGCCGGCAACATCCCTTCGATATCGACATTAGTTGGTTGCTGTCAAGGGCTTATTGCTGTGGATAAGGAGGCATCAACGGTACGACTGATCCACTTTACTCTGCGAGAGTATCTTTCCGCCCGTCCCGATATTTTCACAAGGCCCACTCGGCAATGGCAGAGATCTGCTTGACGTATCTGAATTCCCAAAAAGTCAAGGCCCTTTCTGAATACGGTTTTCCCAATTACTCTTCCTCCACGGGTGACATGCCTTTTCTAAAATATTGTGCTCTATTCTGGGGAGCCCATGCGAAATGGAACTCTCGGACCGCGCTAGATCGTTGGCCCTGGAGCTATTTCGGGAATATTGTGGCCACAAATCCATCCCGTTGCTTTTGTTGCGAGTACGGCCGCTAGTTCCTATTTTTGTTCTTAACAACCTCCAGTTCAATGGATTGCACTGCGCATCGTTCTTCGGAATTGATGAACTCGTGGCAGCTTTGAGAGAGATGGGATGTTATGATGTCAATGAAGGGGATTTGGGGGGGGATACTCCACTTGCATGGGCTGCTGAGAGCGGAAATGAGGAGGTGGTGAAACTGCTACTCAGGTGGGAAGAGGTCAGCCCTGACAAGCCAAATAAGCACGGGCAAGCCCCGCTCTCAGCTGCCGTCAGGAAGGGACACGAAGGAGTAGTGAAAATACTACTCGGACGAGAGGTCAATCCCGACAGGTCCGACTGTTACCACAGAACTCCCCTCAGATACCCCGCCCAGAGAGGAGATGAGGGAATTGTGAAAATGCTACTCGAGCGGCGCGAGGTCCACCCCGATAAGCCTGATGATTCCGGCCGCACACCGCTCATTTCTGCCGCTGGGGGGGGACACGTGGGGGTGGTGAAAATACTACCGGGGCGAGACGAGGTCAACCCCAACAGGCCGGATATTGGTGGCGACACACCCCTCCTGGGTGCCACTTTCCATGGACATGAGGCAGTGGTGAAAGTGCTACTTGGGAGAGAAGATGTTGACCCCAACCAGTCTAGTCATTACGACTCAACACCGCTGACTTGCGCCGCCGCGAAAGGACATGAGGGAGTGGTGAAGCTACTGCTCGGGCGGGACGAGGTTAACCCCGACAAGCCCGGAGAATGCGGCTGGACACCACTCGCGTATGCCGTTCGGTACCAACATCATGGGATCGTGAAAATGCTACTCGAGCGCGGGGGGGTTGACCCCACCATTCCAACCGACGAGGGCCAAACACCGCTCTCGCTCGCAACTACGTATTCCGACGAGAGGATGGTAAATCTCCTACGGGATTATCAAGCAGTATCCCACAGCGCTATTTGAGGCCTCCGAGACATCGGCTTGTCGAAACCATCCCACTCCTTTCCTCCCAGATCATGTTCCTTCTTGGAGTTGTCCTTGGATACCAGCCTTTGTTCGCGAAGGAACCCATATCAGATGGAAATGCACACACGCCATTGTACACACATATCATCACACCGATCTGAAACCCCATGTCAGATATATCCAAGCGAGGAATATGATCAGTCGCCTAGAATTGTTTTTTTCTTCTTCTTTTCGACCACAGGGCTCAGTTCAATGCCAGCGCTTTTCATCCTGTCGTATTTATCTCCCCTCTATTCGTAAATTCATTCTTATGCCTCCCCTTTCCTGCCTTATTTTTTTTTCCTCTCTCCCTCTCTTGTCTCTCCCCCACACCAGCTTCCCTGGGTAATAGAATTCCCCCAGTAATATGTTCACCGTATCTAGAGTGCCTGTTTTTTTTAGCGAGAGGAAACCTGTGTACGATAATGAAAGGATTCCACGAAAGATTTGAATAATTATGCAAGCGCCATACTTACTACTGGTGACTGGTTACCATAAATGATATGGCTTAGTAAATTGTGCGGTATTGGGCTTAGTAGATACTCATTCGCCAACCCTGTTACAGGAGTGGGCGATGAAGGCGGAAGGGCCTCCCAGACATGCATTCCTTGACACTTTTTTGTCACTTATCGGGGGCCAACTTGACAGCGAGAAACATGCCAGTATGGAAGCAATTGGGATTAACTTATACTCTAGTTTGCATTCTGAGAACACAATTCTCTCGGTAGAAGCCAGTTAGCACCCGCGAGGCGTTCTCCACCTTGATTGTAAATGAGGCCAGATTAGCGGGAAATAACATTTCCGGACCACTTACCGAAAGGCTACCCGACATGACAAAACTCTTTCTTGATCCCCACCAATGTTGTAGGAGCCATCCGTAATCTAGCAGTGTAAAGGAGAAAACCAAATGACTACAATACCACTCAGCTTTTGTCGCCGGAGCAACCCTTGTGCCAAGTGAGTTAAATCCCCCGAACACCAGCAGGAACGATATTTGATCCAGACCCCATGAGGGGCTTACTTGTACCTACTCTGCCACCCTATGGAGAGTTCTTAGGTAAAGGCAAGCTTTAAGGCCCTTGCGCTGCTAGAGAGACTGCGAAACGATCTAAATTACGAGTCTCTGAGATCCCGATCTGCACCCCCATTTCTTAAACGATTAAGAGGAACATTGATCGATGGATAGCTAAAGATCTGTTAAATTTTCAATTTGAATTTCTATGAGGTATTCCTTGGTGCTGTGGGGCACTGATCATCAATTGGCAAGGACCATCCTCAAAGCAGATTAAGGGTTGGGAGTTTGTATGCCAACCATGGAAAAGGATGGACGTTTTGAAAATGGCCAATTGCGCATGGCAGCAGTACATCCCGGATTTCACAATACGCTCCAGAATTAAGATATAATAATGGAGTTGGAATACACGGTGCGATTATTTTACCGGGAATGGATTTACTTCTGAGAAGGGAGGTTGAGATCTTGCGATCGGGGCGACGTGAGTTTTGATGTAGGAATGACTACTGGGGATGACTCGTCGGGGAAGTAGAGCTACCGCGACTAGGCTATATCACGAGCAATGCCCCAAGCTTTTCTTCAGCTCCTCCCTCTTTTCTCTCGTCGATGGGAATGCCACTAATCAACACACCACCCCCCTTTTTCTTCAACACAATCCGCAGTAGCGGGCAAAACATGTCTCAATATCACATCAGCAATAGCACCAATTGACAAAAGACCACGAACCCTTTAATACTAATGTGTGGAACGATTGAACCGTCGCCGATGATCTGTCTCAACTCTTAGCCTAGCTATCACCACTAGACCCTGGCTTACGACATTGGGACGTTCAAGAGCACAATGTCGACGACCTCGCGGAGTGGCAGATGGATTGTAAGAAATTTAACAGACAGGGCGGATTAGGTGGAGTGCAAGTGATATGGCGGTGCTGTTTTTGCTATGGGAACCCGGGTGTCGGCAAGACATTTATCAGGTAACAGAGAATGGTGTCCGGAGAGAGAGAGGGATGAAACCGGGCAAAAAGGCTGTGATGGCAGTTCCCTAATAGTAGATTGGCGTGCGATCAGACGAGAGGACAATATACCGCGGTTACATGCTTTTACTTCGACTTCGCAGGGCGAGAGGAGAAGTATGCCACGAGTATTCTGGGTTCCCTACTGAAACAGGTGATCAGCGGAATGAAAAAGGTGCCAGAAGAAATCTCGCCCAAGTTAGAAGAGTAGAAAAAGGTCGTTAGTGGACCCGAACCGAAACTGGGCGATATGGTGAAGGTGCTGCAACTCATCACGTCCTCACAGCCCACATAGATGGTAATTGACAGTCTAGACGAATGTAACTTTGTGTAAGAGATTCAGGCTCTTTGATTCGTTGAAAGAAATCTTTGAGAAGTCAGCGAACGTCCGAATATTACTGACTGGAAGGCCCTATATTCGCATCCAGATTGAAACCCGCCTCGCTTGGCGAGTAGTTAGTATATTAGTTGGTCCTACCAGAGACAATATCGCCCGATTCCTTCGTGCCAGGCTAATGCAGGACAAAACACCCGATCCCATGGATGAGAGATCCTAGGGGCGGACATTCTGGAGAAGATTCCAGGAAATATCTCAGAAATGTTGGTAGCAGCCATGACGCCTAGAATCCTATCCCCCAATTTTGGCTCATAGATGAATTTAGGTTTCCGCTCGCTTCTTTAAATATCGAAGCAATATTGCAAGAATCGACAATGTGTCGCAGACGTGAAAGGTTTAGAAAAATGGTAGATGGATTGGAATTGGGGGATATCTACTTACTGTGCAGCAATATAAAGGATAAAGGCACAGGGTGGGGATAAATTCTAGACTAGGGATAGGGGCTTTGATGTAGATTAGTCATGCAGAGCGGCCATTGAGCCTAGTGTTACGGGACTGGGCGGGGCGGGGAATTGGGCTGGGGATCCGGAGGCGTGTAACGGACTCTATACATTCTATCGTTGTACAGTAGGCATCCCCAAATCCCAATCCAACCGTCATTTTGTTTTGTATTTTCACCCGCGTTACATTGGGGATTCTTGAAACAGGGCTTCGATATCCAGGGAAGCGAGTGGGAACTGGCATATATTAGCCAATGATTTGGGGGTTGGGTTCTCGATGTCACCATCAGTGTGCGCATTTCCGATATATTTCTATGAATTTTCTCCAGAATGTCTACCTCCAAACTCTCGTCCATGGAATTCCATCTTCCATCTTGCATTAGCCCGATGCGAGGAAATCTGATATGATTGTCTCTGGCGGGACCAACAGACAAACTTGCAGCTTGTCCTGCGAGGTGTCTCAATCCTGGTGCGAATATGACGCCTTCCGGTAATGAATATTCCTACACGCTAGGACTTGCCAACAATTTATTTCACCAAATCAAAAAGCCAAATTCTCTTCATAGCAGTGTCTTCGTCGGGAGTGTCAATACTTAAAGGCCGTAATATGTTCTCCGTACAATTACACAGCTGTCCAATACCAGCGACTTGCCGACTTGCCGTGGTGGCTTATTAGAACAGGTTCACTTCTCGATCAATGGAATAGCAAAATAAGTGTCTTGCCCAATCCCAGATTTCTATAGTAAAACGGGGCCACCTTATTATTAAACTAGGATCGACGGCGACGACAGTATGGTGACAACGAAACGGTAAACGCCAAGGAACTCACACCTAAACGATCGCACACAGGAAAGGGGGAAAAAATCTCTTCACTAACAACAACAGTCTCTCGCATCCACGACACTCAACAACAACCATCTAACTAAGGACAAAAGGATAAGTATATATCATCCTTTCCTATGAGGAAAGGATGTGCCCCTGTCTCC
>Ga0307509_10002759_pt1 | contig 27991 bp, 24 predicted proteins | sample 10_EM_MG_FD_202245 | JGI IMG/M metagenome (GOLD analysis project Ga0307509, IMG submission 202245) | Populus trichocarpa ectomycorrhiza microbial communities from riparian zone in the Pacific Northwest, United States - 10_EM | ecosystem: Host-associated > Plants > Roots > Unclassified | place... | reverse complement strand
ATACCGTATTATCTCCTATTATCCGGTTTTCCGCCAAGACTTGCGTCACTTAAGGTTGGACGGTGCATGGAGTTAGAAATCGGCCCTTTTAATACACCCACTTAGCACGGTAACTAGAGGGTGGTTTTAGGTGTCCTGTAATCCAACACTAAGTTGGTGGCGCTTGTTTGATCACCATCTCAACCCTTGTAAATGAGTGAAAATAGGTGAAAATGGGTGATTGCGACACACTCAGCCGCAGTGTTGTAGACACCTAAAACCACCCTCTAGCTACCGTGTTAAGTGAGTGTATTGAGAGGACCGGTTTCTGACTCCATGCACCGTCCCACACTAAGGAACGCCCGGTCTTGGCGGAAAACCGGATAATAGGAGATAATACGGTACAGAAATCTGTTACCAAAAGGGACAGACAGTCAAACAGCCACAATGTGGGCCAACAAACAACACCCATCCCACCACCGCTCCTAATAATACACTCAAAAGCCCGCATCCCCCCATCTTCGCCTCCTATGCTCGAGCGCTGTATCATACCGTATCTCTGTCCTACACTGCCCTACCCCTCTCTCCCCTCCAAGCATCAGCGAGCGTGTTAACCCCTGCCCATTCACCCCTACCGTCCCGCACTAGGCCACCCAGGTTTAAATATAATTCTCCCACCGCGTGCCTTCGGTTTCATGCCTTCCTGAATGCCAAAAGGCAGAGGTAGGACACCGTATCATAAAAGTTTTATATCTGTCTGTGTGGGTGGGTGGGCCTGTCTTCGCGCGAAATCCGGAGGTTTACTTGAAGGCTGGAACGTCGCGGATTTTTCCCTTTTTATCTTTTTTTTTCCTTTTGAAGGCGCAACGCTTGGTTGACATCCAGCAAGCGAGCAACGCTTTACGCTGAGGTTGCCCCCATCACTCGAAGAACCTTGTCCGGGTTACAGAAATCACAGGGCTGAAGACGGGAGGAGGGAAGGAAGGAAGGGGTAGGGCTGTTAAGCTTAAACTTGGGACCCGTCAATTGAAGGAGAGGGAAGGGAGGAAAGGCACACCCTTTCATATAAGTTTCCGGCAGGAGCTACATTTCCAGGCAAGTTCTTCTCAGTCCGTCGTTCCCTCCTTTCGCTGTGCCTGTCATTATTTTCATTCTTATTTTGGAGAAAGAGAGTATTTTGTTTCTTTCCTCCTTCCTTCTCTTCTCTTTCCTATTCTCTTTTTAAAAAGTCCCATACATCACTCATTCCATTATCTCGCTGCGCGAGATATTGTATCATACTTCCTTCCCCCCCTTAATACATTCCAGCAAACACGGTAGAGAGGGATATAAATCCTAACATGCTCCTCCCAAGACACACAGTCCGCACAATGGCCGACTTCACAAGACACAATGACCAAGCCGGCACCTCCGGCACCGACACAATGCACTCCATGGGCGATGACCACTCCTCCTCACACTCCATGCCCTCCTCGGGCATGAGCATGGCCTTCCACACGAGCATAACAGACCCACTCTACTCGTCCGCGTGGGCGCCAACTACACCAGGGCAATACACTGGCACAATCGTCTTTCTGGTACTCCTAGCGTTCACGTACAGATTCCTGGTAGCATGGAAGAGCGTGCAGGACCACAAATGGGCTGTTAAGGAAAATGAGCGAAGTGTACTCGTCGCAGCGGGGAAGGCCGGGAGTCTGGATAGTTCGGGGAGACTGGATGGAAATGACGGCATTAGCGGAGAAGGAGGAAGGGGGAAAGACGGTTGGGGCGGGAAGCCATGGAGGTGGTCAGTTGATTTACCGAGGGCTTGGATGCAGATGGTTACTTCAGGGGTCGGGTATTTACTGTACGTTTTCTCTACTCTTCCCCCCCCCATGCCTCTGGCTAATATCCTACCGATACTCAGCATGTTAGCGGTAATGACTTTCAACGTTGGCTACTTCTGTGCCGTCCTCGCCGGTGTATTTTTCGGAGAATTAATATTTGGCCGGTGGATCCGCGGGAGCGAACATTGACATTAGCATTAATTAAATTAAATCTCCAATGATAGACAGGCGAAATAATTGTATTTTTGTTATCTTTTTCTTTTTTCTTTTTCTTCCTCCCGCTTTCTGCGAGGGAGGGAGGAAGGAAGGAAGGGGTTGGGCTATCATGTTTTATGTTCCTTTCTCTTCTTGCTTGTTCCTTCCCTAGCCCTTTAAGAGATTAAGGTACTACAAATTTACAACAACATGATACAGTAATGACAGTTCTCGATACCTTTCCCCCGGCAGCGCCCCGCATTTCGAAGTTGGCGCGATAACTAACACCGCAGGAACAGGCAGACACGGCGCACTATGCTAATAGATGATTTAAACGGAAAAGCCTGGACGTCGTCACCGCAAGGCAATGACAAAGCCCCGCAGCCCCATTCCTGATCCCACCCGGTCAAGACGTATAGCCTAATAAAAACCATGAAAAATCACATGCCAACTTCTATCATCATACCAATGATACTTTTTTATCCCTTCGTGAGGATACCGCTCCGCAATCACACTACTCAAGTGCAATCCTAGCAAGAGCGATATGATACAAACTTACACAAGAACCGGCCATCGTATCCACCGCCCCCCGTAAGGGCCCCCAATTCAATCAGCAGGACAACATCCCCGGTGGTTTCATGCGAGTGACCACCTCCATCATAATAATAATATCATACATAACAGCACTACAAGTATTATGATAATAATATTATTATATAATTAACACCGCCAATATGTCCGCTGGTCCGCCAAGATCCCACGACCGCGCCCCATCCGCAGTATATATACATACTGCGCTACATCATATAAGTTACGGATTATGATGATAACTATATTAACTTACCATGATGGATTATAAGTATCAAATCAGGCTTGAAATGGATTTTCGAATTTGTCCCGGTAGGCGGCGGGGGTGTGATTGATGGATGGATAGTTTATGCAGGTACGGTAGGGCAGCTTTACTATTGTATGCTCCGGATTCGTGCGCTGTGGTGGGTTTCTTATACGTGGATAAGTTTACCTTATGGGCTCGGGCATAGATATGGGTATGGACAGGATAGGACAGGACCCACATTCATGCCTGGATCCGCTAACTACGATGCTCGAGCTCGTGATACCACATGTACTGTACCGGTATCACACATCATTACCGCTCACACTCTAATACCCCATTCAGCTACAATCCAATCCAGGTCAATTACCAGCCAAGAAGCCAGCTATACTATCTACCGTATAATACAATACAATGAAGGAATAATAAGAGATAATAATAATATAGAAAAAAGCACCCACGAACCCAACTTGAACCCATCTAGAACATCCAGCCCCCCATGATAGCCATTATCCCCGCGCCCACGAATACAATTCCTTCAACAGCATTCACGTTCCCATCATTCGGCTTGGTCGTGGTAGACGGCGAAGCCGACGAGGATGAGGAATTAGTGGGATTACCACCACCACCACTGCTTGCAGATGCCGGCTCCGCCGAGACACCGGAAGAATTAGAACAGGCCGCAACGCCTCCCGGCGGAGACGAGACGAAGGTTATATCCGCACACTATATAAAAAAATAGAACCGCCCGACCTTATTAGCTATCACTTGCTAGTTAATTGGGGAGAGAAGGGCCTACGTTATAAAGCCCGCCACCCGTATGCCCCGCCTGCACTACCTGAATCGTGGCGTTCACCCCATCACGAACACCGGGGGCGCCATCCGGGACGGACAGCTGGCTCCAACAGAAGGTGCCGAGGCCGACCTGCTGGAATCTTGGTGCTAGTGTGATGCTGAAGTCGTTGATTTTCGGATTGTTCCCAATGCCTAGGTATACTGCTGTGTCTGCTTCGTCATGCCCCGCCTCAAACTTTAGTTGCCCACCCGTCACGCTCCAGGGGGTGCGGGTTTTGGAGGGCGTGTCGAGACCGCCACAGGGCGAGGTGGCTTGCGTTTGGTCGTTGTCACCACGAGAGGGGGGGTAGGTCAGCTGGAAGTGCGCCCTGGCGAAGAGGGGGATGGAGAGAAGGGTGAGGAGGGTGGAGGTGATCTTCATTTTTTCCTTGGCTGTTTTTCTTGGTGGCGGTGGTGGTGCTGGATTTGTTTGTTCGGTTGGTTGGTTGGTTGTTTGTTTGTTTGCTTGTGGAGGTCAAGTGAGTGAAAGGGAAAGGTTACGTGAGGAGGGAGGAAGGATTGGTTGATGGGGTCAATTGGATATACGAATTCTTGGATAGCTTGGCGGGTGTAGGCCTTTTGTATTATTATGTGTGAATATGTGTGATATTGGGCGGGGGCATTCTGGACAGTACGTGAGTGGGTGGGTTTCTGAAACCTAAATTGCCGCTATCCTGCTGTATTGTTTGCGGGTCGAGGACTCCCCACCCCCCCCCCCCCATAATATCATAACCTTCTTTTGGTAGATAGCATACCATGAATGGGTTTGATTACCCAGTTTAGTACCGGCAGAGCCAGAGTCCACAGTAATTGCGCGGGATACTGGGTTAGCGTACCCCATTCGAAGAACTCACTCCACCATCCGTTCATCAATCAATCAACCAATCAATCGACCCCGAGCCCAACTTCCTTGCCATCACGAGTAACTTCTTAACGGCGCAGTGCCGTATCATACAAACCCATACTCGTAACATGTAGAAAACAAAAACGACTCAAATTCACCGATCCATCATACCCTAACCCGGCCTTGCCGATAGTTCCACCCCCAATATGGGCTGTCCCCTGGTAACTTACCCCCCAAGAATTTTCAAAAAAGTTGTATCGCATTCTCCCCGGCAATGATTCAGAGCAGGCCCGGCTTAGTGATAAATAGTAATAACAAATAAAAACATCCAGACCCACTAAGCTGAGCAACAACGATAAAGACCTCTAGTAAAAAAGCCCCCACGGCGGCTCATTGGTGGGGATGGGGAGGTTTATAAAAAAACGTGCTCAAACCCGCGCATGTGGAACCTTTCCTTTTTGTTTTTTTTGTTTTTTTCCCCCGTGCATTCCGATCTGGGCCCTTCCTGTTCCGCATGTGCCGAGCAAATAATGTGGCCGCTTTTGGATTAGCGTAACTTGGTGTAAGGTTAGACTTAAATTAACGTTTAGTTACTCGAAGTAGGTTTGGTTGCTGCAATGAATGGAAGGAGCTTTGAGAACTTTCTCGGTTTCTCTGGTGGGCTGCTATCCGATCACGGGTTTTGATTGTCTCTGCCTCTGGCGCCCCGGGATAGACCCAGGTTAGGTGTTAGTAGTAAGGCAAATGATTTTGAAGATCCTTACCTTCTCTTTTGTGTTCCAGGTGCAAAGCATTTGGGCGGGGGGGGGGTGAAATCTTATAGGGGATCATCGCGTGATCTGAAGAGCATCTGAGTAAGTGAGTATTAATCACCGGCACAGTGAGAAGAAATGTGTGAAAGATTAAAAAGCGCTAGGTCGCTCGTTTTATACCCCATACCAAGACCTTTTTTTCTTCTTCTTCTTCCGTTCTTCTCCCCCCTCCGCCTCCGCCGATGCAAGATTTGCTGGAACAACACATCCCATAGCCCCCTATGTCCCCCGTCAGCCCACGACTTGTGGTAGTCTCTGTAAATAGCATTGTTTAGTTCATAGCCCAATAGATCCCAGGCGCACGAATTTACGGGTGGGGAACAGGTATGATCACATGGTTGGGTATGATACATTGATATCGACCTAAAGATCGACCCGTAGGCTTATGAAACGTTACCACAACTTCCGATCTCATTCTAGATAGGGCCATTTACTGCCCAGATCCGGGGTAAAAGACATTCCGGGGAATCGGTACTCTTTCCAGGGAGTTTCAACATGCATCATGGCCCCTCACTCGTAAGACAGCCCGCTGGCTCTCAGAAACTGCCCCATAGATATCTACCAAGTCAATCAGCCGGTGTTTTTTCAAGAATATAAATACATTTCAAGACTCCCAATCCTCACTTGAGGCCTGATGACGAAAAGAAGTTCACTACTACTATGTTACCATAGGGCGGTAATACTTTTGACATCTCCACCCGGCAGCAAAACTCAAGTTTCGTGGGTGGGGACGGAGCAGATAAATGCTAAGGGCCTAAAAAAAGTTGCTAAAATAAGAGAAATACGAAGGGGATAATGGGCAGCAATATATTATTGTGCCTTCTCGTGCCACAGCAAATAGTCGACCGGGTGAAATGAAGCCTAGAAATAAGCCGACAAAACGCCTTGTTAGCAAGCCCTATAGAAGCACTAGAGTCAACGCTCCCACCCAAGCCCTTCCCATGGTAAAGCAAGTGTAAGCGGGGCAGCCAAAGATGAAAGTGACCACTTGTCTTGGGTAGAAAGTTGAAGTGACTTGGCCTCACTTCACTTCTTGCATTATACTGAATCATGCAAATAGGTCCTCCCTCGTAAAAGTTGATAATTCTCGTTAGGTGTAAGCCGTAGCAAAACATAAAGTAGGCTAACCACCCGCCAAAGTAGAGAAAATATTCCCAGTGAAATATCTTACTGGGGTTATATGGTACTACATAAGGAGCCTTGTGCCTGCCCATTCTAGATTAAAAGACTGAGAGTTTGAAGGGTAGATTCAAACCACTTTATAGGCCAGCGCGATGACGACTTCTCGCATAAGAGCTTTTAATAGCAAACAGAGGGCTCAGAGGCCGGAGAGACGACTAACCAAGTGTTCCCTGGCTTCGGGCGAATCCTCTCTGCCAGTCCACGCCTCTCTACCGCTGCTTGGCCCCGACATGAACTTCCACACGTCGGACATAAGGTAGTGTCGATGACTCCTTCGCTAGGTATCGGGTTAGGGCCGTAGAGCCTACCAAGAGAACTGCCATATGCCACGACGGCTAAGCCTATATGTTGCCTAGTATAGTATAAGTAAAGTCAGAAAAATCTATATATATCATAGCCCAGCGACATACAATAGGTTTTTTTATCCCTTTTGATATGGCGCCCGAGGTGGGATACAGAGAAAATCGCCTGCTTAGTTGTAGATATCGTGCTCGAGCAGAATAGAGCGTTATCCCATTCACTCTTCTCCCAAGGTAATCCTACTAAGCACAGTATCATCGTTCATGGGGGGTTGTCAACAAAAACGCCGTCTTCCATTGGCGGGCCCTGCTTCTGAATCTCCTTAGGATAGTCATCGACATCCTAAATCTCCGGATGCAATTGACAGAGTTGTAGCGCCTGAGAGAGCTTACAGAGGAGTGATATTCTAGCTTTCCTGTATTTTTCTCCTCAAAGTAGGGATGTATACATGCTCCATCCCCTTTGCCAGGGGGTTCACTCGGTCGAAGGGATATCTTTGCCAAACAGCCATCTCTTCCATGAAGTAGACCACTTTGCGAGGATGTCTGAGTGGTCAAGAAAACCTCAAGTCATTCCAGTCACCAAATAGGATTTTGTGCTTGATCCCCGACCTGCTGTTCAACTACCGGAGGTTATACATAACCCTCATGAGGCGTAGGGACGCGAGGTATCAAAAGTGGATAAAGTTTGAAATTCTCAGAAGATCTAGTCCAAGAATCTACTAGGCACACTTGGTGTCCTAAGCACCTTATCGTACCTTATCTACCTGCTATAATTGATTCCTCCTATCACCATAAATCTAGTGCAGCTAGAAGATTATGAGAACACCCCACCAGTGACCAAAAACAACGGCCAGTTCAAGTGCTACAACACTCCTATACCATCCTGGCGATGGAGTGAGCTCGCAGCATCGCAGGGTTGTAGTTATGTTTTATCCGGATTCCCGCTGACAACAAAAGAACAACAGTAACTGCAGCCCGACATCTGAGCGCTTAGTCACTGGGCACGTAAAGATCCGATCCGCCAATGGGATGCCCCCTTGGACAAGTAAGCTACTTGATAACTGGGATAGAGCATATTTGATACATAATGAATCAGTGCGGCCAGATTCCATTCATAGAAGATCACTCGAATATGCAAAGGGGGGTGTCTGTTGAAAATCTGGGATGTGGAGCAATAACGGGCGATGAGGGTTTCGTGCAGCGGAGCGGAACGGCTCAAGTGAAAACGCAGAGTTTGTGTTAAGCGGTGAAGAAGTTTATGATTGATTGTGCTGAATGTTGAAAAGGAAAGGTACGAGAAAAGATAAGAACCGGAAGCAAGAGATGAGGCAAGGAAGAGACGAGAAGGAAGAAAAACAGGTGGGGGGAAACTTTTCATAGCTTGCGCGTCCCTTCACCGATGCACACGCGTATCACTGAGGCCTCCGAGTGCGGCCATTTCCAACGTGTCCGCCGGAGATTGAGGAAGTGGGAGTCCGGATATAAAGGAAAAATGGAGAAACATGGGAGATTGTGGGGAGGTATAGATATTCGCAGTAGAGAGTGTTATTTCGCATAATATTTTTTCCTATTGCTACATGCGTCAGGGACCACTCTACGGTACCTATGCCTCCATGAGGCACTAGAAGAATGGAGCGAGGAGCAGCCCGCTTGCTACAACAAAGGCGCTCACGAAAAAAAAACTCGAATGCCCTAGATGGCTCAAAGAGAAAAAAGGAACCAGCAAGAGTCTTCTTTGGGTCGTTCATTGACAATTAGGGCCCTTTTAGGCCTCATTTTGCTGATGAAGCCAACAGAATATCGTCGTGAGGCTGTTGGAAAGTGTCTTAGGAGCCATCTAAGACGCCCAAGTTTTCTTTTCCCGGGTTGGCCTCAAGCGTCTCGGAAGCTGCAATACTGCAGCGGGATAATAGGGTCGTTATTCTTGTGAGGGCAAATATTTTGAATGCGGAGCACCGAAGTCAATCATGCTGGCGGAAAACAGTACAATTGGATTTGCGGGGGCCAGAGTTTGACACTGCGGCCAAATTGCTAGCCCCGCGCTCTGACCCCCGACGGGCTGCTGGTAAAACTGAGACCTCGATCCTTTCGCTAACGGGGCTAAGCTTTGAGGCTCAACCGCACTGCAGGGTCCCAAGAAGAACGGCAGTCGGCTGCGGTTCTGCGGGGTGCTGCCGGTCCGGTGCCGTACTGAGCACGAACCATGAAGTCATAATACTATTTTTATACTTTCACACATGCCTTATACCGGATTTGTACTGTACTAGTACAGTTCGGTACAATGATAGTTAGGCTTTGCAAAGCACTTATCATACTAAGATATCTTGGACTACCTAGGGCTGGGGAGTTATCTTTGCTCTCAGCGTCTTCCCTATGTCCAAGGGGGGGATTGTGGGGTGTCCCAGTGTGAGGTACATTTGCTCAGTTACTATGGCATTCGAGTAATGAAGGGATTGGCTCTCTTTGATCTCTGCTTACGCTCTTAACTCGCTCGTGTAGGTGTTGGTGGTAACATTGTATTAATGTTCTGGTGCGATGATCCTCGAGCTCTCTGGGGGGATGGATGAGGGGCATCAGGAATTGAGATGGTTTTTTTGGGGGTTTCGGGTTTCATTGGTGGAGTTACGACACTAAAGAGTATCATACATCAGAGGTCAAGCGGCCTTACTATACTCGAGTACTGGTACAATGACGAAGTTGTAGTGCGCTCATCACAAATACTCGTACTCGGGTGCTGTACGAGTACTCGGGCACTGTGTTCATGCTGAATCGCATCGTTGGATCATGGATGGAAGCCATAGAAATCTTGAATTTGTGTCTTTGGATACGGATGTGTGCATTAAATGATATCATATCAGCAATGTGGGCCTTGCCGGCTGATAACGTAAGCTGCTTGGGCACCTTTCGGGGAGGGCTGCCTGTCGCCTCTAAATTTACCCTCCATTCGCGTGATGCCAAGATATGACTATGATTCGATAAAGTGCCAAGAATTCGCGTCCTGCACAAATTCAATTCTACTCCCACGTCCCCCCAGTTCTCTCCATCCTCCACGACCTACCAGACCACCGCCACCGATAGACGATCTGTGGTCTGTTCTCTCTTTTGTCTTTCATTCTTCCCAGACTCAGCTTCTCAATTTATTAGTCGTCATTTTTTATAGCTTCAAGCTTTACCAACCGAGCGCTGCCTTGAGTTCCGTCAACATATTCTCGGGGGTGTTTGTTCGCACCCTCGCAGCTCGAAGTCAACAATGTCTGCTACTGATACTTTAGACATCGAGGACATCGAGTCTGGCTTAAGGTGAGCTTCCCACTTTTTGCTCCCCTACTCTTTCGTCTGGCTGTTTGGGGTATTGATCTTCCTTATTCTCTAGGCTTGTACACAGCCTCCCGGAACAAGTCCACTGGCTATGTGATAAGATCGAGAAACGAGATGATGGTGTGGAAGTAAGATATGAAGGAGATAAGTCGCGCCGAAATCGATCGGTAACGCATGCCATGGTGCTGCTATCTTTTGCCGACCAGGAGGAGACCCAAGCCTGGTTTACGGCTGCACTGAATGTCCAGCTATCAAGGTGTCCACGCTGCGTTGAACAGTTCTATGTTTTAAAGAAGGGGTTGTATAAGGAACTATTGGAGTGAGTCACAGATCCCGCTCTTCCCCCCCCCTCCCGGGGCTCCGGTCTATATTTTGTTTTTTGGCTCGAGTTATTAACATCGCGCTAGGGCCGACAACAAAGATAATGTTGACATGTTCTTTGGATTTCTTCAGACTTGTGACGTCAACCGTGTGAAACCGGTATTAAAGGAGATTGCCGGCGAGCTCAGAAACTCGCCCACTGTGGACTCTTGGTATCAGACGTTCCAGAATCGTGCACAGTATAGGAACAGCGTTTACCAGGTTTTTTGTTGCCCGGATCTCCTTCAGGACCCGGAAATCAGATCGGATTTTACCGATATCTGTGCGACTCAAAGGGTATTTCCTGAGGGACCTGGGGCGGGACTGATTAGCCTTCTCTTTAACAACGATGCGAGGCTTCGGTTTCCAGTGGAGCATTCCTGGAAGGAGCTAGGGCCGCATATCACCCCTGAGGTGTTCGAGACTCACCTGTTAGATACGTTGGAAGATTGCGTTCAGAAAACGGAGGCTCAGGTTGATCCAGGCAGCCTCCGGTTATTCTGTGCTGGAGTGGCGATTATTGTTCAATCGGTTTCAAAGGAACTTATAATGAAGTGTATTTGTGGTGCTCAAAACGATCCGATCAAACTGGCTGTCAACCGAATCTCGAGCACTGCCTCTTATCTCCCCACCCTGCTTAGACTATTCGATGCCTTAATGGTCCAACTTGGCTTTGAGTTCTGGGACGTTGTTCAGCCTTTGACATCTTCGGCCTTGATAGATACTCTATTCGCGAACGGGAGTTTTGCGAACTTCCTGAGGAGTGCACCCCAAGAAGCCTCTGGGGAAAAGCTTTTAGTTGATATGACGAGGTGGATGTCCTCCTTGGTGGCAAGTGTGAGGCCATTGTCACGAGCCACACCCGCTGCACCCCTCTTACGACTGCTCCTGGGAGACCGGCGCTTACCAGCTTTGTCCAAAGGAATTTGTCTCAAGGAGGGAATGAAAATACTGAGCATGACCTTGAGTGGTGTTTTTTCCCACCCAATCGAGGGCGAGGGTGGCCGAATGATCCTACGACAAACCAATGAGCTCTTCGACGAGTATGCTCTCTTGGCTGTTGAAATTGCCGTCTCCTCCACCGTATTCAATGATCAGATCATGGCGGATCATATGGGAATTGCACAGAAAAATGCCTACAATGCTATGCTTTTAGCTTTGCAATTGGATATCAAAGTTATGAAGACAGATTTTGGTCTACTATCGAAGAAGAAGCCTGAGATTCCGCACACTGAGACTAGCATACGGATATTGCTATGGGATACAGTGTGCAGAAGCATTCCTATTGACCACGTTGAGCTCGCTATCGATCTTTTATCAATAATTTATGAGTTCTTGGGCATAGGGAAATCCGTTCATCCAAAGGGCATTGACACTGGTAGTGAGGCGGACAGGCGTAGACACGCTTTCAATAGAGCATTGGATACCCTCTCGAGACACTTCGCTCGTATATTCCAACAAATAAGTCGATTTGCGCCCAACAAGCTAAAAATGGTTATGGAGGGAGAGCATTCGCGGGTCGCTATTTTTGTCGGAGTTATGTTTCCTCCTCCAAAGGATGTGGCTTTTGGCGCTGAGGATGTTCTGCTTAGTTGTTATGGTGTTGACAGTCGTGAAAGTGCAACACACGCCATGTTCGATGACAATCTGGCTATGGCGCTAGCTGCTGTGACAACCATCTGTCGCACGCAGGCTAAATCTAGTGTATTCGATCTCATGCCTGCAATGATTAGGTTCAATCTGGAAGTCCTCGACATTCTGTGTGCTCCCGACACGGGTGTTATCTCTAATACCAATATGGAAAACTGGATGAAGACGTCTTTTCGGGTTTATTGGGATATCCAATGGAGAGTGGTTGGCAACATTTTCAAGAGGTGCCGCCGATGGTCACACACAGTGGAAAAAGGGACGATGATAGAGTTCACTCGAGATTCTATAGATTACGCAACGGAGCTTTTTCGTCGGTTTTGGACGTTTGAGCAGGCGTTTCGTGCCAAAGGCCCTAGTGATGAGACTACCCGCCCCGAGCGAGAAACAAGTTGGAGGGTAAGGCTTCTCCAGGATCCATCGAAGGCCTTGGATTCCATAGCCGCTCTTCTCACCATCCAGGACATGCATCTATTGAGCTCTAGCCAAGAATTAATGTGCAACATATTGGAACTGCTTGCTAAAGAGGATGTTGATGTTGAAGACGAGTTTGTGGATAATATGAGGCAGATCTTTTTCCCAGAGTTATATAGCAGTACACGAACGATCCCGATCACAAATCTGGTAGAAGCACAAAAGGCACAGCTCATACATGCTTTGAGCGCAGTCAGACCCGACTTTGTTCCACCTGAAGGTAAGTGTTATGGGTACCTAAATACCACCCAGGTTCATTGTTTTCACTAACGAGAATCATTTAACAGCAAAATCTAAGATTGTTGAGATATCTGACGATGAATATGGCGACATCCCAGATGATGATCTCATGCAAGCAAGCGAACAGTCTCTTCGGATTGTCTCCCGGGGACAGTCCAAGTTCGACTTCCCTGTTGCCTCAGCTCCTCCCACCCACGGGCAGAAACTTCATAGAGTTGGGGTATCAAAATCATCGCTCATTGACGAACTGAGAATTGGGACTCCCAAAACTCAATCCATTCCGCCCAGGAATGAATTCCTTCTCAAGCGGAAGGCAGACCTAGCTGCTGCCGAAGCTGCGAAAGCTGCACGCTTGGAGTCGAGGAAGAAGGAGCGGGCGTCTGCCATCCATAGCTCTGATGAGGATGATGACAGCAGTGACAACGATAGTGGCAATGGCTTGTTTAGGCTTGGAAACTCTGTGCAACGGTCGACAAAGTCTGTGCCTGAGCCAAAGCTGATCGATTCTAGGCCGAAGAACTTACTCCGTCAACCTGCAGTGCCCACACGACGAGTTAAAGATAACCGTGCTCGGGTTGCACCTGACCTTTCACCTCTCTACAAACAGATTCTTAAATGGGAATTTTTCCATGATGACGTCTTCCCCCCCGGCCTCAGCGCTGCGAACTATAGTAAGGTGGACCGCACATTTAGCTCGTATGCAGCCTATAAGAAGACATTTGAGCCTTTATTATTGCTCGAGGCTTGGCAGGCGCTCAAACAGGCCAAGGAGGAGGCCCCTCAGCCTACGATAAAACTCAATCTTGTGACTAGAATGAGTGCAGATAATTTTGTCGAACTCGAAATTACGATCGATGGAATGAATGACCGCAATAGATGGCTCGAGTCAGATCTTGTTCTAGTTTCCGTCAGTAAACAGCCTCTTACTTCCAAAGATTCTCCTCACTGTCTTGCAAGAGTCCACAGCCTCAAGAAAAAGTTTACGGGAGCGAATACCACTGAGGTGCAGCTGCGCTGTGATCCTTCCCCCCAGATGATGCAAGAAAATATGAGGAATGGAAGTACGCTTTACGCTGCCAAGATTATGGGGTAGGTTATCTAATCCTGGGCAGAAGTTTTGTCATTACTTTTACTAATCCTAATCATGAAGCTTTGTGCCCACAGAGAGGGAATACAGCGCCTTAATGTGTTTGAGGTATTATGATCTTGAGCAGGAAATTTTAGCCGCCAAGCCTTCCCCACTTGAACAACCAACGGAGAAACAGATAGTTCGAACAAGGGGCATTTACGGGGTGAACGAGCCCCAAGCACGAGCAATTATATCTGCAGTGAAAAATACGGGATTCACATTGATACAAGGGTAATTGGTGCCCCTCCGCAGTCCAAGGCCATTTGCTAACTCTTGTGCAGTCCACCTGGTACTGGAAAAACTAAGACAGTGGTCGGAATTGTCGGCGCCCTCTTAACGCCAAAAGTCGGAAGTACAGTCATCCAAATACCCGGCTCAGCGAACAGGTCCCCCAAACCTACAACCAAGAAACTCTTGGTTTGTGCGCCAAGTAATGCTGCCGTTGACGAATTAGTCCTCCGGTTTAAAAAAGGCATCCTCACAGCAAAGGGCGAGGAGATGCTACCAAAAGTTGTACGAATCGGGAAATCCGATGCCGTAAATTTCACTGTCCGGGATGTTACTCTGGATGAATTAGTTGAACGTAGAATGGCCCCAACGAAAGAGTCAGCAAACAGTAAGAGTGCCGACATGGATGAATTGAGACAAAAATACCGCGCCATTCTTGATGAGCGTGATGCAAAGCTCAAACAATTAGAAGATGCAAGGGCCAAGTCGATAGATCCAGGGACCTTGCAATCTGAGATTGATAGCCTGAGTGCGACTATTCGTGATACTAGACGCAATTTGGACATTAAACGAGACCAGAAGAAGGAGAGTAGCCGGAATGCCGAAGTCCTTAAACGCCGTATTCAACAGGAGATCATGGACGAGGCCCATATCATTTGCGCCACGCTTAGCGGAACTGGGCAGGACTTGTTGCGAAATATTAACGTTGATTTTGAGACTGTGATAATTGATGAAGCAGCCCAATCAGTCGAACTCAGCGCGCTTATCCCGCTAAAATTTGGATGTGAGAAATGTATCCTGGTTGGGGACCCTAAGCAACTGGTTAGTTTTCATTCCCGTCTATTTCTTTAGTCCCAGCCGTATTGCAACCCTAATCGGGGTTGCTGACTACCGTACTCGAGTACTAAAAGTAGTGACGTCATTCCTTCTGCCTTCTCCTATGCACCCTTTTGCCTCGCACGTGCTGACAAATATGCAGCCTCCAACAGTCTTATCTCGCGAGGCAGCTAAATTCAGTTATGAAAAGAGTTTGTTTGTGCGAATGCAAGAGAACCATCCTAAGGATGTTCATTTGCTCAGTATCCAGTACCGCATGCATCCTATGATTAGCTCCTTCCCCAGCAAGCGATTTTATGATTCTGAATTGGAGGACGGGGAAAACATGAAGGAGCTTCGAACCGAAGTGTGGCATAAGAATCCAATCTATGCACCCTATCGCTTTTTCAACATTGCTGGACAGGAATCTGCAGGAGGGCTCCATTCGCTGGTCAACCACCAAGAGGCCAAGAGCGCCCTTTTATTGTACCAACGATTGACGACTGATTTCCCGCAGACTAACTTTGACGGTAAAATAGGCATAATCACACCATACAAGCAACAGATTAACCTATTAAAAAAGACTTTCCGTGACCAATATGGGGATAAGGTCTGCGACACTGTCGATTTTAACACCACAGACGCTTTTCAAGGGAGAGAACGTGATATTATCATCTTCTCCTGTGTGCGAGCTTCTCAGGAAGGCGGAATTGGGTTTTTGAGCGACGTCCGCCGGATGAACGTTGGTTTGACCAGAGCAAAGTTTTCCCTATTCGTGCTCGGTCACTCTGCATCGTTGATGAGGAATAGATTGTGGGCATCGTTGGTACAAGATGCAAAGGATAGAGGTGTATTCGACGAGGAGACCTTCGCACAGTTTAGTCTGAATACCAAGGGTAAGGGTGCAGGTGGTGCAGGCGCTTTTCGCGGATCAACCAGAGGCAGGGGGGGTCATGCTAGAAATCATAACCGCAATACTCCTACTCTTACAGCACCCAAGGTAGATCCAGATGCCATGGATATTGACGAACCAGAGCCTCAAGCACAGCACCGGCCAAACCCTTCTCGCGTCCGGCTATGTTTTGAGTGTAATCAGCCTGGACACATTGCTAACTTCTGTCCTAACCGCCAGGGCCCAAGCAATCCCCCTCGCAACTCGAATAGCCCTAGGCCAAGACCCACGCCTCCCCCGGTCAAGGGCGACGATCATATGCAAGACCAGCGCCATGAGCGTCCCTCTCAGGAACATAGCCAGTTGCCTAATCAGCCCGCTAGACCATTAAAACGGCCAATTGATAAAGAGAGTGAGGTTTCCTCGAAACGTCAACATCTTGAAAATCAGCCAAGCACGTCCAATCAGGCTACTCCTGGGCCCTCGACAATACCAGTTAGTCCTCCCATAACTAGCCTATTCAGTCATCTACCCTTTGGTCTCTAATGCTTAACATAGGTGGTGCGCCCGCGGCATAAGAAGAAGGCTCAGCGGAAGTCCGAACCACCCGCCGTGTTTATTAATCCTAAGCGTGGGAGTAGTGGCAATGGTGGGCGGGGCGGAGGTGGTAGAAACGGCGGTCAGCCCTCACGTCCGAAGGGGTAGAAAATCTCAAACGCCAATCTACCAGTACTATATATTTGCTAACCCTTGTGCAACAGAAGCGACAAACAGGGGCCAGATCAAACAACTAGATGAAGGGAGTGGGAATAAACAGGACTTTATTCATAAATTTTATGGCTTCTTTTCTTACTTCTCATAGCTCTCGAAACATTGTTCCTCTGGGGGTTTTTTGTGGTGCCGGTTGGGTTTTAAAGGCGTACCAAGCAGCGTTTATGCTTTATCTGTATCTCATTCTCATAATCATAGACATCATCTTCCTATCTCCCCTACAGTTTTTGCATATTTATGTTTTTAACTTGGCAATTTCACCCCGACGCCACCAGGCGCTGGATGTATAGGACAGCTCAGGCATGGGGTTCCTCATACTTTTAGGAGAACTGTATTTTTAGAAACCTCGCACCCGGGGCCCGCCATACCAAGCAATATATTAATACTGTACGGTACAACACCATGTTCCTGCAATCAATTGGTCAGGTCACTGCTCGGCACCTCGCATTCGCAAAACCAAGGAAGTCGACCCCGCACAGGAGGGTACTGTTGGGAAACAAGCGTAGTTTGCATTGGTGGGGGATAAAAAAAATTCCGGGTCATAATTTCCGGGTTATGATAGTATGGTTACATGGGGGAAGTTGGCCTGAGCCGGACCGAGATGTTTCCGATCCACGAGCGGATTGAACATTAGTGTAGAAGTAGAGTACTATACTAGTACCAGTTCCGTATCTCTGCCGTGGATATTGCGTGAATGGGGAAGCTGGCCAGGTATCATAATATTATTATGGCACTTGTAGAGAGTCTTAGGTTCTGGGTTGTTAATGAGGGACGTCTGTGCCCTGAATGCTGGTTTCTGGTATGATACTTGGAGGAGGAAGTGTTGTTCATGTTGAACTGCGGGGGGTTGGGGGGGGTTTAAGTGGTACTCTTGTGAATTGCGGTTTTTTTGGGTATCTTTAGTTGAGGGAGGGAGTAGTCCTCTGCGCATTATTGGAAGGAAAATAGGGATGTCTCGAGCTTTTATGGATATTGGGGGTTACTGAAAGTGTTGTATCGTGGGTAGAAATTTGGGTACAGGTAGGGGAATGTGGGGGATATGTTGATTATGTTAAAAGGTGGAAAGTTATAGACGCAAGCTTTATTCTATATCAGGAATACTACGTGAGTAAGGGGAGTTCGCGCTGCATGCTAAGTGAGCCTGAGGAGGAGCAGGTAGTATGAACGCAGGTTGGTAGAAGGAATTATGAATTGTATGACTAAGAATGGTGTATAAAGACATTTGGGGGGCCAAAATATCCTGAATATCATACCAGACAAGAGAATTCATGTAAAATCTCGACTGTTGTCGTGAAATATTAATGAAATACTGTAATAATATGTTTCTAATTGTAGTAGTATCTAGATAGGGCTGAAACACAAAGTATGAGAATACACAATAATATTATCCAGGTTGTAACTGACTCTAGGGCAAGTAAGGGAAAAATATATGAAAAGATGGTGCACAGTGTACACCGTCTTTTAGAGGACAAAGTACAGTACCGTAGATAGCAAGAACAAAGAAATATACCTATGAAAAGAATCGGGGATTTCAACAGATTACTAGGTAAAAGGTTCTGGATAGATACTCGTTAAGGTATTAACCTGTAAAATGGCTGGTATTACTAAGTTGGAATGAATGTCTGCCTGTTCCGGTTACAGAGGTCCCTTACCATAGTCAGATACTAGGTTTCGTGCGCGAAATGCCAATTTGTGTTCGAACAGCTCAAGATGCGTTTTTGGGCTTGCTGCATAGTTGCAGACAAGACAACCCCGGCTTTGTCTGTTGTGAATGAGTGAGTGGCTGTACTAGAGTGGATTAGGGGGAGTGAATGTGGTCTGCAGGAGGTTACAATACTTTGCAAGTATAATAGTCTGCTCGGGTATATGGGTAACGATGAGACTTTACTGTTATTGGTGTTGGACAGGATATGCTATCGGAACACTCATACCCTGTCAGTCTCATTACAGGAAGGGGATAGTGCAAGACTCGGGATGGAGGCTCTGGTGCGGATTTCGCATTCGCGGCGGCCGTTGAAGGTGGATGAGATGTCACGCCCTAGCGGTCGAGACAGGATCCGCCGACACAATACCAAAAATGTGCCTTCGATGCGGACAGTGTTAGGCTGTTGCCAAGGACTTGCAGACGTCGATAAAGGGTCCTCGATTATTAGGCTGATCCATTCCACGCTTAAAGAGCATCTTTCTCGTCATGCCGACTTGTCTGACAGCCCTCAAGCGAAAATCGCAGAGCTTTGTTTGACATATCTCAATTTTCAGACCATTAAGGATCTTTCGGCCAGCTCTGCCCGAAGCACACCCTTCCTGGAATATTGTTCTTTGCATTGGGGAACCCACATGCGAATAGGGCTCTCAGATCCCTCAAGAGATCTTGCTCTGAAACTCCTTGATCAATATGATAATCACATAGCTGCTAAACCACTTGCGAAGTCAGCTAGCGAGCGGCGCTTCGAAAACAAAATGCCACTCCCCGCACAACATTGTATCTCGTATTTCGGTATTGCCGAAGTTGTAGTTGATTTGATAAGAATGAAAAGATGGGGGGTGAACAAGCGAGATAGCTTGGGTCTGACACCACTGATGTGGGCGACGAGGTATGGTTGCGAAGAGGTGGTGGAAGTGCTCTTGGAACAGAAGGAAGCCCAACCCGATATGCGGGACAGGCAATCTGGTAAAACAGCACCCTCTTGGGCTGCGAGGGGTGGGTACGAAGGGGTAGTTAAGCTATTTCTTGGTCCGCTATTTGTCAATCCTGGGGGCATAGGCTACTGGCGGGGAACACCACGAGCAATGCGTCTATTTTTTGGAAGGAAATACATCAACTCAGACAAGTCAGACAATTATCGCCGGACACCTCTCTCCTTGGCGGCTAGGGATGGGCATGATGGAGTAGTGAAGCTGCTGTTAGGACGGAAAGAGGTCAACCCCGATAGGCGAGACTGGAATGGCCGAACTCTGCTCTGGTTGGCCGCCGAGAATCGGCGTGACGGAGTAGTGAAGCTACTTTTGGGACGGAGAGAAGCTAGCCCCAGTAGGCCAGACAATAGCGGCCGAACACCCCTCTCATGGGCCACCGGACACGGGTGTGATAAAGTAGTGGAGCTACTTTTGGAACAAGAAGGCGTTAGTCCCGATAGGCCAGATAAGAATGGCCGAACACCGCTCTGGTGGGCCGCCTGGAATGGGCGCGTTGGAGTAGTAGAGCTACTTTTGGCGCGGAAAGAGGTTGACCACGATGCGCCGGACAACGATGACCGAACAGTGCTCTCATGGGCCGCCCGGAATGGGCATGATGGAGCACCGTAGTGAAGCTGCTGTTGGAACAGAAATAGGCTAACCCGATAGGCGAGACTGAATGGCCGAACTCTGCTCTCGTTGGCCGCCGAGAATGGGCGTGACGGAGTAGTGAAGCTACTCTTGGGACGGAGAGAAGCTAGCCCCGGTAGACCAGACGATAGTGGCCGAACACCTCTCTCGTGGGCCACCGGACACGGCTGTGGTAAAGTAGCGGAGCTGCTTTTGGAACAAGAAGACGTTAGTCCCAATAGGCCAGACAAGAATGGCCGAACGCCGCTCTGGCGGGCAGCCTGGAATAAGCGTGTTGGCGTAATAGAGCCGTGTTAGAGAGGGAAGATGTTGACTCCAGTGCGCCAGACAATGACGGCCAAACACTACTCTCGTGGGCTACGCAGAATGGGCGCGTTGGAGTAGTGGAGCTACTTTTGGGACGGAGAGAAGCTAGCCCCAGTAGGCCAGACAATAGCGGCCGAACACCTCTCTCGTGGGCCACCGGACACGGCTGTGGTAAAGTAGCGGAGCTGCTTTTGGAACAAGAAGGCGTTAGTCCCGATAGGCCAAATAAGAATGGCCGAACGCCGCTCTAGTGGGCCGCTTGGAATGGGCGCGTTGGAGTAGTGGAGCTACTTTTGGCGCGGAAAGAGGTTGACCACGATACGCCAGACGACGATGGCCGAGCAGTGCCCTCGTGGGCCGCCCGTAATGAGCATGAAGTAGTGAAGCTGCTGTTGAAAGAGGAAGACGTTAACCCCGATACCAACCTGTGTGCTTGCGGTTTTCAGAAGTATGGTGAGCCTTTGGACAGGATGTGATACAATACTCGCAAGCCGTTTGTCACCGACGGTTAAATTGTTGAATAACCCACAAACATCGGAAGCTAACCTGGTTTCTAAATAAATGCCAAGCAGCCTAACAGGTGTTGTCATAGCAACAAAGGTGCAGTGCAATTGAATGTTGACAACTTGACAACAGCTCTCTTGCAGTTCTTGCCGGCAGGTATATCAAGCCATTTGCTGGGTCTTCTCCTCTACTTTCTTCCCCCATCCACACTCCCTTCTTTCAGCACAGTACATCCCCCCTGCCGATCTCCCAGCCCACGGCTCGTTTACTCCAACAGTTTAACTCACGGGCCTAAACCTGAGAAATTACAATGCCTCCTTTAACATCGGCAGATTACGATGTAATTGGCACTATAGGTACACCCAAAGGCTTCTTGGTTAAGTACTTTTGGGACGATTTATAATTAATTGCGGATAGGCCATGGGTGCTTCGGCACCATTCGCAAGGTCAAACGAAAGCAGGACGGAATCGTCAGACCCCTCCCCCACTCCCCGTTAAAGAGTCCGTTGCTGATATTTTGGTAGATACTCGCACGGAAAGAGATCTCATACGTCAAGATGGGGAGCACCGCAAAGAGTCAACTTGCCTCTGAGTTCGAAATCCTCCAATGTCTAGATCATCCGAACATTGTTAAGTACTACCATCGAGAACACATTAAGAGCGAGAGCAGTGTTCATTTGTGAGTTATTACAGCACCAAATACCACTCAGGCCGAACGCAGCTTAGTACCCGTTGCTGACGCTAGCTGTTAGATACATGGAATATTGTGGTAATGGTGATCTTGGTGGCCTGATAAAAAAAGCTAAAGAGAGCGGCAGTTCATTTCCTGAGAGTTTTATCTGGGCGGTGGTGGCGCAACTTGTCACTGCTCTATATCGCTGCCACCATGGGATCGATCCCCCAGAACTGGATGACTTGTTTTCTTACAAAAATATGACTCCTCCCACTCCCCGTACCGAGAGTGAAGAGAGAAATTTAGTCAAGGTACTCCATAGGGACTTGAAACCTGAAAACAGTAAGTAATGCCAACTAGCCCACTGAAAATGTGTTAATTGGTAAGCAGTCTTCGTCATGGGAGATAATTCTATCAAGATCGGAGACTTCGGTCTCTCGAAAAAACTTGCACCAGGAAATATGTTCGCAGAAACCTATGCAGGAACCCCATACTACATGTCTCCCGAGATCTCTAGCGGCCGTCCTTATACAGTCAAATCTGACATCTGGTCTATGGGATGCATTATATATGAGTTGTGTACCCAAGAGCTCACATTCACTTCAAATACCCTTCCCGGCCTCATAAACCTGATCGGGAAAGGCAAATATAACCCGATTCCAACTAGGTACTCCAAACGTCTTCGTGACCTGGTTGCCAGGTGTCTCACCGTGGACCCGGATGGCCGACCGGATTCGGCACAACTGTTGGAAGATGAAACAATTAAGGTGTTCCGTCGTGAATTGCAAATACTGGAAGTGAGTAGAATGCTTAAGCTACGCGAAGAGGATTGCCTTCGAAGGGAGGCGTGCCTCGAAGCCAATGCGAAGACCCTTGAACAGAGGTTCATCGAAGGAAGGCAGCGACTTGAGCGGGAGATCAACGGGAAGATTAGATCTGATTGGGAAGTAAGGGCGGAATCAGTGATAAAGGAGAAGGTCGAAGAGGCGAAATTTCTGATGAGAGGGGAGCTAGAAGCTCAGTATCTGGAGAAATTCAACCAAACTGTTGAGCTTGAAGTGCAGGCTCAGATTGCACGAATGGGCTTGGTTCCAAGACCTTACGCCCTAGCTGGGGGCGAGCCGTTTACAGAATCTACATTCAACCAAAGGATCGAAGCCGAAGTACAGAAGCGGATGGAACAGATGGACTTAGTTCCACGCACTACTAGCCTATCCAACAGTAATTCCCGTGGTGACTCGGGATACGCCGGATCAGCAAGTCCCACCAGGCCTGGTTTCCCTAACCTGCCCCCGGATTCACCGGCTGACATTATGATGGAGTCCCCTTCATCCCATACAGTTGCCACTCCGGATCAGAAACTTTCTACGGCACACATCCTGCGCGACCCCCCCCCTAAGATGCCGTTCGGTAACCTATCCCACACCTTCTTTGATCCCACAAATATGCAGCCGCGCGGAGCTCAAAAGGTTTGGGCCCAACCAGCAATGCAATCGGAGATTGAGGATAATGCGAACCCCAACCTCCTTGGAAGGCAACCTCTTAAGCCCCCTACCAATGGTCTATTGAGCCTAGCCGCCAAACGCATCATATCAACGAATGCCAATGGGTCGCCTACTCGTGTTGCACCTAAGGCGAGACATGGCCTCCAGAGGGCGGAGACGACTGGAGGCCTTGGCTGGGCCAAGCCAACAGCCGGCTTTGGCGCAAATGGCACTAGGTCGACCGACGACATCGCCACCGTCAAGTCCAGCACGGGAGGTACTATCAAGGTCAAGAGCATAAACGAGATCGGCCGTGAGAGATTCAATCGTGAGAGAGGCTTTCCAGTCGTCGACTGGGCGAAGGAGGACCCCAGCGATCGTCCATCCCCGTACAAAAAATCATGAATCAGCGCCCCTCAGCTCCTACAGGTCCGGTGCTCTGGTGCCTCCTTAACGTGCCCATGTCTTACGGTTCTTCTTATGTCCCTTCCCTTACCCACAGCCTTACGCGCTTCGACCAACTTTAGTGGGGCAGGCTGCGGCCATCACCGCTTTCGATCATAAAGTTCTCTCTTGGAGCGTTCAAGCGGCGGGGGGAAAGGTGAGCGGAGTAGTTTTTTGGTTAGGGAAATCGGAGTCCTTTTCTTTAATACTAAATGTACAGATCCTCTCTTTTTCCTTTTTCGTTGGGGATGTTTTTCGCTTTTTCGTATTATTACATACTCCATTTGTTCGGCGTTCGGGGGTGTTTTTCTCAAACCCCTCTTTCTTTCCTGTCACTTATACCGCACCCGCGCGGTTGCACGATTCGACCTTTTTGTACTATATGGGCTTGAACATTTCCGAACTATCTGAGAGTAATTAGGAGATTTGTAGCTTTCGGGAGCGAAGTGGGTACATAGATGGCTGTAAAGTTGTCTATCTGTTTTTTCCCCTTCCCCCCCCTTCGGCATCGGCAACATTGAAGGGGAGGGTTGGGGGCTGTAGTTAAATTTTATGAATATTTGCCATTGGATGTTAGGATATCTGTGTAGCTTCCTCGTGGGTATTGAGTGCCGGTAGTACAGTACAGGTACGGATCTGCCCTAACTTCCGAACCATTTCTTCATAACTGGCGCTCACATCTGTAGTCTTAATGGGACCAGAAAGCTCCCGTAGAACCCCCCCCCACCCCACCAACCCCTACCTCTCCGAATATAGCTTTAGCTACCAATCGTGCTACTACGCACAGCAGTTCAAAAAAACAGCGGCACCCCCAAAGCGACGAACAAAACGACAGAACCTCCATCCCATTCAACACCCCTCAATTCCCTGGCAACGTCTCCAGTAACCTCAAAACAGCACCCTCATCCGCCCCAACCACCGCCCGTCCATTATTCCAATCCACCAGAAGCGGTCTAACCATTCCCCCTCCCCCAAGCAGTTTCGCCGCATCCCCTTCACTCCTCGCGCCGGGGACCACCTCCCCGACCCGGTTCTTCCCAATGAACTCCAGTATCGAGGCTAGCTGCGTGGGCGTCGGCACCGTGGGTGCCTCGACGACGTCGAGCTCGAAGGTCTTTTTGTGCGCTGTTGGGCTGGAGCGTAGGGTTTCCAGGATGCGCTTTGAAGCGGTGGAGGCGGGGGCGTGGAAGAGGGTTAGGACGTCGAGGGTTTTGTGCTTTTGGTTAGTTAGTTATGTGTGGGGATGGAGAGGGGGGAGGGGGCCGTACGAAGCGGAACATTGGGGTTGTTGTTGGAGTGGTTATAATTTAGTGAGCGGTTATTGATTGTTTTGTGGTTGAGGTTTGGTGGGATGTTTGGAGGGTATGACGTTGTTTGATGGGTGGTGCCAAGGTGCTTGGGAACGGATGAATGCAGAAGCAAGGGAAGGGACAAGATGCATGGTCGCTAAGATTACCTATTAGGTTTTTTTCCCCCCTTAAAAGCGGATAGGGCTAATATGTTTGCTGCAGGCGGAAATAATCAGTGGGAGATTACAATACTATTACCTCTGTAAAAGCCTGACTTAATGACATACTGGTATTTCCCTATCGTATTACGACAGATGGTTCTACAGCAGTTCTATAGATAGCATCCCTTCCTTCACAAATACTTTTCAAGATCAGATTTCCCGTTGGAGTATTTCCATTATCGAATTATCTATTAACTTTAAGGCTACCTACACTCAGGATTCATCTCTTCGTCAAGCTCTTTGGAGCCCTCTCTCGGTGAGGTAGAAATTACCAACACTGTTATTGTCTAAAGAGAAAAAAAGGAGGAAAGGGGAGAAAGCAAATTCTGCATCTATCATGCACCGAAATGTGCAACGTGTGCTCCCCAAGCATCCCCCATCATATCAACCTCTCCTAAACCCAGTATCATACGTGTTCTCAAACCTCATTCTCCTGCTCTCCCTCCCCCTCCTTTTCCTCCTCAACCCTCGTAGCAAACAAAGTAGTCGGTTGCACAAATCTAACCATACCCTTGACCTCCCTAGGAAGGCTATACCCCAAGCATCTCAAAGTGACCTGATCCCCATTCCTGTGGTTTACATACCACCTATACTTCGCCTTGAGCAGCGCCTCTGCCTTTCCAACTGTAGTCTCGAAGCTGAGCCAGTCGTACTCGAGCTTGAGCTCGTCCTCTTGAATACCATACCTCCTCAGCCACGCTAAGACCGTCTCGTAAGTCTCATTGGTGGGGCCGAGCAAGAGATCCAGTTCATCGTGCCCGATGTACTTGCCATGGTCGGGGTGGTCGGGGTCGTGAGATGTCAGCATGCGTTGCTCGTAGAGGTCCCGGTGGCCGTATGCTAGAGGCATATGTAGCGTCATCTTGGTCTCCGCTGGGACTAGCAGGCCGCGGAGTTCTTGCCAGGGGAAGGGGACGGAGGTGATTACGTCGAAGGGCTCGTAATTTAAGGTGCCGAGTTGAACGAGCGCGTGGACCGCTGGGAGGAGGAGAATGAGGGGCTTTAGAGGATGCATTTTTCTTGTCCTTTGATTTATTTTATTTTATTTTTCTTAGTAGTCGTGTAATGGACGGGCGGACGGACGGATGGGTGAATGGGTAGGTAGGTGAACGGGAAGAGGGATGAATGGATAGGTTATGTACTTATTAGAGATTCTTGACACGTATATATATCCCTAAGCTGAAGAGTATCCTCCATTTAGAGAAATCAAGTACGTCATTTATATTATATATAGGGCATAGCTGCTCAAGGCAACCACCTCTTTAACCCAATTTCAGGCACGTCACCACAACTTAGCCTTCCTAGCGAAGCTTCATACAATGCTACCGCACCCATCCTGGGAAAATAATTGACCCGGAGGTAATGATCGGCGATGAGGGTTTTACGTAGGTGTTCAAGTGGTGGCACAGAGTTTGTATTATTAAGTGGTGAAGAAGTCCATGATAAATTGAGTTGTGTATAGAAGGGAAAGTCTTTTAAAAGTTAACAGGAGGTAAGGAATAAGGCGGGGGAAGGACAGGAGAGAAGGAAAACAAACAGGAGAAAGCTTTTCATAGCTTGCGTGCCCCCCCCTGCTGATGCATACGCGTGCGCCTCAGGGTACGGCTATTTCCAACATTCAAACCCCCAAAGCGCCGAGTGATATATCGTGATCTGATGAGCCCAAACAATAGCACTATTATGCCACGATGCGATACTCGAGTACGGACTTACGGAATAAATAATATCATACCACTCCAAGTATGATACGAGACCCAAGTCCTGAGGAAATTGTAATGCGCCCCACTTTTTCGCACCCCACGAATGGCCGTTCCGACAAGGCATAAAGTAGGCTCACACTACAACCAAAACCTTGAGGACTAGTTTCATACTTCTAAGCGAAGGCAGGTAGCCCCCCCGAGAGCGAAATCTCGATCCCCTACATTGAGGTTTTTTCTCACATCAAGAGTCTACTGCGCCTTCACCGGCATGTATAATATTAAGTAGTCGTCGCGTCAGGATATCACTATGAATTTTTAAAAAAACAAGCCCCAACAGGGTATCAATTCCATAGAAGAATGCCATATCAATAGTTCCCAGAAAACCAATCCATCAGTCCCAATCAACTTTTTCCACTTCCCCCACTCGACAATTCTGTAATCAGCTACCGCCAATGCCCTTCCATCAATCCAGCCTATACACCAGCGCCTTCCGAGATCTCGATATATCTCTTCACCAGAGAGAGGGCTTTGGGGGGAAGAAACCCACAAGCTGGAAAGCAAGTTTAAAAAAGAAAAAGAAAAAAGGAAAGGGTGAATTATCATACATTTACCAACGAATCGAACCAAATCCAAGTGTCTCCCACTCAACGCCTCTTCCCCTTCTTTGGTTTCTCCTCAACTTTCACAGAAACCTCCTTATCCTTCCGCTTGGCCTCATCCTCGAGGTCATCCCAATCATCTATCCACCGCAAAAGCGAAGCAAAGCATTAGAGCTGTCTTTTTCTCTTTGATAATAAGAAAGAGCTGTTATTTGGAAAAGCGAGCAATAATGAAATTCCGAATATGTGATTTTTTTCCCTAGGGACCATGTATGTGTAAAGATAACTGTAAAAGAGAAAAAAAGATGACATGAATTTTTATGAAAAATGAATTAATAAGGTGTAATGAGATCATTCCGAATCCTCACCGCCAGATTCATCGTCCGACGCTTCAGAGCCTTCATCTGCGCTAGCGTCATCGTCGTCGAACTCACTATCTTCCCCGCTGCCCTCGGATTCAGAGTCGGAGCTATCAGCTTCGAATTCAGACACCTCATCTTCTTCATCATCATCGTCGGCATCGGACTCGACGGACAGGAAGTTCCATCCACCTGCATTCGCACATCGTTAGTCTGTATTTGGGTTGATATAAGGACGCCGGAAATCATATTACCATCCTTGAAGAACTGATGGGGATCTGCAATCACAGTCTTCATAATTGTTGGCCAGTTCAAGTTCAACGGGCCTTCTGTGAAAGGAATGTTAGAAGAGTCAAGCCACTCCTTGACATTCTCAAGAGACTCCATGGGGATGGAATTGATAT
>Ga0307509_10002758_pt1 | contig 27991 bp, 26 predicted proteins | sample 10_EM_MG_FD_202245 | JGI IMG/M metagenome (GOLD analysis project Ga0307509, IMG submission 202245) | Populus trichocarpa ectomycorrhiza microbial communities from riparian zone in the Pacific Northwest, United States - 10_EM | ecosystem: Host-associated > Plants > Roots > Unclassified | place... | reverse complement strand
CTTCTTGTGTGATTCCTCATCATCGGAGATACAGCCATTATCGTTCTCTATACTTTCTTCCTTCCTATCAGCCCAATAACAATAATCCTCCGCAGCAGCCATTTCTTCGAGTTTTTCTGCCTCCCGTTCACTATTGTCACCTGCTAGCTCTCTTCGTAATTCTTGGTTCTCGTAGGATTTCACCAGCATTGAAGCTCGAATTGTACTGCTTTTAAGTCATGAGCGCCGATAAGGAATCACATGTCTTGGCATGCTAAACACCTGCTCTGCTCCAACACTACCCCCTTGAACAGCGAGAATATCTCTAGCGATTGAAGCTAAATTGGGGAATCTTCCCGCATTAACCTTCCACCACTCCAGTATATTTGCCTCGTAAAACATCCCAGCTGGGCAGGCCTCACGTGTGGGATCCCTAACGTTAACATCTGGCTTGGGCAGCTCAATCTCACAATTGGTTTCGTGGTATGCTAGTGCCTCACTCAGGATAACTGCTCTGTCTCGAAATGTAAAGGTGTTTGGATCGACTGTTCAGACCACTCCGTGGAATTGACATGTCAGGTGCCTGATTATTTATTGGTGCATAGCACCCATCATAATACGCTATGAACTCCTTTTTATATGACTTCTCATACTCAGTCTCGCCACTGGCATCAAGCTCCCATTCTCGAAAATGGCTCCGTTTGCAATAGGGATTTAGTCAAGTTCCAATGCCGAATAGAAGACCTCTTGGCCTTTCCGTTTTACCATAGTAAGAGGCTGCCTTCAATTTACCTTTCACTAGGCCCTCACGAATATCAACCTTCGATTGCATCCGCTTCCGTTCTAACTTGGAACTTTGCCTTTCCAAATGATCAAAGATATCTTGATACAATTGAAACACTTGATGAATGGTGACACCACGTGTTTTTGACATCCACAAAGTCCAAAATCGTATCGCTTGAAGTACCTCCAAGATGTATTAAATCTGCCTCCACTCTTCTGGGGTTGACCAGAGAGGCGTAAACTCAGCATAGGTTTGTAACCAGTCCTTGGCAATTCCCGTAGCCATACAGATCTCTCCAACATATTTAGGGTTGAGTCCCACAGTGTTTTGACATCATAAAGTAGTGTAGTAGGGATCTTGCCCCGGTTATTCTGTATCTCGATAAGGTGTTGACGCCGTTGAGGTGAACCACCAACCGCAATACTCATTTTCTGATGCTATAAACCATTATTAGCATTGTCTCTAACTAAAGATATCTTAGGAGAGAATAATGGGGAGAACACTTGGTTCTACCTTCACATTGGCACGCATTCAATTTGGAACAATGAATTTGTGCATATACCCTTGTCCGTATGAATTTGTGTGTATGAATTTGTGTGTATGAATTTGTGTGTATGAATTTGTGCGTATGAATTTGTAATATAGGTGCTAGGGTATGAGATCTTAGACACATTACCTTTTCTACTGTTTTGTGAAAACCATTATCCGATCTCATAACCTGCTCAATATAGCCCACCTTAAAGCCAGACGGCATATGACCATCCCGCGATTTCACCTTGTTCGAACTCATAAGTGCACTGAGGATAAGCTGAACCACATGGGTTATAGATGGAATATGAGTTTCCAATTGACATCATTCAACCGATAGTAAACTCCAAGCATTGCTTAAGGCTTCAGTGAGCTTTCAGTTATTGCTAGCAGTATCGGTAGTGAAACCCAGAATTCTGTCCTGAATCCCATATCTGGCTAGAATGTCATTAATTATGCCTGCCATATTAACCCTGGTATGAGAACTCCTGATTTCCTGGAACTCAATCAGCACCTCCTCCATCAGCTAGCTATCCGAAATCCAATAAGCTACAATTGCTAAAAAAGCAAGTTTGTTCAGTGAAGTTCATGTATCGGCAGCCAGTGAAATCTTTCCTGCAGCCGGTAGACATATTCGAATATCATCCACTGTAGACTTTCCCAGCCGTTTCAAATTCAGTGTTAATATCGTTGGACTGGGGATTTGGACTGCCAGATGAATGTCATTGAAGACACGACGAAAGGCAAGGTTGTTTGAGCAATTAAAGACGAGATGTGTTGCTAAAACCACTTCTAGAAAGTATTCTTCGAAATCATGCTGATTGAATCCTGCTGGTGTGACCAGATCGATAATGCTACCCCTATTTCCCATTTTAGTCTCTTTTTACAATAGTGTAAGAACGTCTATACCAAGCGGGCTTCCAGCCCGCCCATCATATCCGTTAATCTTTCCTGATTTCAGACACGCAGAGGACCTGGTATGGTCGTGCATCGAGCTAGTCCCCATACCACTGGGGTGAGCTAGAACCTTTCTGCCTATAATGCACATTACTCGTGGCGTGCCAATAGCACTACCTAAATGGTCGGCACATTGTTGAAAATATTACCACACCTCTGTGCCTCCAAGATCCGAGTGTCACCTTATCTTTTTCTTGAAACCATATTTCACAGCATAGGCTATATACCCTGGTGTGCCTTTCCCCCACTCTATCCAACTCTCAGGATATTCCTCCTTGTCGCGATAAAAGTTTCCAAATATCTCAAATGTAACTGTGTCGCTGGTTGACCAAGTCACAGCTGGGGGATGAAGCAGATTCTGGGCGTGATCTTGGTTTCCAGTGGCCAGGGCTACCGAATCAGAGTGCAAGGGTGTTGTGGAACGTGAAAGAGGTGCGCGGGCCACACCAGTTGGAGGTCTTGGGGTTCGTGGTACTGGGCCTTTGCTCCCATAAGGGCTGGATTCTACCCAGAATTGGGATAAAGATGGAGAGTTTTCACGTGCAGGACTTTCATAGAACCATAAAAAAGAGGTACAGCTTCTTGCCACCGAGGTGTACAGCCCCTGTTGGTTACCCATCATGGAAGATCCTGGTTGGGAAGACATTAACTTGAGATGGTTCTAGCTATCCGTGTACAGTAACAGATCCCCGTAGATCTCGAATGATATTTGTATAAAAGTACAGCTGTTGTAGACATATGAATAAAGGATATAAGTTGGCCCAGCTAAGCTAAGTACCCAAGCCGGCTTCCATTCTGTGATCCGTTCCATTGCTCGCATAATTTTTCAGTCTATGAATTGAGTATACAAACATCCATGTGTAGGAACCATTGTGCGTATGAATTTTTGTACTTATGAATTTTGTGCGTATAGTAGTGTATGGTTGCATGTGAATTACTTTTTAAAAATAGCTGTACTCTAGGATTAGGCTCGGTAGCAGCTACATCAATTGATATTCACCGCTGTGCTTTGGGCATAGCATTAGTCCAAATCCAGTAGGGGTTGATATACCCTATTCAATCATAATCTGAGGTAGGCAAATTTGATCTTTTACGCGTGTTGACTAGTTTCAATTGAACACTCTCATACAGCGCATTCCCTCCGACATGGCAACCAAATTTTGAATCAAACCTGCAAGTACGGGGTCTCTCGAAGCTGTCGCAACTATTGAAAGCAAACCCAAGGTGAGGATCTAATACTTGAATAGCATGCAGTGACGAAGGCACTCAGTGCCTTTCCGCGTGATTAAAGGTAATTCCTGATTATAACCCTTATATAAAGGTTGGTAATTATGCTAAGTAATTATCCTCCACTTAGATACTGACAAGAATATCATACCATAACCATTTTGTTGCTACTGCCGTGTACCTTTGCCGCCTTTCCTTTATTTACACCTAAGGCAATGACAATGGCCCCAATCGCGGAAGCTCCAATGCATGAGTTTTATACCTGGACATTTGGCTGTGATGAAATAATCGACCTTTTTTCCATTTCCTTCAGCAGAATGAAGGCGGACTTTGTTTTCTATAAGCTGTTACTGGATCCCACCTGTAGCAAGTGTGCAACCAACTAGAACTATGAAAGCTGATAGTGAGCGATAGACATACTTTGGGCCAATAGCCGGTCACCATGCATACGACAACCGTACCAATTGGAAATGTGTGGATTCAAGTTGGCAAATGGTGGGGGGAAGGCAGTCAAATTGGTACGAGCTGAACAGATTGCTGGAATGTTGGAACGTAAAACAACAGAATCTCGCGCTATCATACAGGCGCTTGAGTTAGGGTATGAGATTAAGGTTCGGGTCTCGAGCTTAGAAATATTTCAGCAGTGTGACTCAGGCAGGCGTGTGGTAAAAGGCCAAATAACGTGGGGCTTAGTTTCAGACTCAGACAGTTAATAATAACTTCATTCTGACTTCTGAATTTCCACAATTTATACGCTCTTTAATTATATTCTATCAAGCATTGCTCGAGTTGACTTAATGTATAAGTAGCTGGGCTTGATAAAATGATTTTATAGTTTTTCCCTACTTCAAAACCTTTGGGTCTTAATATAAAAGCACGATCTTTCTACATTCATCTCTACATATCCATCCTTCATTAGTATGATGAGCATGATCAGGAAAAATATTGTGATTGCATCGACTGCACCAGGTAATACCGAGCCCAGTATCGTTCCACTTTCTCGGCTTCGCGCAATGGCCAATGGTCCAGTCGACCATAGCTTCTTTGAAGCGAAGGGCTTTCCCCAGAGCTCTCTAGACTACTACAGCGACCTGGAACCAACTTGTTTTCACATCCTTATCTCTACTCGCTTTCCTGGGGTCCTAAAGTCATACGCCTTTTGTGTAAGTCAAATATTCAATATCAATGCCAGGAACGTAGCTTACACTATGATGTGGTAGACATGATGGATTGTCGAAAGGCTGGGATGCACACCCCGTCTTGGGCAAGATGTATTGGTTGGGAACCAAGGTACATGAAGACAAATCTGAGAATGTGGAGCTACAGCAGAAGGAGATGGTGTCGGGGTTCTTGGACTGTGACGATCCAGAGTACAACGGGATCCTTGATGCTCTAGACGCAGGAATTTATATCCGTGCAACTGTGCATTCAATGGAAATGATGCATAGTGGAAGTACAAGTAGCAGAGTTGTCATGGGTCTTGTTCATTGTACCATTGTGGATTCTGATTCTGATTCTGAGATAGAAGCCTATCCTAAAAATTCCAGAGCTTAACCTCTCTAGAGGAATATGCATGGCTATTCCCTCACATATTTGAACCTAAATTGTAATTAAACAATCGCAGAAAGCGTCTTTACATCAACTGCTTTGGGCCAGTATTTTGGGCGTATGCTTTGGGCGTATGCTTTGGGCGTATGCTTTGGGCGTATGCTTTGGGCGTATGCTTTGGGCGTATGCTTTGGGCGTATGCTTTGGGCGTGTGTTTTGGGCGTATGCTTTAAGTGTGTGTTTTTGGCGTACGCTTTGGGCGCATGCTTTGGACGCATGCTTGGGTGTGTGTTTTGGGTGTATACTTTGAGTGTGTTTTGGCGCAAGCTTTGAGCGTATGCTTTGGGCGTATGCTTTGGGCGTATGCTTTGGGCGTATGCTTTGGGCGTGTGTTTTGGGCATATGCTTTGAGCGTGTGTTTTGGGCGTATGCTTTGGGGGTATGCTTTGGGGATGTGTTTTGGGCGTATACTTTGGGCATAGGTTTTGGGCTTATGCTTTGGGCATATGCTTTGAGCGTATGCTTTGGGTGGATGTTTTGGGCGTATGATTTAGGCGTATGCTTTGGGCATGTGCTTTGGGCGTATGCTTTGACTATATGGGTTTAGAGTGCGTGCCTTTGGGTGCATTACTTTGGGGACGTGGTTTTGGGCGTATGTCTTGGAGAGTCTGGATTTTGCCAAAGAAACCAGAAGCAGAGTACTAAATAGTCAATCTCAATCTGTGCTCAAGCTTATCATTATGTGAGATTGTTTCTAACTGCTAAACTGCTATGGTATTACATTATACTACAAAGAGTAAGGTGACCCACTCAATCGTGACATAAAAGAAGCGAGCGGAATCCGTATAGGCGCCGGCTATGATAACAAAATAAATTAAACTCTAAAGGAGCGTTGGGCTCTGGAAATTCAGAGTGAGAAGAGAACAAGACAAGCGGTAGCGTGTTGCGTATGAATCTAACTCCAGGGAAACAGCCCCCAGACTTATAATATACTAGAAAGAATCCGGGCTAAGGATGAAACCAAGCGGGAGATATTGTGGTGGATAAATACAGAAGTGGGAGTGCAGGTAAGGCAAGGTAAGAGGAACCGTATTAAGGAGAGTAAGAAAGACAGAACTGGCGTGAGGGGTCAGGAAAGGAACTTGGAAATAACCAGAAAAGAAAATAGATAGAAGTAGAAATTGTTAATCCTCCAGCTCCTGTTTCACGCGGTGAGGAAAGTGCTGGCTAGCCATATTGAGGAGGGTCTGCCTATCCATATCGCGGTCAATTCTATCCATTTCCTGAATGTCAATTCCTTGTTCTTCTGTGTCTTCCCTAGCGGCTGCCTGGAGATCAATGATAAGACGGACATTGCCGGCAAGAAAGCCCTTTCTCTTGGTGACAATATTTTCGATGCTGTCCTGTTGGTCTTCCAGGCTTTCAAAGAAATCCTTGGGTATCATAGCCCGCCCAAGCAGCCGCTCTCCAATCTCTTGGGTGCTAGCACGGAAACGGTATTCTGCCGTATTGCCGTAGAGACCATGAGAGGAAGATGCAGAGTCAGGGCGACCTACCTCTTCTATCCCACTTCCCAAACCTGAGCCGGAGGTTTCCCCTTCATCCGTCATATGGACATCATCATCACCCTCCTCCCAGGCCTCCACGTCCTCCTGCTCGCCCTCCATGTCCTCCTGCTCGGCCTCCACATCCCCATCGTCGTCCTCGTCTATGTCCCCTTCCCCATAGACCTCATCGGAATCCTCTAAGCCATTGCCACCCTCATCACCAGACTCATATAGGTCGATAAAATCGACATCTTCATCCTATTCATCCTCCTCTCACTCTTCGTAGACCTCCGCATTTCGCAAAAGCCACTCAACAGGCTTCACCCAGTCAATCAAAGGTCTGCCCCTTTCGTCGAGCTCATCCTCCCGAACAGTCATGTCCCAATCTCCTTCCATATCCTCCTTCATCAATCTGTACTCAGAAGTACTGTCTTCTCCGCCCATAGCCATCGAGGAGCTTGTCTGAGCTAAACAACACTGAATATTAGTAAGCACATCTCTAAGTTAAATAGGCAAAGTTTCAAATTACTTACTTCACTGTAGGTAATTAGCCCGGGAGTTTTGTCTCAGGCTACCAAGTTGTATCCTAAACCTGGTGCGATGTGAGATAGGCTCCTTTGGGCTCGCTGTATGAAATGTAGCTGCGTTCACCAAAGCTACAGGGCATCCAACAGGGGAACCTGTAGGGGATACCCGGGCCCCACGAATTGTGAGTAAATGACTACGCTCCCAATTCACTAGCTGGCCGGTGCGCTGGGGCAGAGCCTCCTGAGATACAGAAAGCCCCGGAGGCGGTACCTGTGCAGACACAGTTGACAAGCTTCTAGATCACTTCACCACACTGTCGAGCAGACTCTTCATTTGTGCGGCGGGCCTCATCTTTGGTGACGGAAGTACAGGGGATACCAGCGAATTCGATCGAGAATCGACTTTGATTGGGGTTGGAGGGTTCACAAGTGGCAAACCATCTTCGCGAAACTGGTTTGGATTGTATCGCCGCCAATCCGCCAGGATTGCCACAAGTTCCTGCTCCAGGACCTCGTTCTCCTCCACGATCATCGCCTGATCCACTTGGGCTTTCGTCTCGTCGTCAAGCGCCTGGTACTTATCATATCTTCAGGCAAAATCACGGCGATGTTTTAGGCTATTGCCTCAGTTCGCCCTTACACGTTCGAAAGCGGTTTCCAAGGGGGTAAGGCTCACCCTATGTTCATTCCAGCGAATGGTCTCAGAATTTACTCAGTGCCCCAAAGCGCCTGCCAGAAGCGGCCTCCACTTATAAGCATACGGCATTGCTCGTGGACAATGGTATTCGATTCATTAATGTTAGTATATATAATTTGTGCATATGACTTTGTGCGTATGATTTGTTCGTATGAACACGGCATATGATTTGAGGGGTGATAAAAGAGCAAAGGAGAAATGACCAGTGTGAAGATAGTGACTAACTTACTATTTGGGATAGGGCAATAAGTAATCAATGCAGTGACCTTTTGCCGGCGTGCCCTCCGATGTAGGGGAGAAAGTAAGGGAGGTAGAGAGGGTGGTAACAGTAGAGGGGCGTATCCGGGTTGGTGGGGCAAGAGCCACGGGTGTTTCTTTTCTTTTTTTCCTCTTGTTTTTTCTTTTAACTGCGGAGTTTGCTTCTGTGATGTATGAAAAAGAGAAGCGGAATTGCAGCGCAGAGGGCAGAGTGACCAGAGAATTGTGTTGATGGCGAGAGCATGTATAGAGAAGGTTAGATTGTGGTGAGAAAGAAGAGGAGTTAATTTGGCCTCTCTTAAAAAGAAAAGAAAAAGTTGGTTCACCTCTTGAAAACATCGTCACGGTCGACATGCAGTCACGCATCAAGCCCTGCTCTCTACCGCAGTAGCCTAACCAAAAGCCCTACTCATCAACTTCTAAGTATGATATGAATGACCCCCCAGATTCAAGCCTTCTGCTAATTGCTTTCATCATACTATCAGAGAAAGGAAATTATAGCAATGAGATCTGTGTGTTTGAGTTCGAAGCGAAGATGCGAGGGGCGTACTGTCCAGGTTCATTTTTTGACTACAATTGTACACTTGATACATCTACAGGAAAGATATAACATTTTGGAACAAATACAAGGTCTAGTACACCATTTTCAAGCCATTTCTACATGGAAGGAATTGTACATTCCGTGTTATGGTAGACTGGGGATTGCAGTCTTACGCGACTTTAACCATCATACAATTCAAGTGTATGTATATACTCATGCCCTCTCAACCTTAACTCTCGTTTACTCTTCTAGATATCATGAATCAATATAAACCTAAATTCCAGGGGACTCCGGAAAGATATGACAAGGGGGCTTGAAAGGCCCTCCTCCTGAAATAAGCAATTTTTATTTCATTGGTATATAATAACTCTTTACCCACCTCTCCTCCAAGACACTTCTTCCTCTCAGCAAGCCCTAATATCCGACTCAGCTATCAGGGAAGGTATAGGGTCCATACACATACGCACAAATACACATACGCACAAATACACATACGCACAAATACACATACACACAAATACACATACGCACAAATACACATACGCACAAATACACATACACACAAATACACATACGCACAAATACACATACGCCCAAGGAAGCAGACTCCAGTCACCTACACACAAAAGATCATTTTGCGTCTAACTTCTGAGCAAAAACCCTTCTCTCTTTTCCTGTGAACCTCCTTCCTCACGCACCTGTTGGTCAATCCAACAAACAAGCAAACACCAAAAAAGTATGTCCTTCTCAATGCCTCCCAAACGTCGCACAAATGATGGTATCTTGGGCCGCAAGGGTGGTGGAAATTGGGGGCCTCCAACTTGGCATCTTGGTCGGAAAAGAGGTAGGAGGGTTGTTGGTGCGATCCAGCAGCCGGCTCGGTATCCAACTAGGAGGGTGGCAATGGCAGAGAATATTAAGTATCACCGCGATGGCGGGAACCTAATTCCCAAAGCCCCATTCTATCGTCTTTGCCAGGAGATCGTATCAGATTTGGCACTCGAGCAACAATTCCGTTGGCAGAGATCAGCTGTTGAATGCCTTCAGGTGGCAGCGGAAGAGTTCCTGGTGATGAAAATGACCAGTAACTTGAGTTCCTAACCTAGTATAATTATCTGATTTACAAATTTTTTGTTTTTAGCTGAAGCCCTGGGTGCGGCAAATGCTAGTCATGTTACCCTCATGGTCCAGGACCTGAGATTGGTTGAGGATGTCATGAACGTTATGGCTGGCCAGCCAGATGGTGCCACTCGGGAGGAGATGAGATGTCATCTAAATCAGGACGGCAGTGCTCCCAGGAGTGCGCCCCCTCCTCCTCCCCCTCCTCTAAGGGGCGCACCTCATCCTCCTCCCCCACCTCCCGGGGATGCACCATATCCCAGTGGTGCTCCTCGTCCTGCGGGTGTTCCTCGTACCGGGCCCACTGCTCCCCCTCCTCCTCCTGAAGGTGCACCTCCTCGGCCTGGTGCCCCTCCCTGTCGGCAGGGAGCTTCTGCCCATCACTGATCCCCTGCCAATGATGGTAGAGACAGCGACAGTGACGAGAGCGATAATCCTGGTCCACCTGTATGCTGTCACTTGTATGGTGGCCCTGGGAGGACTAGCCGGACTGGTGGTAGTGGTACTACGGGGGGTGCTGGAGGAGTTTTTAGAAAAGGAAATTTGGTTGAGGGTGTAGGTTCTGGTATGGGAGATAGAAGTGGTAGTGAGGAAGGTGATGCGAGAGGTGCCCAGGGAGACCATGATACTGGGCATGTGGGTACTGGGGGGGGTGGTGGCAGTAGTAGTAGGATGGTGACCAGGGCCGTCGGAGGCACCCCTGCACACCGTACCCGAACAGGGCCGTCTGGGGCTGGGGTTAGTTGTCATACCCCGCGGATGCCAGTTCAGCCGACTCGGGGTAGGGGTTGGAGTAGTTGGAGTGGGGCTCGTAGGCGCTCTGTGAGCCCTGGTGGGAGTGGTTGGAGTGCTGGTGGCGGTAGGATGCCGACACCCTCTGGGGGTGGTGGTGGGAGGGCAGGAGCTGGTGCTGGTGGGAGTGCTACCACCTAAGCATATTCGGGATTGTCTTTTTCTTTCTCTTAATTCCCCTCTTTTTTCCAACTATTATGACTTTCATTCTTCTTGTTTTCTATTACTTCATGGTGTTGTCCCCATGTGATGGGGGGGACGGGACAGTCTTTTCTTACATTTACACAAATCATACGACTAACTCAAACCTCCAAGTCACCTCTAACTTAGCATAATTACCTTTTATAGAACTCTTATTGTTATAAATACACTCTTTCTTTAACCTCACCATTTCGCTATGTGAACTCTGAACACAGTAACTCCATAGCACGACTGTGGTTATGATTTGGTCATATGGCTTGGACGTATGGCTTGGGCGTATAATTTGGGCGTATAATTTGGGTGTGTGGCTTGGGTGTATGGCTTGGGTGTATGATTTGTGTGTATGGTTTGTATGTATGGCTTGGGTGTATGGTTTGGGCGTATGGTTTGGGCGTATAATTTGGGCTTATGGTTTGGGTGTATGGCTTGGGCGTATGGTTTGGGCGTATGATTTGCGCGTATGATTTGAGCGTATGGCTTGGGGGTATGATTTGGGCATATGGCACCGGCGGATGAATAAGGCTTATGAATAGGGCATATGATTTGAACCTGTGAATAGAGTATATGAATTAGGCATATAAATTAAACATATGGCCTGCTGAGAGAATATACGTTACTAGTGTAAGCAACTCGGAAGTCCAATTGGTGTTGTGAATTATTCCGGTTCATATGGTATGAATCATTCCCTGCAAATAAATTCCCGTATATAATTTGAGGTATCCGGTTTTTGATATAAGCTCACACAATTACTCATTCATCTATCAAAAGAAGAAGGTTCGAGAGGGGAATATACCAAAAGCGGGGCCCCGGGAGGGGAAAGTTCATTGACCGGGGGCTGTCCGGGGCATTGAACATGGCGGAGGCCTGGATGGGCCCAGCGGCAGGGGGTGAAAAAAAGCTCCCGCCAGTTTCGGGGCCCTGGAGGCCCCGTAACCAACACTACTTCCAAGTTCACACGCCATATCGTGCCCTTAGCTACATACCAATAGAGGCTTCCTGACACCACCTACTCCCCAACATCATACACAACAATTCTATTCTATTACTATCCACCTGCATACTATGTCACAACAACAGCGGCGTGTTATGATGGACTGAACGTGTTCATCGAGGCAGGAAAGGCAAAGGCGAAGAGAGGTTCTCACGGACGGTTCCGGAGATCTGGGTCCAGAGATAGATTAACTATAATACCATTACCCAGTGTTGACTCTGTTACGGCTGGGTCCGCTGTAGGTAGGAGGAGGGATAGCATGCTCGAGCTGGCTTCTTCACGACTCAAGGTACCACAGCCTATCCTTAACGACCGGCAGCAGGTCTTGCAGTCGGCGAATGAGAGTCTGGACTCTAATGATGGGGAATATGAGGGCAATGATGGCCAGAGTGAGGAGAGTGAGGAGAGTGAGGAGGAGAACAAGTTAGGCCAGCATGGGGACCATACGGATCATCAATCAGCCTGGGGAGCGCATAGACCAATTGGGCATGAGTTTCTTAGCTTGCAGCGCTCGATACTGACAATCACCCCTGGGAATACCCAGAGTTCCAGCAGGAGGATTAGTTACTCCAAATACAAAACACCTGCCCCAGTATGCGTTAGCCAAAATGGTTATACATCTGCAATTCCCTCCCGTTCGCCCATAGTCTTGGATCCACTTGCGACGCCGGCGATTACCCCAAGTTACCCAGATCCAACAATGCTGGAATTAGATAGCGGAGGAGGAGAGCAGGCCCACAGCAGGCCCAATATGGCGACAGGGCTTGGGTGTAGCATTCTGGCCAGAGCCGGTAATCTGATATGGGACTGAACGATCTTTGTCCATCCGTTTCCAGACCCAATTACCCGGATCAATAAAGTCCGCAGATTTTGGAGTGAGGCCTAGACCCAATTCGGCTTTCCTAACTTTGCTAATGCTACTCTAGCCTCAAATGACCAGGTAAGTTACCCTTAATCGATAACTGGCATCCCATCCCAGATTTAATGGAGTGGCAGCTAGTCACTGATTTGCACATGCGGGCAAAGCACAGCGGATGCAGCTCGCAGTATCTACATACAGTAAAGATGGCTATAACAGAACTCTATAAGCTCAATAGTGAGGAACCCACAGCCTGCACACGAATAGTCGGATACCTACTGGAGGAGGATAGGTTCATTTGACCGCCTGGTAGCCATGAGGTATCATTTTCACATTTGTCGGGATTGTTTCTAATTGCAGTGAGACTAAATCAATCTAATCCGGTGGACAGCCAATCTCTCCCAGATTCGTAGCACCACAGATTCCAGGTGCGATATTTGCTCAATATTACTCCGGCCCAAAAAGGAAAGGCATAACAGATGAGTGTTTCCTAGATAAGATCGATGGCCCGTTTATCTGTCTTACAGCCGCCATATTATGTCATTCACTGAGATGTTGGCGGACTGGCATCTTCATTGATAATGTGGCTTTTACACGGGCCAGTTCTGGGAGTAAGATAAACTATGTGTATTGGCAGGTTTCAAAAGTGTCCAGATCCCCCGAATGCCCAGCATCGGGATACTTTTAAAAACCGCCTGGACTCGAATTGTGTGAATGATCAGCTAATGGATAGATAGCCCTGGTTGAATGTCAGACACGATGGTGGGGCAAAACAGGAAGAGTTTGGCAGAGTCAAATAATCGGGGGGATAAGGGCGACATTGGAGGCTAAAATCGCGAAGGAGCGGGGAACGTGGGGGGAGGGGACGGTTGGATATGACAATGATGAGTATGCATTGAGGCAGGAGTTTGGCAGTAATACGGAGCTAGATGAATTAGAGATGGCTGGCGGCCGCACGGATTCAGGAAGACAGAGTTAGCACGAGCCGCAGTGAGAACATAGGGCGAATCCGGGAGCACTAGTTGGTGCAGCACAGTTCCAAGGACCTAGCGACACGGAATCGCAGATTGAAGAACCCAATCAAAAGAAGCGGAGAATGGTTTTATCCCCACTCGCTGATCATGTATATATATGTAATAAAATCCAGTTGGATTACCCCCGCTAAAAGGGTCAGGAATGATCAAACAATAGTAGTGTATGGGCCAGGCCGGTGTGCAGGAAAGGAATGAGAATGAACTGGGCAGATGTTTATAAGCCGTGCAAGTATGAGTAAGTCATCTAGCAGGCCATTGTAGGTTCGGTAGGCATGGGAATGTGTCGGGGGATTGTTATAAACCGGGCAGGCTTGGTTAAGTAGTGTAGCGAGCAGTTGTGGGTGACAAGGCACGGGAATGTGTCTGGAGGACTGTTAGAAGCCAGGGATGATGGTGGGAGCCTGCGAGTGGACAGGGAGAGTCCAGGGGCGGACTGCGAGAGGAACAGGGTGAACAAGATAGGATGTGGAGAGCGGAGGAAAGACCCTAGCTAAAGGTCCAGGGGGTGGGCGACGTCTGCCGGATATGTGAGAATACAGGGTGGGATCAGACGGTGAAGGAGCAAGGGCTGAGGGCGTTGGGAGAAAATAGGGCGAAAAAATAAAGACTGGAAAACGTCCGCCAGATATGCGAGAAGACTGAGGGAATCCGGCAGTGTGGGAGAAACAGAGGTGATGTTGGAGGGGTTCTGGGTGAGAAACAGATTCAGAGAGAGGCTAGTGACGAAGTTAAAGAAGAGAGGGTATCATTAGAGAAAAGCTGGCGGGCAGGCGTGTCTGAGGGGAGGCAGAGATGTGAGAGGTTGCGGTTGAAAGGCGTCTGCAGAACGGCAGCATGGGAACGTGGACTGTAGGGCCGAAGGGAGGAAGAAGCTGGGCGCTGGAGGGAAGGCTTCTAGGGGGGGGGGGTCTAAGGCATCAGGACGCAAAAGGGCCGCGTCCAATGCATCCAGACACTGCCTGTGGCGTCTGGACGCATTGGGGGTGGCCCTTTCACTTCTGGACCGAATAAATCCGGGCGGACGCTCCAAGAACTCGAGTTTACATTATAAGCGCCTGGAACGTCCGGCGACCAGGGTGAGCGGGGAGAGATGGTGCGCAAGATACTTTATTTGCTGATGTTGTGGGAGCATTCCTATGGATCTCACTTTACTAGGCAGCTAACGACTACACAGCCGTACAGTGCTGTCACGCCATACCAACGCTGAGACCGCAGGGGGGTGTTAGGAATATTCCCTGAAAGTTATAGAAGGTTCAGACCACTCCTCCTCCGTCAGTAGCCCGTTTCGTGCGATATTAAGCGGCCCTGTAAACATCTAAGAGCCTCACTATTGTCGGATAACTTTCCCCTAAGTCTCCAGATGACTTTGTTGGTGAAGGTTGGGTAACTGGGATACCTCAGTAGGGTAACTGGGTTCCCATGGTAGTGTAATCATGTTTCCAAAGTAGGGTAACTTTACCCCTTCATGACTTTATTCCCTTCGAAAGTCCAGACGACCACAAATAATGTTGCCCTGGCGACTCGTGCAACGTTTACTATATGTCCTTAACTGTACCCGAACATGCTCTCCGAAGGTTACCCTGTCTAACCCTATGTTACCACGTCACTTTGTAGACACTTGTATCAACTCATCCCTACCACTAGTATACCAAGTATACTGGTCTATCCTCAATCTGGTTAGCTCTGGGTATACCATATGGGCTTGTATCTAGTGTTAAAATTCAGGCGGAGTAAAGCGAGTAGAATATGTAGAGAAAGCGATAGAGAGATGGATTTGAATTGGGTACTTCACTTGGGCATATGACAGAGGTTCAAATTCACATAACATTTTCTAACTAGACTATCAGGTCCTTTATCATAGGATCTGCTTTCTTGAATGCCATACCTGGCTGGGTGAGAACTCCGTCGCCATCCACACGGAGGAAGAAAATTTTCTCTGACTGAAACAAGGAAGAAACAATTAGAGGTAAGGAGATAAAGTTTTTTGGTATGAGACGAAGGGAGATGCAGTAGAGCATTTCAAGAAAGGACTAACAGGAAAGAATAAGGTTAAACGATATCAAGCATAAGGGGACAAAATTCCAACATCTAGTCCGCTTTAGCTACCTGTCTGTAGGGTCATTACAGAGCATGCTGTCTAGTCCTGAAGCTTAGTAGACTCAGGTTGCTATGCTAATAGACTATGTAGCTTGTATAAATGAGGCTTCTACTAGGCCTGTAAGTTCCAAGAGATATTATCCCTGCTATGAGTATGATAATCCACTATTGACATATGAGTAATAGGAAGGAGTTTTCAGTCATGCAAAGGAGATTAGAGATAGATCACCTGAAGCACCTTCTAGGTATGAAGATAGTTAATATCAGAGTTGTCTGACAGCCTCTGGCTGTGAACTCACAAGGCACATCAGTTGGACAGCCTTGCACTGAGCTCCGTTCTCAAGAATGTCTGAATAGTTGACGGGCATCCTCTGGTTTTACATTATTCTAGTTAACCAAACTGAAACATCTAATATTATGATAACCCTTGATCCTTGAGAGTGCTTATTAAGTGAAGCTTTCATGCTTGGCGATATTAAGTTTCCCCTCTTGATTCTCCTTTGAATTATCCTTTATTATATGATTCTTACTTCTACTTTTACTGCTTAGTACAGTAGCAAGCTTAGGATCCGTCTTCCCTCACAGAACCCCCCCCCTTGGATTAATTCTTGTTCTGATTACTGGTGCTAGAATAAGGTAGTACATATGTCAGAACACAGAAAATATGTAATATGGAGCTAGCACAATCAGGAGACCAGATGTGACAATAAAGTAAGTCTGAGGTAGTCTACACGACAGGAAAATACACCATGTTATCAGTATATAATAGACATTGCAATGCAAGTCATGATGCATAGGATGCATGCGATGTACAAAATATATTCCTTGTATCTAGACGCAATGCTGGCAGATCAGACACAGGATCTGTTCATGCTGATATTTATTTGAACACAGCCTGACTTGCCTCAGTCTTTCATGTCAGGTCCTGTTTCATTGGCTTAATGGCCTTGTTATTGGCAGGTTTACCATTTTGGGTAGGCAAAGATGTGCAAAAGAATAAAGGTATAGTGATGTATTAAACCAGTAGAGAAGACAACAGTTTTTGAAAAAGAAGACATCAAATAGATGTGGACAAGTTCCAATTCACATTTTTGTCTCACCTATTATACAAAATAAAATTCACATGAAAACTGGAAATGCAAGGAGTTGAACATTCACACTTGTGCAACTATGATACATGTTTTATGATATAGCCCTTGTTCCTCAGTGTTGAGCATTACATCTTGTATTGAGTCAGGTCCCCCCTTTAGACGCTCCGCATAATTGTACATTGGCCTGGCACAATTTTTGCCTATTTTGTATGGGAAATGGTATGGCTTCGTACTGCTTTCAACATCAGGTTTACAATATTGCATTCCAAAGCAGCCAGTGACTCTTTAACGATCTGTGAGCGCTTGAGGAGATATTTGAAGAAATTTTGGACCATAATATAAATTTTCCATTTTTTCCAGCTTCAGGATGCCTTAAATGAAGAGTGCGAAGTCGACCAGTTTGGGCGGTACATGCCATTCTACCGGAGATTTTTGTCGCCAGCCTTGTAGTTGAATAGGATGTTTTGCACAAGCCTCTGCTACCCCTGCATTTTCAGACATTTAATCCGTTTGTTGGCAAAGATCCAGGGCTGATAATATGGAGGGGGAATCTGGCCCTGCGCTTGCTGGGGCTGCGAGCCATTTTCGCCTTACCGATAATAATTGGGCCAACGCATACTTGTGCACTGCCGGGGTCTGAAGTTGTGAGTTGTAAGGTCCTCTTTCTTCAGGTCGTAGAGATTCCCTCCAACTCCGGGGGAGGTCAAATTTTCATTACACACGATCCCTCTCTATCTCCTAAAAAAACACGGAATTCGGATAATTAACTCTAGCGCAAATGCTGTCAGGGAGCCAGCAGGTCACCGGCAATATCAACTCGTTCAACACTTTAGCGAGCCATAACAACATTATTAACATCACTGCAGGACCAGACCTTGAGAAAGACCAAATTCTACAGTGGCTATCGCAGCTTGAACCACAGCAACGGCACGAGGGTGTGCGAGCCGACCGACTGGATAGCGTGGGAAACTGGGTACTAGAAACCAACGAGTTCAGACAATGGTGTGATATGGGAGGCGGCTGGGGTGAGCCAGTGTTGTTCTGTTACGGGAACCCGGGGGTAGGGAAAACATATCTAAGGTAGGAAAGCCTCTCGTCGGGAGAAGGACAATGCGGATGTCACTGACTGTTTGCAAATAACAGCTCCCTGGTGATTGATAGCTTATGTTATCAGGCTGAGGGGAGAGACGTTGCTGTGGTGGGACTCTACTGCGATTTCCTTGCCCATCAGGAACAATCCACTACAGGCATGCTCGGTGCCATCCTCAAGCAACTCGTCAGCAGGGGAGGAGTCCCGGAGCATATACGAGAGGCTTTTCGGGGGGCTGAAAACGGGTTTGGCCGCCGAGGTCTCCGACTTCCGGATATGGTAGAAATCTTGAAGAAGACAATTACATTGCCGCAGCAGGTATTTGTATGTATCGACGCTTTGGACGAATCGGCACCGAAAAATCGATGGGGGCTCCTAAAGTCACTGCAAGAGATCATCCGGGTATCACCAAACATGCGAATATTGCTCACTGGGAGGCCGCATATCGACAACGAGATTGTGGAGTTTTTTAGTAAGGCGGTTAGGATAGCTGTCAGTCCTACCCAAGACGATATTAAGAGCTATCTGGAAATGAGGCTCAACAGTGACACTACTCCCAAAGTAATGGATGACGAATTGCGGAGGCATATTATGAGAATTATTCCGGAGAAGATCTCAGAAATGTAAGCAAGAATATTTAGTACATTTCCAATAAAAGCTTAAGTTGTTATTTGCTAATCGCAGCTTCTAGCTTTCTTCTCGTTTCACTGAACATTGACGCAATCCTGGGCCAAATCACACTCCATCAGAGGAGGAAAAAACTTGACGAGATGACCAAAGGGCAGGGTCTGGGGGACGCTTATGCCGCAACCTTATCGCGTATAAAGGCGCAGCAAAGCAGCAGGTCAAAACTCGGGATGGATGTTCTAATGTGGGTATCCCATTCGGAGCGGCCATTACATATCGACGAGTTACGCCACGCCCTTGGGGTAGAAGAAGCAGAAGAAGGATCTGCCGACCTGAATGATGAGAATATTCCTGCGACAGAGATTCTACTAACATGCTGTCTGGGGCTTATCACGATCGAGAGCTCCTCTTCTACAGTCCGGCTTGTTCACTACACCCTGAAAGAATACCTCTCCGACAATCCCAACTTGTTTATTAAGCCCCACTCAATGATTGCTGAGGCCTGTTTGACCTACCTCAACTTCCGGCAAGTCAAGGGCCTATCGCCTACTCTTCGTTCGGCCCCACCAACAGTTCCTTTTGTCGAGTATGCTTCTTGTTACTGGGGTACACATGCCAGGCGGGAGACGACCAAAACTGTGAAAGGACTTGCATTGAAACTACTCAATGGATACGAGGAGCACATATCTTCGAAGGTGCTGTTGCTGCGTGGCGTGCCTGATTGGGACCGGCCTTTTGATCAGGAAGACAGGCCCCGGGGATTTACAGGGCTTCACAGTGCTGCATACTTTGGATGTGTGGAGATAACGGTTGCTTTGTTGGAGTCGAATAAGTGCGATGTGCAGGCTACTGATCTGAAGGGTAACACAGCAGTCGCCTGGGCTGCTCGGAGGGGACAGGAGGGGGTGATTAGGAAACTGCTAGAAAGGGGTGACACCAATCCCAACACACCCGACAAATATAACCGAACACCGCTCTCATTTGCTGCCGAGAATGGGCATGAGGGGGTGGTTAGGATGCTGCTGGGACAGAACGGCGTCAATCCTGAGGCAGCTGACGACGAATGTTGCCAGACGCCGCTCTCGTTTGCTGCGGAGAAGGGACATGAGGGCGTCGTGAGGATACTGTTGGGGCGGGCTGATGTCAATCCTAACACACTTGAAAAATATTGCCGAGCACCGCTCTCGTTGGCTGCCGAGAATGGCCATGAGGGGGTCGTGAGGATACTGCTGGAACGGAGAGATATCAATCCTAACACATCTGACGAATATGGCCGAACACCGCTCTCGTTTGCTGCTGAGAACGGGCACAAGGGGGTCGTGAAGATACTGCTGGGGCGGAACGACGTCAATCCCGAGGTAGCTGATGACCAATACCGCCAAACACCGCTCTCGTTTGCCGCCGAGAACGGGTACGAGGAGGTCGTGAGTATACTCTTGGACCGGAACGATGTCAACCCCAACACGCCTGACAATTATGGCAGAACGCCACTCTCGTTCGCTGCCGAGAATGAACACGAGGGGGTTGTGAGGATTCTGCTAGAACGGAACGGTGTCAATCCCAACACATCTGACGAATACGGCCGAACACCGCTCTCGTTTGCTGCTGAGAATGGGCACGAAGGAGTCATGGGAATACTGCTGGGACAGAACGACGTCAACCCCGACACTCCCGACAAATATGGCCTAACACCGCTCTCATGGGCCGCACAGAATGGGCATACCAGGGCCGTGCGGACACTCTTAGGACGGGACGGTGTCAATCCTGATAAAGCTGACACCCTATTTTGCCAAACACCGTTCTCGTTCGCTGCTGAGAATGGGCATGAGGAGGTCGTGAGAATACTGCTAGGGCGAGATGACGTCAATCCCGACACACCTGATAAATGTGGCCTAACGCCGCTCTCGTGGGCTGCGCAGAATGGGCATGAGGGGGTCGTACAGATGTTGCTGAGGCGGACCGACGTCAATCCGAACATATCCAACGAGCATGGACGAACACCGCTCTCGTTTGCTGCCGAGAATGGGCATAAGCGGGTCGTGAGGATACTACTTGAACGGAACGACGTTAATCCCGACACAGCTGACACCTTATTTTGCCAAACACCGTTCTCGTTTGCTGCCGAGAATGGGCATGAGGAAGTCGTGAGGATATTGCTGGGGCGGGATGACGTCAATCCTGACACATCTGATAAATATGGCCTAACACCGCTCTCGTGGGCTGTGCAGAATGGGCATGAAGGGGTCGCGCGGATATTGCTGGGGCGGGACAACGTCAATCCCAACACGCCTGACGAATGTGGTCGGACACCGCTCTCGTTTGCTGCTGGGAATGGACATGATGGGGTTTTGGAGATACTGCTTGGCCGGAACGACATCAACCCTAACACGCCTGACGAATATGACCGAACACCTCTCTTGTTTGCTGCTAGGAATGGGCATGAGGGGGTCCTGAGGATACTTCTGGGGAGGAACGACGTCAATTTCGATACGCCTGATAAATACGGCTTAACACCGCTCTCGTTTGCCGCCGAGAATGGTCATGAGGGTGTCGTGAGGATACTGCTAGAACGGAACAGCGTCGATCCCAACACACCTGATCAATTTGGGTTAACACCGCTCTCGTTTGCTGCCGTGAATGCCCATGAGGGGGTCGTGAGGGTACTGCTGGGACTGGACGACGTCAACCCCAACACACCCGATGAATGCGGCCGGACACCGCTCTCGTTTGCTGCTGAGAATGGCCATGAGGGTGTCGTGAGGATACTACTAGAAAGGGACGACGTCAACCCCGACACGCCTGATATGTGCGGCTTAACACCGCTCTTGTTTGCTGTTGGGAATGGCCATGAGGGAGTAGTGAGGGTACTGCTGGGACGGAACGACGTCAATCCCAACACACCTGACGAATCTGACCGAACACCGCTCTCGTTTGCCGCTGAGAGCGGCCATGAGGAGGTCGTGAAGATATTGATAGGACGGAACGACCTCCATCCCAACACATCTGACGACTATGGCCGAACACCGCTCTCGTTTGCTGCTGAAAACGGCCATGAGGAGATTGTGAGGACACTGCTGGGGCGGAACGACGTCAATTCCGACACAGCTGGCGAAAATGGCCGAACGCCGCTCTCGTTTGCTGCCCTGAATGGGCATGAGGAAGTGGTGAAGTTACTGCTGGCACGGAGTGACGTTAATCCCGACAGAGCTGACACGGAATTCGGCCGAGCACCGCTCTCGCTCGCTGCCGAGAATGGGCATCAGGGGGTCGTGGTGATACTGCTGAAACGGAACGACGTCAACACCAACATGCCTGATGATTATGGCCTGACGCCGCTCTCCCTCGCCGCCGAGGGTGGGCATGAGGGGGTCGTGAGGATACTGCTAGACCGGAACGACGTCAATCCTGACATAGCCGACACCATGTTCGGCCGAACGCCGCTCTCGTGGGCTGCGCGGAGTGGGCACGAGCGGACCGTGAGGATACTGCTCAAACGGAACGACGTCAATCCCAACATAGTTGACACCGCATTCGGCCGAACACCGCTCTCGCTTGCCGCTGGAGATGGGTGTGTGGGAGTCGTGAGGGCACTGCTAGAACGGAGCGATGCCAACCCGAACACACCCGACAAAGATGGCCGGACACCGCTCTCGTGGGCTGCGCAGAATGGGCATGCAAGAATTGTTGAGTTTCTGCGGGACCGGGCAGATTTTATTCCCAGATATAAGACAAACCTGCGACCAACCCAACTCTCCTCCACCGAGCCGCCCGAGCTCTCGGGACCCCCTTTAAAGAAGCCCCGCAGATTTTGATATCCTCAAGTAAAACCTGAATCCCCTCCCTACACACGACATTTCTTGACGACTATGGGACTAATTTGACGAAACTCAGCCCTCAGCCGGCTACGGTCCCCTACACGCCGGATGGCTGGCCACCACAGATGCCAAACACTGGGGTTTGGTCGTCCACCCGGAGTTTCTCGTAATCTCATCGCCGCTCCTCCCCCCCGCGGCCACCCCATCCCATCCACTCTCCTTATTTTATTGCTTGGGTTTTATTTAACCAATCATCCTTGCATGCAAATTCCATCAACGCTTTTCTCCACTCCCTTCTCTATATAGATGTACCTTTTTGATTTGTCTTTTATTTCTCGTGCCATGTTATTCCATGAGTGTTGATGGTTAGCGTCCTATACGCATTGACATGAACTGTTGGATAACTTAGAAAGCAACTTTGTGAATTTTAGGGAGGTGGATGGAACCTTCACAGATATGGACATAATCGTGCCAAGGTTGCGGCGTGCGGCCGCAACCCAGGATATTCGCGGGCTCACAACCTGGGCACTCCTACTGAGTGCCTGAGAGCGCAACGTGAGATAGTGGTGCTTGACAGCCAAACGTGAGATTGTGATTCAACATGACTTTGTGGCTCACTATATTAAATTTGTGGCTCAATATCACTTTGTGGCTGAAAATAGTTGTGTGGCTTAGCACAGCTTTTTAGTTTGATGTAACTTCATTGCTCAAGAAAACATCTGAGAGAGTAATACCTACTAGTAGTATTAGATAACTAGGAAGGTTGTAAAAATAGATATAAAGCAAAATAAGATATTTCATATATTTCATATATTTCATGGACCACATTTAGCTACAAAGTTAGATTGAGCCACAAATTTAATATGATAGGCTACAAAGTCATGTTGAACCTCAATATCACTTTGAGCTGTCAGGCACTTAGTAGAAGTACTCAGGGCATAAGCCTGTGAATATCCTGCATTGCAGCTGGAAGCTGCAACCTTACCACATTTAACTTACATACAGTAATGCTGTGTATGATCAACAGGCACCCTATTAGTATCAGTGGAGAACAGTTTATTATGAGTGATTCATTCAGTGTTATCTATCTTTTTCTCTATTCTCTCTCTTTGCCCGCATTTCTGCCCACTTTTCACCACTTGCCCATTTTTTCTACCCTGAGCTAAACACTTCTTCTTATTAGTACTCAAGCGATTAAAGCAAGTTGCTCCCAATATCAGTTTTGAAATATTGCAATCTACAATACATAATACATTAGCAAACAACCTGTTTGCTATAGATGAATAGGGCCCAACTGAGGACTAAGGGTATTAGCCTTTTGCGTTGCATGGATTGTAAATACTAGATCCATCAGCAAAAAGGTAGCCTGTGTCTGATACATTAGTGTTGCGTCCTGACTTTCGTTGTCTGGACTCTGCGTCCTGTGCGTCCTGTGCGTCTGGTAGTTTAACGCTACATGTGGTTGCGTCTGGTACGTCTGGAGACCCTTGTCTGCACTGGGCTCCGTCCGGACACATCCAACTAAGCAACCCTGCCTCCCATGCATCCTGACTTAGACCTCAACACCATCGCACCTCAGGATTGACCAATACCACTGATTATCCTCCCAGCCTTCTTGGTGCAGCCCTGAGGTTCTCAAGGGGTATTTTTTGTCAAACAAAATATGGTTAGTACTGGCGCCCGGTGAGCAAGCCATCGTACCCTTAATCTTAAATTTGCGCTAAAGACTTAGAGTTCTATTTTCAGAACATCATCTTTGAGGGAGCGAAAATGCCAGCTCACTCCAGTCTGAAAGGGAGTGATAGGCAGAACACTCCCTAGTCTAGCACTCAGGCTGTTCATGGTAGTTTCTCGGCACTTAGCCCCCAACTTGAACGCGACGCGACCTGGCCCACTCAGACTCTTTCATCAACAACACCCACACTCCCAGTCACCAGCTGCAATACTCCACACCAACCACTCTACCAATCCTGAATGTGATACCTGGAGGTTACTGGGCTCACTGCCAGCTCCATACTGGTATAGGATTCATCCCTAGAGGGCTATTATTCATGAAGTTAGAGGCCTGGCAATCTTTGGATTAGAAAGCTGATTCCTCCACAGCCGCAAGACGGATTTTGATCCCGTTTGCAGGGGAATGTTGGGCTCGCCGCCAGCTACGCAATGGTATAAGGTATGTCTCTGTCACATCAAAACTCAGGTATTTGCTGTCTTCTGTGAAGAGTGTATTAGCTATCAAGCTGGCGATATTTTACTCGACAGCGTATTACTCCACAACGACTAGACGGATTTTGATACTCTTTGCAGGGGGTTTTTAAGCTCGATGCCAGCTACACAGCAGTATAAGGTATGTCTCTGTCGCATCGCAACCCATGAATCCGCCAACCCTTCTAAGAGTGGTCTTTGGACTAAAGTAATGGAGAACTTGATGACAGATAGCTCTACAACCGCTTGACCGATTCTGGATCCGATTGCGGGAGATTGTTGGCCTCAATGCCAGCTTCACAATGATATAAGGTGCTTCCCCCTGCGATTTCTATTCATGAAGATATAGTGTTAAATAGTGTACTGGCGATCCCAGAACTCGATGGCTGATTCCTCCACGGCCAGTGCTCCAATTCTGGATCTGTTTGCAGGGGAATGTTAGGCTCGATGCTAGCTACGCAACGGTATAAGGTACGTCTCTGTCACATCAGAACTCCGGAAATCGCTGTCTTCTGTGGAGAGGATCTGTATAACTAACCCTAGCAATATTTTACTCAACGGCGGATCACTCCACAACCGCTTGACGGATTTTGATACTCTTTGCGGGGGGTTGTCGGGCTCGATGCCAGCTATCCAACGGTATAAGATACATCTCTGTCGTATGAAGACTCAGGAAATCGCTGTCTTCTGTGGAGAGGATCTTTAGAGTACTAGCCCTGGCGATCTTTTACTCAATGGCGGATTACTCCACAACCGCTGGACGGATCCTGATTCTGTTTGCGGGGGATTGTCGAGCTCGACACCAGCTATCCAACGGTATAAGGTACGTCTCTGTCGCATCAAAGCCCATGAATCCGCCAACCCTTCTGAGAGTGGTCTTTAGACTACAGTAATGGAAACTCGATAACAGATTACTCCACAATCGCTTCACGGATTTTGATACTCTTTGCGGGAGATTGTTGGCCTCGAGGCCAGCTTCACAATGATATAAGACCCTTCCCCCCGCGGTCTTTATTCATGGAGTTACAGGGTCCCGGGTAGGGGTTAAGTCCCGGGTAGGAGAGGGGTTGCTTATGAGTATCATGATCGGTCCTGTATATTAGAACAATAGAACACTAGTAGTAGTAAATTTAATACACTGAGAGCATGAAATCTATTGTGACCCAGGTCAGGAAAAAGTAAAGGGAAGACCATTCAGGCTCGCTTATTCAAGTCTCAGGAAGATGAGTACTGAGTGCTCGGTATCCAGAAGAGCTGGTCCAACGTCTGGTGTGTCCTGAGGATTAGGTGCTGAGTCAGGTTGCGTCAGGTGTGTTGAGTGGTAGGGTGGTTGGGTCCTGATTCGTGATTTGCATTCCAGGGTTAGGTGCGTCAGACGCACAGAACACACAGAACGCACAGAACGCACAGAACGCACAGAACGCACAGAACGCACAGAGCACAAGGTATTATTTTTGCTGATGTCGGTTCACTACTTTTGTTAAAGATGCGATGAGGAGGGCCAAGAACTAGACTAGCTTAGCCCGATCCTGAACGGAGTGGATAGCAGTTAGAGGGTAGCTAACACAATAGAATTCCAAGCTAACCAGGGTCAGGATATTCGAGACAACGGATTAATAGTCAGGAACACTCCCAGATAATCGTTTTAGAAAGATGGAAATATAAAGCGTAGTCAAATATCAAAGAGTTTCGAATATAACATGTTTGTTAACTTATTATACTGTTAAGGTCTTCTCCCCATTACTTGATGATACTTCAACCACCAGAGGTGAGGCCTACTATTTATACTAATGTTCATACTACTTTAACTTCTTCGTTTAACAAGTATGTTCATAATAATTTGATTCGTCAGAACAAAGTGCGAACACTGTTGCACCCTGAAATCTTGCCCAGCTCAACTCAGAGAATCTCTCAAACTGCTATTTCATCTGAGGCTGTCTTCCCTCCACCAGTTGACAGTCTTTGATCTCTTCGTCATAATAGGCTACTGTTAGGTGCATGGACTCCCAGTAAGAATTTACCGGGCAAAGTTACCCTACCTTGATGCACACGAACTTCGAAAGGAAAGGATAACACCCCCCTCCAGGCCCAGCGTTGGGACGGCGCGTCATCACTGGCCGCCTGCCTAGTTGCGTCCCAACACTAAAGACTACTATCATTGACACACAGCTCATGACACCGTATACGTGGCGGCCATCCGTCCGACCAGATCCTGTTCACAGGATATATGCTGGGAGACCTCCGGGCACCTTATGCAAGTGGAAGCAGGTGAATCGGACGATGGCGCATAAGGTTACAGACACTTGAAGACAGACAGTCAGAAGAGTGGGTCGAAAGTAACGAGACGCTTTGCACGAAAGTTAGTCCCCTCGTACCTACAAAGTCGAGTAGAGTATGAAGGAGGTAACTATGCCCAGTAAGTGGATCGGGTGCATCCACAGAGGACAAGTTGGTAGGAGATGGAGTCCGAGGGAAAAAGCCTATAGGTACGATCCCGAGGACAAGTCATGTAATGCCGGAAGACCAGAATACAATATGCGGTTGCATGTCGAATTCTCGACGGAACCAACTAAAGAAGAAAGGCCATCTTCTGTCCAGCCAGTTAGACTACCCTCGGCGAGCACGAGGGCAAGATAATTCATAACCATCACTATCAACGGATAAACAAATGAGCTGACACCTGATGTGGTCTCCACACCATCAGGAATAACAGAAGCGCAAACCGATAAGTTGGCCATGGGAGCAAAAGGTGTGGTAGAAAGTTTTCAGGGTCTACGAGTGTTCGCACTCAGGTGAAGTTCGCAGAATTGCGGGCAAGATACTTAGTTAGTATAGAGATAGTATGTATACCGCGATTGCTCAGACGCGGAATATAAATATTGAAGCATCTTCGCTGCTATAAGAAACAACAAGCATGGAGAAGAGATCTTATCAATATAATAAGTTGTCTACACTTTTATATCATGACCAATACTTCGACTATCTATACCAAAGTGAATAATTATATCTAGCCTACATTACTCGTGTCTTCTTAACTGTAACAGGTTTATTCCTGTCTAACGAAAATACAATAGGACCGGCGGTAGACCTGCTAGCGCTGGTGCTAAGGGAGGCTTCAAGGGACCGGTAGCTAGAAGGATAATAGTTGAAGGACAAATTGGGCTAAGGGACTCAGGGATTGCCGTTCAACCAAGTGTATTCTTAGACTGAAGGTCTGTCGAAGTCTGCTGTCTCCTGCTAGCCAGGAGACTGGTTTAAATACAAAACCCAAGAGCGATAGCCTTCCTGCAATCACGATCATTACCAGTAGCTGCGCACATACCGGAATCCTGTAATCCTGCAAGACCAAAGAAAGAAACATAGCTCAGCCTCCACCAGTGCTACATGACCATTCCATACCCGGAATCCTAAATATAAACTTCGAGCAAAGCAAACTAAACATAGCAATACGATAGCATAGCCTATCTGACTCAGAGA
>Ga0307509_10002756_pt1 | contig 28008 bp, 33 predicted proteins | sample 10_EM_MG_FD_202245 | JGI IMG/M metagenome (GOLD analysis project Ga0307509, IMG submission 202245) | Populus trichocarpa ectomycorrhiza microbial communities from riparian zone in the Pacific Northwest, United States - 10_EM | ecosystem: Host-associated > Plants > Roots > Unclassified | place... | reverse complement strand
TTTCGCATTCGGAAAAGCATCGGCCGCGGTTACTCTAGTCGGTTGTCTCAAGTGTTCGGACTGTCCTTCCTCCTCACATCCCCCTCCCTCCACCCTCCGGGTCTTCGTCCCGTTGCTCGGTTACAGCTACAGCCCCGCCCCCCCCCCCCCCCCCCCCCGCCGGGCCCGCCCCACGGAGGAAGAGAGAGGGAAGAGGGAAAGGGAAAGGAAAAAAAGAATAATAAGCAAGAAAGAGCGTGAGGCAAGGCGAGGAAGGCAAAAGCAACCCAGCTCACTAAAAACGGAAAAAAGAAAAAGAAAAAGAAAAAGAAAAAAGAAAGAAAGAATTTCTATGTGGGCGCACTGGCTTGCTTCAATCAACGGTATGATACTCCTACTGGGTCGCAAAGAAATATCTCAAGAGGTAGCGAAGCACTAGTAGTACACCAAGAGGAACATCCTATCATCTCCATTGCATGGGCTTTATTGAGCGATTCCATTGAATTGAAAATGTCCTCCAAATTCACTGATCTTGAGCCCTCATTCCCGCGGGCAATCCATTACCGTACCGTACTTGCCCGTCTTCCTGAGCTTACTTGTTCGCTATGTCTTGCCGTCACTGCAGCGTGCTGAATTGTCAACTACGCAAATATTCTTCTCACGCAATCCTGATAGCGGTAGTGCGCCTACCGTGCTATCATTTGATAGATCTTCTTTTTAAGGTCAAGCCGTGCCTAGGGTAAAATGTCGAGTTCATCCCGTTGCATACCCTATTAGACTATATTCGGCCCCAAGTACAGTACTCGTACAGTACAACACCGGTACCGTAGGCCTAAGTCGATGATTGGCGATGGTCTACAAGTATGTAAGTACCGTACGAGTATTAAGGACTGCTAGCTCGCGATCCAATATGTGCGATAGGATTAGAAATGCCCCTTCAATAGAGCGTAAGGCACCAAGCTGAGATAAAAAGGTAATTCAGTTAACCAAAGTGTATAACCCAAGGCTGAGTGATGAAGGAAATGAATACAAAAGGGCAAAATGTACACAACGGTATGGTATACATACTGTGTACCGTAGCACCCGAACGCGAGCCTCCGCCCCCTCCAATACCGCACCAGTACGTCAACAATGCTCAGGTAACCACCCTCAGGTAACCACCAGAATGCTGGTAGACCCCCCACTTAATTCTCACACACGCCGAAGTAAACCGCCACAAACCACCTTCACCTCCATCAACACCTCCACACACCACTGTCCAAATCACACATCCAGCACACACAAAACCGCTGTCCAAGAAAAGAAAAAAGAAAGACAGAAAGAAACATAGATCTTACCTTAATTGCCCTAGAAGAGAGTAACCCCCCCCTAAAAAAAACCCTTGTTTTTCGTTTTTACGCCGGGTGAGCCAGAGCCGCATAGCCCAACTCGGTAGATTATCACAAAACAAAATAAAAAATAAAAAAAAGGTCCCCCACCCTCCAGGCCCATCGTGATTTCCGAAAGCCTTGACAATTTGATCAGTGTTGAAAAAATAATTCCATCGTGCCTTGGATAATAGTTATTTACTGACATCATACCGGTGCTGCAAAAATGAGAGGATGCCGCTCTTTAGGTAAAGCTGTACCCACAGACTAACGACGTTTCTGGGCTCCAAAACCAACAGGTTAAAACATGGCCTGATATATGGCTAAGACTCAAGGAATCCTTTGTTTTGTTTTTTCAATAGAGTTGTCAAGGGTTTTAGAAGGCGCAACAATCCACCGCCGTACTGCAAGATTCCACGCTCAAGAGTCAAGAGGTTCAGACATATGGTTCGTTGCAAGTGATCATCGGTATCACACCCATCCAAGCACTCTGCAGTACGAGTACTCGAGTACTCGCAATGTCGAAAAAGGACTCCTACTGCATGCCACCCAGATTCGAGAAAAAAGTGCCAAATCTTGGCGGCATGCGATACCGTAGCAATCCTTTTTAAGAAGGCCTCGACATTGCGAGTACCGCGCAGCTGCGGTACGGTAACGACCGCAGTGCTGCCACTGGCACGCTACCATATGAACACAGCAGACCGCCGCGATAACACTCAAATACGAGGCTTGAGAGCCAAGACTTTGATTCGCCTTAACTCCACGATACCGTTACGATAGCGGCAGTCTGCCTATCATATCGCAATCCATGTCAAGCATCCATCCCCAGCCAGCACCAAAACAGCTGTCACACTCGTGCCTCCAAGCACAACACTTTTGTAGAGTACCATACTGTAACGCTCCTAAAGCGATTCGAACCTCCCATGCGAGACAGCAAGGAAAAAAAAACTCCTCACCGATGCCACAAACATCATCCACCCAATCCAAGAAACAAAAAAAAAAAAAGGCCGGCTATGTGGTGTGAAGTACTGTGCGTGAAGCAACTCACCTCACCTCACCCTAAAAACTCCGATCCCGATCACAAATTAAAATAAGAAACCCCCTTCCCCATCGCCAGTTGTATTGGTCAGGAATGTGTGCAGCAAGTATCGTAGTCTACCGCCCGGTCTAGTGAAGAGAGAAACGTGATTCCATTCGACCCGGCCGGAAGGAAGTGTGTGTGTACTCGAGTATGCAGGATAATAAATCAGTTTTTGGTTCTTTAATTTTTATTTCCTGGCAGGTATCGTGCGGTAGGCCTGAAAAGAGTGGGATGGTTTTCTGTTTAGACTTGTTTGTGAAGGATGAATTACCGGCAGCCGGGTGCTCTGCTAGGATTATGGTGGGCAGGGGCTAGACCAGTATGATATTGTAATATTGAGGGTGAGACAGGTAAGAACTTTGGGTTACCCGGAGGAGGGTGGGGGCCGTAGGCGAGTTTATCGATAGCGGGAATTAGACTAAAAAATAAAATCTAGCACTCCACACGTGCAATATCACCACTTTTCCCTATCCACAAGGAAAGGAGAAGAGTGAAACCGACTGCGGCAACAGCAGACGCTATGGGCGCCAGCGCGAAACACAAGAGAGAAAAACAAAAGGACTTTCGAAAGCCGAAGCTAAAAGTCGGCAAGGCAAAGGCTAAAGCGGACAACTTTACCAATACATCTTTCAAATCGAAAGGTAGAGTGCTCTCCTCCCATTGCTTCCCTGTTCCACTGATTCTCCTCACCCCCCATTGAGGACGCAGGGCTAACACGAACCAGCGATAACCCTCGCAACCCAATCCTTGCACGCCATCGCTCCCTCAACAACCTACCTCTTCACCCACCACCTCTCCCTCCTAACCCATCACAGCGCAACAACCCGGAAAGAATCCCTCTCGTACCTCAAAACCCACCTTCCTGCTGCTCTCTCCATCTCTACTTTCACAACTCCGAATGCAATCTCCAATCTCCCAACCACTTCCTCACTAATCTCCTCCCTCCTCCCACTAATCCTCGACCCATCTGCCTCGGTCCGCACCCAGCTTCTCACACTCCTGATCCACCTCCCACACACACATTTGACCCTACATACGCGCAAGATCTTGCTTTTTGTGAACTCCGCAATGACACACATATCCTCCGACATTCGTGCGGACTCTACCAAATTCCTGGACTGGCTGTTGGGGGCTAGCGGCGAGGAGGTGTTCTCGGCTGGCGGGTGGGGTGTTTGTCTTCGCGGGCTATGTGGGTGTCTGGGGCTTGGTGGCGCTGCAGGTGGGAGTGGAGGCGGAGGTAGCAATGTCATTGTACCAAAGATTCAGGACGGGAGGATTGCTCTACCGCACTTAGCTGTTTTGACCAAAGTCTTGGAAGTAGGGTTGGCCAAGCGGGTGGGTGGTGAAGGGGAACTTGGGGTGGAGGATAGGAGGAGGCCGGATGGGTTGCATGTCTCATATGAAGCGCATAAGCTGCCGAGTCGGTCGAATGTATATGCTTCTTTGGGGTTGTTTGACACGCTGGTTAGTGTTTCTAAGGAGGGGGCTTTATGGGAAGCTGAGCCCGAAGATAGGGACTCGAGGATTAGGTATCTTACTGGCGGGGCCGGGAGGGGGGTGTTTGACTCGCTGATCCTGGGTTTGGGGAGGCTGAAGAAGGGTGGTGGTGAAATGGGGAGGGCTGCTGGGAAGGTATTGGTTGTCTTGGAGGCAGCGGACAGAGAGGGAGCAGCTGCGTGATGTCCCGGTCATGTACTGTACAATAGTGATGTAAGTTGGATCGACACTTCATTGAGCTGCCGTGTTTTATAATTCACTGTTCACGCAATAGGATGATATATTCTCGTCCCCACTCGTCTATGACATCCCAGAATTTACGCCATACGTTTCATACGGCTCTAAAACCCATTCTTCTTCTTTTCCAACTCTTTTCTGTTATCCTACACTACATACCGCAATTGCCTTTACAGATTCAAGCATGAGAACCACTCGAAAAAACAAAAGCCCCGCCACCCCTAATGTACATCAATCTACAGCAAGCACGTTCTCGGCATTCCAACTCCCAAAACGGCAAAAAAATAAAAGAAAAGAAAAAAGAGAAAATATATTCTCTTAATACCTCAAACCGCAAGGTACAGCCATTCAAAATAACCAAAGAAGGTCAAATCAGTCTGGTCGATACCGTTTCAAACCACATCTTCACAATCCCCATGGCGAATTTGCCCAAAATGGCTACCTTGACTAGATGGAACGTACACTGGCGTGGCACTGCATCTTTTCTTGGTGGGCTGGGTAGTTCGGGAGCAAATAGCCCATATCATCACAATCCTGAGAGGGCCCTTCCCAGAGATGCGGCCCGGCCCCGCTCCACGGCGCGAGAGCAACGGAATGGCTGAGGCGCAGGGAGATGCTCCGTTCGCCGAGGATTTCCCTAGTGCAAGGAGCCACTGAATTCATACCCCATTCATCTCTGGCTTGGGCTTCCAGCCGCTCAGAAACACCAGGGGTTCCTTCAACTCCCCCGATCTCTAAACACCCGTCAGTACCTAGCGCCCACTCACGCAATTATTCCTATCTGCTACTTACGAGCTCTTTGTGCTGGGGATTTCAATTCCCTATTCGCACGATCTCGGAAAAAACGATTGAGGACAGAAGAATCGGCTTCGGTGTGAGTATCCTGAAACAGGAATAAAGCACTGCAGGGACTGCTTCCCTGTCCCCCGTCATGGGGCTGGCTATTGGCTATTGGCCGACTCGGAGTCGGTTCGGGCCCCTCTTCCCCCTCCCCTGATTCTGGATCCGGATTGGTGACGCACAGTCTACAAGGGCCAGTGCCATGGTAAGGCGGTTCGAACCCATTCGGACTAGACTTAGACTCGGACTCACCGCTCTCCTCATCACTAGAATCTGAGAGGTAAGACGCGGGGGCGTTGGCGTAAAACCCAGGCTCGGGGTGTGGGATGCGTAGAACAGGGGGAGAAAGAAAGGGGGCCTCGGGAAACATGCACACACCCCCAACCGGTAGGGCTTGCATATCTCTTTCCGTGATGAACCCAGGGCACCGAACCCTGAGACATCTAATCGGGGGTATGTCCAGGAGGTCTCTGGGGGCGAATGTCAATGACCGAGCTGGTAGGAATGAGCAGGGACAGATACTGAGCCGACCTTTCAGTTGTAACACTAGTGGTTGGTAGAGGCGGCATCCCTTCTATTACAATGGGGAGCTTTGTGACAGGGGTATTTCGTTATGTAAACAAAGGTTTTGCTGTTTAGGTTGGTGGTGGTTACGGCTATAGATTGCCAGACACCCACCCATATTAGTTATTTTCTGGACGTGAGGATGAGTGGAGATGAGACCCACCCGATTATGGCTCTTTGGGAAATATAGTGAATGAGGTGCGAATACTATGAAAGCTGCTATTTCCGGGAAATTAGCCCCCGTTTGCACTATTCCCCCCGCGAGGCCAAGATCACAACCCCTGCCAAGCATCGACAATGTATTCTTACCTTACTCGATACCAGGTGGAAGAAGCGGAAGGAGGCCAGGGGTACGGGGATCCTTCCAGAGAGGAAATTTATAGCCCGACGCCTTGAGCGGCAAAGACCTCACTTCCGAGGGTTAGAGGGCGGTTATACTTCCACGACGTGTCGTCGTCGTATACAGTAGCTCAAAAAAAGAGCGGAATCATGCATCATCACTCTTACCAGAGATTCCAGGTATAATGCTTACGTTCGAATTAAGCTACGATACACACTAGCTGCACCGAAAGAAAAAACAAATAGGTTTTTGTGCCGTATACATTAACTCAATTCAAACGGAAGGCAAATAAGCCTGTCGTGCATACATACATGCCCCAGTATTGACGACCAGAACATCGTCATCGCAATGAAGGGCTAATTCCTCGCTACCGAGCCCGCTCGCTCCCCCTTTTGTTCCTTGTTGCTTATTAGCATTGCTAGCTATGGTCGTAACGTCGAATGGAGGTGGGTCTTTAAATAGCATAACTTTTGTTGGCCCTTCTAGGTTGAGCGCTCTTTCCTCTCACTTCCCCCGCTGTGATAGTCTTAAGCTGGCGAGGCACCATAGATAGACCAAGACCCTTTTTTTGGATTGAGACGTGGGAGGAATTACTGTGCGGTACGATACCGGGAACAACTACTGCTACTACTGCAGCAACTTGTTGCTGCTATTACAAGTAACAGTTATTGCTATTGTGTATTTGTCACCCTCTTCATCACCAATTTAAGCTAGATTTTATTTTTATTTTTATTTATTTTCACTACTATTACTACGGTACTATTACTACTATTACTACTACTTTGCTGCGCTTCCATCGACTCACTCCTATATCTGACCGGCCTAGCCTACCGATACATCCATAGTTCTAAGGGTTGATAGATGAAAATGGTTCTCCCCAACTGCCTCTTCCCCTCAAGAGGTGGAAATAAAAGCAGCCCATATCTCACGCACGGAGATAACTCAAACTTCCTTCATCAAGTCGGTACTGTAAACTCGGGCTTCCATCGCACTTTCTTATAGTCGTCCGGACTACAATACCCCCTCTAGCCTGATACCTCCAACCGAATATTTTCTCCTGGGCCGCAAGAATTCGGGCCTCGTTGGCGCCATGTTTCCGGACCGCGTTGAACACAAAGGCCCACAGTTTAGCACGTCGCCCAGTCATAAACTTTCACTCGACACGCTCTAGTTTTAGAAATATCTACCGGGAGGACAGGAAGAACGTTCTTTGGGCCAATTGAGTATATTCCTACTTCCGATGCACTGTGTGGTGAGCTCCTCGCTTCGACAAACCTTTTGTCAGGTACATTTTTGTCATGATTGGAGAATAAAAGGACGTGCACCCCATGATAATACGATACCCCACATATCCGCTGCCCACGTTGAAACCAAACCCTACCGGTACCCCCAAAGAGCTCAAAGGCCACGCGGGGATTCTATGGGCTCTCACTACTCGAGTACTTTACCGGCATTATAGGTCATCTTATCTAATCGCGTCAACCCGCTCCCAAACCCGCCACTCGAACGCGCCCCAACTTCCCAGGGTCTGGCAAAGAGCGAAAAAAAGGAAGATCGAAAGCCGGGTAACTTCAGCTTCCCATAGATCTAAGTTCCAACTCACTTTCCCTACCCGCCGCCAAACCAAAACAGCTCTCGCTCTCTCATTCACCCACGGACTCACACAACGCACCCCCGCTAGATACTGTATCAGCACCGCAATTTCTTCCTCCAGCACTTCTCCTGCTGCCACTACCTTTCTTCTCCCCTCACTCCCTCAATCGCTACTTTGTACCCGTCTCAATCCCCCCTCTTCCTTCGGCTCCTTCTTCCTGCCTTCTTCGGGATAATAAAGTTTGTCTTCCCCCACGGAGCATCCTTATCATCAATATGCCGGATCGTTCGAATGCTATTTCTCTCGACGACATGATCGCACGCGGTAATTTACCATTTCCTTACGCGTTAGACCTACCTAAGTTCGTTATACTGACCCTTTTTTTGGTGGGGGGGTGCGGGATATCAGAGCGCAGAGCCAGAGCTTCTGAAGTCGCCAGCGCAACTCTCGGAAAAGCACGTACCCAAGCTAGTGGTGATATGTTCTCGGCAAAGACGCACCGGGGAGGAGCCACTGGAGGAGGAGGAAAGGTATGCAACTACTGTGAATTTTTCTCTCGCTCGCTATCTCGAGGGCTATACAAGCCCGCAAGAAAACCACCTTTCCCCAAGAAGAAACGTGAAAGAGGAAGAAAACCCTTTGTCACTACCTATTTCCTACCTCTCTATATATCTCCCACAATTACTGGCGGTCTTTTTTTACCTTCGTTTTCCACTGTACCTAACACCAAACTATTTCCTCTAGCGGACGGTCACCTCCGGGAACGGCATGAGCGGGGGCAGTGGCTCGGACGGAAAGTGGACGCACGACCTCCACCGCAAAGTCAATCCAAATGCTTCGCGAGTATCCAAGCTTCCAACAACCCTATCGCCGGCTGTCGCACGATCTCTACAAAACAACCGACTCTTCGCCGCTCTCCATGGCACCCCAAATGCCTCCGGAACAACCTTTCCCCCTATATCTACTTCAATGAGCACACCCTCAACCGGGCTGAGGAATACCAATAACGGCGGTGGGGACGGGCTTACCATCCGCGGCGCATCATCCGCACCCCCTGCCGGCTTCTCGATCAGAGGTTCTGCAGGCCCGTTCGTCGTTCAGGCCGCGAACTTCGCGCCGGGGACCACCGCTGAAGACGTCAAAATGGCCATGCGAGAGCTTGGCAGGATCCTCAGTTGCATAGTACTATCCCCCACGCCATCAGTCACTTGCGAGATCGTCTTTGAAAAGAAAGACGCAGCAGATAATTGTATCGCACAGTTCCATAATCAACTTGCCGACGGTAACCCTTCCCCACCCCCTCGCAAAATGCGAAAGCAGAAGCTAATCATGAATGAACGAACACGATAGGCCGTAGGTTGTCACTAACTCTAAAAGAGGGCCCCCCGATCAGTCGCCTAATGCTGAGCCAGAATTCCACCCTCGGCAATTCCTCCGCCCGCCTGAACTCTCTCTCGCACACCAATCCCAATGCTGCTAGGGAAGAAGCGGACCGCCAAAGGCGGCAGGCAAATGTTAGCTTTCAGGATGGGAGTTATGGGGTGCGCCCCCCACCGTTGTACTCTGATGCGCTGGTGCAGAAGGGGAGGGGATTCTCTTCGAGGTAGATCTGTAGTGGAGAAAGCATTTCTACTTCTGTTCCTATTACCATACGTGTAGGTTTACTAGTGGGAATGTTTTCTTGCACCTTTGTGTTTGGGGATGGGAGGAGGGTGGGAAGTGAGTCAAGTAAGGTATTCAATATTCAAAACCGAATACGGAAATGGAAGTGGGTGTCCCTGGCGCACTCACAATTTATCAAAATATTCACCAACTCTACCCACCTACCACCAATGCCGCCTTCTCCCCCGCTTTTTCTCCCACCCTCATCCCCCACCTTAGCAACTCACTCATATACCAGTACATTTATAACTTACCATTTCTTCCCCCCCTCCATCCATCCTCTCTCTCTCTCTCTCTCTCTCTCTCTCTCCCCTTCTAGTTTTAACTTGAGAGATGATGTCTTTCTTCTTTCTCTATTTTCGCACTTGAAGACCAAAGAAAGGGAGAGAGAGAAGGCTATAATTAGTATTGAAATGAACAAACGAATGCATGCATGAATAGGGTCAAATTTCTAGGACAGTGCTGTATTGTATCGTTCCATGTGCCAGTACGCTGCGGTATGGTATGGACCGTATGACAAAGGCGATATAAATACGGGATACAGGATATAGTAGGTCAAGGCAGGGACTTATTTGTTGGATTGGAAATACTTGACGAGTATAGTACTTTGTCGGTGCGCGACTTGGCACTTGACTCAGTATTTGGCGTCGTGCTGTATGGCAGAACAAAGTGAATTGCTCTTTGTACGAGATGACGCTCGTAGAGTAAACTTTTACTCCTAAATTGGTGCTATCATACGGCACAAGAAACCGGGATTTTCCCCGGCCCTACCTCCGGCCCGCGCGCTAAGCCAAGATTACACAAACCCGGTCATTGACACCCAAAACTCCAGACCCGCTCTAAAACAGATTGGAAAGGCCATAGCACATGACAATAGAGCCGGAAATCTAATGTATGATAAAGGGAAAAAAGTAAATGAAAAATGAAAGGGAACAGAATGGGGAATGGTATTTTTAGTCCCCTCGTAGAAGGAAAAAAAAGCGAGACCCCACTATCAACGCATGACAATGCTCACTCCGAGTCCTTTTTCCAAAAATACTTCCTCCACCTCCAACTTATCGATGGGGAAACCCGGGGCGTTACACTAATAAACAAGCGTTCAGAGGCGGGTAGGGAATCGACATATCTAAAATAAAAAAAACTCCCGCAAGGTCAGCTAAAACGAATCCCTCCCTAGTATTATGGCGACAAGCCAGAGCCCTGTGACAATAACTGGTGAACGGCTGACAATGTCTCAAGGCTTACCGCGTCCAGGTGTTTGTAAGAACCATTTGCTTCACCGCCACTTCGGCCCCGTCAAAGACCTTTTCCAGGTCCTCTGGAATCCACGGTAATTGGGAACCTTTCGCGCAGTTTTCCCGGGGAGGGGCAGAACGGTCTGGGTCAATTTCTAGTTCCGCAACTCCTGCTCCTGCCTTGGGATCCTCTCCACAGATCTCGCGAAACTCTTTTCGTTCTGGGAGGCATCTGGCATTGGCTATGACGTCGTCTGCAAATGGGGCGATCGTTGCTTTGGAGTGGGTGTTGAAATAGTCGGCCGATAAGTTTCGTCGTAGCCCAGGATTAGAGTCGCCGAAGGCTTGGTCTAAAATGAGGTAGATGTCGTCGTCGAGATTTAATGGAAAGGAAGACGTCTCTTTGTGAACCAATGTCTGGAATATTTCCTTTGCCGCGCTATACAATGCTCTGAGGACGGGCGGTGGCACCCCCCCACTCCGTAAATTTACCCCCGATGATCTCCACTTTTCCTTCCAGTTTTCCACCTGCTTGAGAAATATAATGTTCTCCCCGGTGAGGTCCTTCGTGGCAGCAAACTCCTCCAACCGTTCGATATCATCCCGTAGCGCCTTTTCGAGAGCTGCTAGGCTGTATTTCGAGAATTTGGCATGGCCGGGCTCCCCTCTAGGCCTTCTCTGACGCTTCTTGAACTCCCATATCTCGATAATGGGGAAAAAGAGGATAGCAAACTCCATCGCTCCTAGACCCGGCACAAACCTAGAGGAAATCGTTCTTAGTACTAGCTCTTCAAGGCAACTCTACTGATGTGCTCACCATAGATTCGGAGGCCAATAAGAATTCATAACATAGAATTCAGGTGTAAACCAGGTCGATAGCCAAAGTGGCAGAGCTGGAAGACTATAGAATACGAAAAAATCATTAGAACCAAAAACACCCCCGAGAGTAGAATGACAGAGCCATCCTCGAGGACAAAAAGACTCTGGGCATCTTTTTTTCTCCTTAGAAGGAAAACCGACCTGAATAGTATAGCTAATGTAGTTTGCAGCCTCCATCTGTGGGTGTCTTGGATCTTTCTGATCTTGTAAAGTATAAAGGGCCCAAAGCCATAGGTCCAGATCGCTTGCCAGGCGCCGGAGGGAAACCTAGCACAAGATCAAAAAAATTCATCCGGGAACACTCCCATCTTATCTGCATCACAAGGGGGGCAGGCAGTGATTACGCATACGAGTAGTCTGCGTGCGACGTACCATTCCCAGCCAGCACGACACTGGAATCCAGTGCCTGACTTTGACACTAGGCCGTAGTTCGAATGGAAACGTCGAGATATAAGAAATATAACCGTACTGACCAAGGCCTTGTGCTCGAGTAATGGTTTTAGTACATGATCTTACACATCCTTTCTCTGATGGGAAGCTTATTGCCCTTTCCCCCAGCACATACCTGCAATGTTGTCCCGACGGCTATTATGATGTAACTTAGGTTTTCTTCAGAATACACATTTTTTGCCACCGTTTCCGGCATCGGTGCAACGGCCCTTTTGTGGGAGTTGCATCCCCTACGCTTACGGAGCTTGTAAGATAGCTGTTTCTCGATCTTAACCATAGAAGGTGCTTTTGCCCCCAGAACAGACTGAAAAGCTGCATGTTCTGTGCCTGAAAGAGTGCGATCCCGAGGCTAAGGTTACAAATACCGTACGTTAATAAACTTCGCCAGCTTCGTTAACGGGATGACAGCTTACGGCAAACATATACTCATAATCCAATACTCTAGAGCACATGGCAACGACCCGTTAAGTGGGTAGAGGAGCATATCGAAACTCAACTGCAGGTGCAACATAAGCAACGCCGAACTTACTAATGGGACATTCCTGAGGCGTATGAAAGGCAATTTTTGGTGGATTAAGAAAACCATGAAACAAACGACGAAAGCAACCGTCCATAATGCAAAAGCAGCAGCATAAATCTTCCCAACACTATTCCACCGTGGACTCCCGTACTTTGGCGGCTCCATCATGCCCATAGTATCCACTCCTATAACATCCATGATGTAACTCTCGTGGGGTTATAGCAGGTCAAATGTACAGTTGTTAGCGAAATTGAAGACTGGCTTTTCTAGATATTAAAGATAAGCTCTGTTTGATAAACGCGATCAAGGATAAGTCCGACTGGTGGTAAGAAGGTAGGAACCGGCCCTGCCGTTCAGGAAAGACGGTAGGAAAGAGGAAAAAGTATTTGGTGCAGCTCCGCACGAATAGGGGACGAATACGAGATACTAGGGAGAAGGAAGAGAGAACTTAGGATCGAAGAGTATAAATCAAATCACATCGGGGAAACATAACCAGGAACACATGTACTATTGAGGGCGGATGTTGGATAGGATATGACAAAAGTGGGGAGGTGAGAAGCGGAGTGCAAAGCGACATTACGAGGAAGAAATAGGTTGAGACTATGGGCTGAGGTGAGGAAATATGAATCTGATACAGGACGAGTTGGTGGGGCGGGATAATTGTAAAGAAAAAGGATGGAAAGGGGGTAGGAAGAGTGGGGTCAAGGAGGACGAGCCAGAGAAGGAGGTAGAGCTTCTGGAAGGTAAGGGCTGTACGAGTACTCGAGTACGGTAGAATGTAGGATGTAGAATGTAGAATATGAACTGCCGGTAGCTTGCGTAGTCTTGGGCCTTAAAAGGGGAACACAGGGTCGGAGGGAGGGTTTGCCGGTATCACGCTTTCCCACAGCCAGGACATGTCCGAGATACCGATACCGTTACGGGCACTTGGTTTGCGGTACGATACTGCCGTGGATATTCTTTGCCTAATTTTGTCATGCGCGCTCGTCAGGTTGTGGGTACTTGTACCGGTGCTGTGGACTACGGTACGGTACTGGCACAGTTATCCGCTCATTCCCGGGAGTTGGGAGTTGGAACAGTTGGAACAGAAGCCTTGCTTGCAGTGTACTCGGAACTCCCCTTCACAGTTCCATTTGCGGCCTTGAGCCTCTGATGCACACAAGCGTACCGTACTACTGTACTCAGTACAGTACGAGCACAGCACAGCACCGGCAAAGCCACTGCTCGGACACAGATGGCTTCTTTCTCTTAAATTTACATGCCTGCTTATATCGAGTGAGAATGTGCGGTCGCAAATATACTGTGGCAACAAGAACACACCATACATTCGCTTCCGTAAAGTTCTCGTAACCCCGCAGGTATCTATAGTGGTGTCTTGGCACCAACGATGTACCCTGTCTCCAGAATTTACGTAGCGAGTATTGTAAAACTCATCAACAATCATGGCTCCTCCGCATCATTCCAATACGTCAAAATAAGTTAGAGAATGGTATGATAAAAACCATGATATCGCCTTGCTATCCAATCTCGGGATGGGATACAAACAGATAGCGAAGATGAAAAATACTCCGATCTCCACAGTTGCAGGGGTGGTTCAGCCCAAAGCACAATTGATAGATTGGTTGATCGGATGCCACACCGTATTGTAGCTGTAGTTCATAGTAACGGAAGTCAAATAAAGTGGTAGATTCAAAGTGGAACCATGACTTCTGGTAGTCTATCTCTTCGTTTAATATTCTCCTTATATCAAAATATCCTTGAGTGAGCGTGATCGTTGCTAAGTTTCACACTAATCACTACCTAAAATCTAGAGACGGGGTACATCGTTGGTGCCAAGACACCACCACAGATACCTGCTGGGTTACGAGAACTTTGCGGAAGCGAGTGTACCGTGTTCATCCTCACTCAGATACCATGCGATATTATATCATACCGCATAAACCGGCAAGAATCTGCCCGCGCTTGTCTGATACGTTCAAATAAGACCTTTATCCTATGAGACGATACTTGTAGTTTCGTCTCGAAATCGCAACAAGACACCATGGGCTAACCCATTATAGTCAGGACGGACTGAGCCTTTCAGGGCTCTTATTTTGACGCAATTGCAAGATTCATCTCAGCCGCTTCTTTTTTCAACGTAGGCCGAGTGCTTGTGGCAGATGCGGTATCACATGAGGCTATTTACATGTGATCGTTGTAATACCATACCCTATCTGATACTAGCGTGCCGTCATGTACAGTACCGTGCGCTCTAGGGGTATGATGTCTCATGGGAACATTGGTCACTAGGATGCCCCAACCCTTTTCCTGCTTCAACTTCACAAACCAACCGTCAGCAACAACAGATCCCCCTATCATATTCTGCTCCTACCAGAACCTTATACCCATGGCCATACCACGCTATATTTCGCCTCAGTCTCGCCCTTTACTATAAAACTCCTTCTTTATTCCCAACTAATTATGCGGATCATGGCTCTACCATGTCGACGGCTGTCAACCATTCCCCTGCTGCGAGTTCCTCCTAAATCCATATTTACAATGCGACATGCCCTTTCTCGCCCATCCTACAGATCCTCTCACACCACTTATTCAAAACCCCTCCCTAATCCACCCATACGCTGGCCTTGGTTTGATCGCAACTGTGCCCTCTATATTGGTTCGGCTTCGCTGGCCCTTGCCCTACATCTGGGCCTGGCTCCCTCGTTGACGCTCGACTCCAGTGTGGCTAGCCCAGAGAAAACTGCGGGGCAGTTGATGCTCGAGGAATCTGAGCGGGAATGCCTGGCGTCACGCAAAGCTTCACCAGACCAGTCATTAATCCTCCGTATCCTCAAGAGAGCTCGACTTCTTGCCATCGAATGTGTTATCGAACCGATAGCTACAGGACTTCGTTTTGTGCATTTGGTGGTGATCTTCGTACCTGTTATCCTCGCGATACCCTTGGCTTGTGTCGGCACACGACAGCCAGACCGGAGTAATGAACGTATTGGTACTCTTTGGTGGTATTCCTTTTTGATCAAATCTATGGAGCGGGCTGGACCTACATTTATTAAGGTGGGCCCTATACCAGATTCATTAATACGCGCTCCCTATATCCCAGGGCCTTAATGACTAACTTGGATAGCTGGGACAATGGGCAGCATCTAGGACCGACATTTTTCCTGCTGAGATGTGTGAGATGATGTCAAAGTTACACTCTGATGCCCGAGCCCACTCCCTCCGGGATACCAAACGGACTATATCTCAGGCTTTTGGTGGCAGACCCTTTGATGAGATATTCGAGGAGTTCGACGAGAAACCATTGGGAATTGGGGCTGTTGCACAAGTCTATCGGGCTAAACTGAGCCCGCATCTGCTGCCAAGGTTACACGAAGAGGGAGGAACGGATTTTAAGAAAAACTTCCGACGGAAGGTTGACGTTCTTGTAAAGAAAACCCCCCATCAGGGTGTACCTTCCTCGTACGTAGCAATCAAGGTGCTCCATCCCAAGGTAGATCGTATAGTCCACCGGGATCTCAGAATCATGCACTTTTTTGCATCGCTACTCAATTTAGTTCCAACCCTTGAATGGTTATCACTCCCAGATGAAGTGGCCAAGTTCAGTGAAATGATGAGATTACAGATGGATTTGCGTATTGAGGCAAATAATCTTGGCAGATTTCGGTCCAACTTTGGAGATAGAACCACGGTCACCTTTCCTATGCCTTACAGCAATTACACCACGCGGGAGGTCTTAATAGAAGAGTTTGCACACGGAATCCCTCTCAGTTCGTTTTTGGAATCTGGGGCTGGGCCATTTCGAAAAGAGATGGCGGGCATGGGCTTAGACGCTTTCTTGGTCTGTATCTTCTCTTGATTAGACATTCCGGTCGCTGATGATTAACCTACCTCCAGCATATGCTGATCATGGATAACTTTATCCACGCGGATCTGCATCCTGGAAACATAATGGTCCGGTTCTACAAGCTCGAGCCACTCCCTTCCTTCTCACAGTTCTCACTGGTCGTTCCAGACCGCAAGGCTAACCCCAAAAGTGCCAATAATCACAAGGAAGTAACAGAAGAAGTTATTTCAAGACTCATGCCTCATCGTGGGAACCCGCAAGATTGGCAAAAGGAACTAAGTCTACTAGACAATGAAGGCTACAGGCCACAGCTTATCTTCATCGACACCGGGCTTGTGACAGAGCTGAACACTGTGAACCGTCGCAACTTTCTGGACCTTTTCCGCGCCATTGCTGAGTTCGACGGATACCGCGTAGGACATCTCATGATTGAGCGTTGCCGCTCGCCTTCAGCAGTCATCGACAATGAAATATTCGCCCTCAAGATGCAGCATCTTATTCTCGCCGTGAAGAGCCGAACACTCGCTTTAGGAAACATCAAAATTGGTGACCTCTTAACCCAGGTTTTGCAAATGGTCAGAGTCCACCACGTCCGAATGGAAGGAGATTTCATCAATGTTGTACTATCGATCCTGCTCCTCGAGGGCATTGGCCGTAGCCTAGATCCAAATCTAGATCTTCTTAAAAGGTGCGCCGTTTCAGACTGACATTTCAAGATCTTGGCTGATATATTCAGTTCCTTACCCATGTTAAGGTCGATCGGGGCTGGCAGTAGAGCCCAAATGCTCAGCAAGGGCAGAAAGAGTGACTTTGGATTGCTGAAGGTTTGGATTGCTCTCGAGGCAAGACAATTTATTAACAGCTCTGTGGAGGATGTGGAAAATCTGGTAAAGTATGATCTTTTGAGCCCGAATGTATGAAATAAGCCAGGGCCGAAGCATATTGCCCGAGCTAGGTTTCACCATAAGCCCCGTGGTTTGTTTTGGCGTTTTCAGTCTTTTTTATGCATACTTTCTATTTATTTATTTTCATGTACGCTCTCTCTGCTCCCGTGGTTCCCAGAAAGATACAATGATTTTGAGGGGGTTATTGGGGCTTTGGTGGCAGAGCGTCGGCGCCATAGACTGGCCCGTATGTGTGTTTAAACTTCCCTAGACTAACAATAGAACTCCGTGCTCACCTAAATCCTCGGAATCAGACCCTCGGCAGCTCTGGGCATGATATCACGGGCTTTCGCAACGGCGGGGTGCCCTTGAACTCGAGTGAAGGGAAGGGAATGCGCTGCGCCTTCCATTTTTACTTTTTAAGGCACGATAGCCTTCTATAATATGCATACTCCGCAAGGGCAAATTCCGCGATGGAAACCTACGCCTTAACGAGTGATACCGCATGATGTATGTGTCTGTCCGAACATACTGTATGTATGAACCATACGGTTGGTTTGCAGCAACAGATTTCTACCCACTTTTATAGCTACGAGTTCTATCTCCTCTCGGTAGAACACACCGAAGCTTTTAGCTGTCCGGGCCCCTCCCACACAAAGGATCTTCCTCCCATCCCTCACCACCTTTTCCCCAATAGCCGTCTCCCTCCGTAACCACAGACACGAACAGAATTCCCTACGTCTGGTGTCGCTCTCCCTCCCAGGCATCCTCCTGACGCCCCCCGGCGCCTCGGAGCTGGAAAATAGCTCTAGATTCATGGTCGGATATATATTTGTGCTCCACCCCCCTGTTTCCTCAGATATGAAATGGCTAGCTTGTCTGACATTGGAGCTACTAATTCTATTTGAGATAGATGGAGGTTATAAGAGTAGGTAATAACGATCCAGAATCTAGGCACGGAATCACCAAGTGGCTATCATGTCCAAAAGCCCTTAGAGAGGCACTATGGATACGGTTAGTACACCCCCCTAAGTGCTACCCCGACATGGGAGCCTCATTTATTGCTGCCAGAAGAGGAGGAGAATACAGAGAGGAGCAAGCCCTGGCCCCAATAATGTCCCCAGGACCGTTAGATATAGTCGGCCTGAACGCAACTCTAAGAGAGAGCCACCATTCGACCCCACGGGGCCAGGAGCAACCCCAGGAGGGCCGACTACCGGGTATGTATCACCCTCCAGGCCTCCCACTGCGATCATCGCCTGCTGGTTCCCTGGTCGCTGGATTGCATTCTGGATTGCATTCTGGAGGGTGTCCTCGAGGCTTCAATGGCCATATCGATAGAGGGGTACTGACCTATCCTATCCGTCTGCCTTTGAGGCCCTAGTAGGCGGATACCAGTACCAAAGCAGGGCCAGGAGGGATGGGTGGGGACCCCTTAGGTGTTTCAAATTGCAGAATATAACAGTTTCCTACCAGTTCTCTGGTAGTATGGATGAACAAGGAACTGTCATTACCCTGGTGGGTCGTGGTCCCACAGATATTTTAGGTCATCTACTTGTATTACACAAAAGATACAGTAACTCGTCCTAGGGTTTTCTCACTGGTCTCAAAGTTACATCCCTGGTTAAGAGGAACAGAAACTGTGTAACTTTTGTTCCTCCCTTACTCTGCCTTATTTCCCCGTCCACAGAATTGTGTTTATTTGTCATCATAATATAGTATTACAGTTTTGTTGCTATTAGTAGTTACGTCATCAATCTCTTGACTAAGAAGCCTTGTATAAGTTCCTACAGAGACTAAGCTCTATCACTCTAGTTACTTGGTAAAATGGTTGTAAATTAGCTTAAGAGTTAAATAAGATTAGAAATAAAATAAAAATCTGGTTAGGTCTGCACCTTATTTTCATTTGGGTGTTGATATGTGAAAATTGGGCAGACATTTTAAACCTGGTTTTGTTCTATTCAGGTTTCAAGTTTGTATATAAACCGTTGTAATCAGAATAAATGTGAAAGACACATATTTAAAAATATTAGTTTAAGCTGGTTGTTATATTACAAAACTGTTTATACCAATTAAATCTCCTTCTAAAATTGGCTGATTAATATATTTTAGGTAGATTGCACTACTGGCTATTTATGTATGCAATAAAAAAGTAAACACAGGATTTGAGATTTTGCTTTTTGCAAGCTATACATACTCCAATTCTGTTGAGAAATATTTTTTAAGCTCTCAAACAGTCCATGCTAGCAAGTATTGTATGGTTCTGGCCATCGATACTGTCAACCAAATCTTTTGCAACAGGGGACGCCTTGGCATCAAAGATTATGTACATAGGTTCAAGTTCAACTCTTGTCATGTTTAGAGTTTTTAGAATTATTGTCAAGCCACTATACTTTTTCAAAATAAGGATATAGTACTAGTGTAACGAATGAACTTGAGCTTCAAGGAAATAAATACCAATTGATTCACCAGCTTACAAGTCTCAAAAGAAGGAACATTTTTACATATGTAATTTTCTTTGGAAATACCTGCAATGATATAACCTTATTCAAAACTCATTATCAAAGTACTTGTCTGTCATTCTCCCTTTATCAAAGGTTCACACTATTCATCAAATATGCCACCACAATGCAATCATGAAAGACCCGTATTGGATATCCCCTCACAATTTACATCAGCAAAAATGGATCTTGCGTCTGATCTGCCGGCGTTGCGTCCTGACGCAAGTGCCGGATATTCTGCGTCCCATGCGTCCTGTGCGTCCTGACTTGTGTCGCAACCTTCCTTATGCCCTGACGTAATGTCGCGTTCTCCCAATGTCCAGACTACCCCAGATTCTCCCTCTCGTCGCCTCTTCCTCCTGATCGTACTCGCTCCGCATCGCTTCTTCTCTGCGTCCTGGCGTATCCCGCTCCTCATCCCCGCTCGAGTACTCTCAACCTGAATTAATTCGCTGCTTCCTCAGATGTCAGTCTGCTGGCGTCTGGGGCAGCAGCACTTTTTTTTTCACATCTTACATCTCACGTATCATGTATCACGCCTCAATGGTCTGGTGAACTCATGATATGGGTTTAAAGTTGCTTCTATATCTTCTATATACAGTATCAAGATCATGTAAGATTCTCCCGCATAGCCGAGTGCTGATTCTCTCATACAGATTCTTTAATGAACCTCATTAAATGTTCTCAAATCAATCCAGCTATGTATAAGCCAGCGCCGGTTATCCTCCTGGATCAGATGCACCAGACCGAGAATTGTCCCTATATCTACTATTGTGAACCCTCGTGCATCCTCCCTCATCTGCACTGTAATAAGGCCATGTTGATCCGATAGATGCCCTGAGTTGACTGGGGTCAGCATCTGAACACCGGCGACCTGACGCACGGTATCGTCGGATGTGTAGTCCCTGATTATTAAGAGGGCAACTAGCCTTGCGGGCAGACGACCCCTCAGCACACCATACATTTTCTTCCATACCTGCTTGTATTGTCGGGGGACAAAAATAATGGCGGTATCAATGGGTGCAAATCTTCGGTAATGACAACGGCCTCCCCCACCAACCCCACTATCATGAAAACCAAAAAAAATTAGAAAAATGTAAATACATAGTAGAAATTAATATTTGGTATACCATCCATCAGCCTTAATAATTGCTTCTATTCTATCCACCATTGACCCTGCCAAAGTAGTAAAAACCTTTGGGTCCAGAAGTTTCCAACAATTAGTGATTGCCTCCTCTATTGCCTTCTTAACCACATTGACATCAGCCCTCATAAGATATAGCTCAGGATAGTGCTTATGAAGCTTATCTTCCACCAGAGACCAAACATTTTCAATTGGATTGAGATCTGGTGAGTAGGCAGTAATTTCCATAAGAGTAATTCCCTGCCTTCTGAGCCATCTCCTAAAAGGCAAGTGAGTCTTAGCATTGTCAAGGATAAAAAATGCCTCTTCTTCTCCAACCTTTTCTCTAATGTCCTCCCATATCCCTAGAAAGTCATAATGATCATAAACATCAATAATTGATATTCCAGTAACTCCACCTCTAGCAGAAGAAGGATCAGGAAAAACAGGTAAAAAAAGACCATAAGTTTGACCATAAAAAAAACCAGTCATCATCGGGCTAATCCCTCTCTCCCCTCTCCTAGCAGTAGGTTCAACACAATCCTTATTCCACTTCTCATTTGGGTATCTAAATACACATTTTCTCCTCTTTCCTCCACTGGCACCCTTCTCCACAGATACCTTATCCCCCCACGTTGCCTTCCTTCTCCACATCTCCCTTGTCCAATGCCTAAGGGCTAATGCTCATTCCAATCTCTCCTGAGCCAGGTCTTCATCCAAATGAACTCTCTCTTGTGCCACCCATTTTTTAAGATGCTTTTGTGCAATTCTTCTCTTCACTGTCTTGGTTGAAACATTGGGTGCAACTTTTTTAGCAATCTCAACATAAGTAGTGTGGCGATTTTTGAGAGCTTTCTCAACCATGGCTTCATCCTGCAACTTGGTAGTCTTAGGATGTCTTCCTCTACCCTCATTCTCCTTGCCCTCTTGATATCCCTTTGCAATTGTCCTTCTGACAGTGGTAGGAGGAATGTTAAGGTAGTGGGAAATTTGCTCAGATCCCATTTGAGGCTCATGTAACTGTTAGGTGGTAGCTTCGGTGTGAGGTATTCCGACAGCGAGGACCTTGATCGCAATTATATCGGAGAACTCGTTAAGAAGACACGAGTAATGTAGGCTAGATATAATGGTTTGCTTCGGTATAGATCGTTGAAGTATTGATAACGATAAAAGTGTAGAATAACTTATTATATTGATAAGATCTCTTCTCCGTGCTTCTTGTTTTTAATAGCAGCGAAGATGCTTCGATATTTATATTCCGCGTCTGAGCAATCGCGGTATACATGCTAACTTTATACTAACTAAGTACCTTGCCCGCAACTCTGCGAACTTCACCTAAGTGCGAACACTCGTAGACCCTGAAAACTCTCTACCACACCTCTTGCTCCCATGGTCAACTTATCGGTCTGCGCTAAGCATTATTCCTGATGGTGTGGAGACCACGTCAGGTGTCAGCTCATCCGTTTATCCGTTGACTACTGTGGTTACGAATTATCTTGCCCTCGTGCTCGTCGAGGGTAGTGTTAACTCGCTGGACAGAAGATGGCCATTCTTCTTTGGTTGGTTCCGTCGAGAATTCGGTATGTGACTGCATCTCGTATTCTGGTCTTCCGACATTACACGACTTGTCCTCGGGATCGTACCTATAGGCATTTTCCCTCGGACTCTATCTTTTACCAACTTGTCCTCTGTGGATTCACCCGATCCACTTACTGGGCATAGTTACCGCCTTCATACTCTACACGACCTTGTAAGTACGAGGGGACTAACTTTCGTGCGAAACGTCCCGTTACTTATGACCTGACCTTGCGACTGTCTGTCTTCAAGTGTCTGTAACTTTATGCGCCGTCGTCCGATTCACCTGCTTCCACTTGCATATGGTGCCCGGAGGTCTCCCCTCATATATCCTGCGAACAGGATCCGGTCGGACGGACGGCCGCGACGAATACGGTGTTATAAGATGTGTTCCATGGATAGTGGTCTTTGGTGTTGGGACGCAACTACCCAGGCGGCCAGTGATGACGCGCCGTCCCAACGCCGGGGCTGGAGGGGGGTGTTATCTTTTTTCTTCGAAGTTCGTGTGCGTGCAGGTAGGGTAACTTTGCCCTGTAAATCCTTACGGGGAGTCCGTGCGCCTAACAGTAACCCAAAGATTCTACCTCTGCTAAACTGAGAGAGATGCTTGGAGGGAATAGGTTTTTTGGCATGACTGCGAAGAATAGGAGGCATGATTTATTGAAAAAAATAATTAGATAGGATGGTTTAGTTTTGGTTGATTTAGAGGGATTTGTTTGGGTGGTGTAGGAAGTGTGGGGTGATGAGGAGGGGTGTGTTGCCATCGATCGTTGAACCGCCGTGATTTTTGTCCCCTGACAATACCCAAACTCAAGCATTGCGACTGCCCTGGTTTCTAAAGTGTAGATCGCCGGTGGATCGTGCACAGTGGATCTCGTGAACATCAGCTTCTTGGAACGCAAGAACCGAGATTTCAAGTTGTGTGAGTAGCTCAACGGGGAGTGATCGAAGCATCGCATGGTCCTCAGGAAGATGGTGCGCTGCGGGCAGATTATGTCTGCTATATCAGATCAATTCACGATATATAATCTTGAGTAAGACTCCCGAGATCAGGCCAAAATCCATGACGTTGGACACATCTTCCCGACGTCCCTTCAGGAGCCTTCTGCAGACAACCGTCGCTGCTGCAGTCATGGTGCTGGCCGTCCTGTCTAAATGATGCAAGACATCACCTGAGAGATCGGCGTCGCGACATTTTAGAGATTCAAGGTCCAACAGTCGCATTCTGATGGCATGTTGACGACTGTAGCTGTGGACGATCTGGCTCGCTGCATCATTTTTGTTCGATTAGCGCCATCTCTCTTTGATTTGCATCTTGTGAGCGAGCTCTCCGATCTCCCTGGAATACATTGGAATGTTGCCAAACTGGTGTATATGGTCACAAAAGTGGGTTAGTAGATGCATCTTGATAAAGTTGAAATGCGATTCGCCACAGACCAAGTCCAGACAGAGGTGGTTTTCTTCTTGACGATTGTTGTCGCGCATCCGGTGCTGTAGGGATGGGGCCACTCGCTCAATCACCAGGGCTCTCTGACGTCGAATCTCCTTTCGTTGCTTGTCAACCTTGTCCTGTGTGCGTGTTGTTACTCGAAATTCTGAGAAGATATCTTTTAGCCTATGAAACTGGTCCAGATAATCTTCCATGTAGGCTATGGTGTCAGATGTGTCGCTTTGGTATTGGGCCATCATATTCAAGTGGACTAGTGCCCTGACGCATCCGAGAGCACGTTTGAAAGGGATTACTTATGCACCTCCAGGCTGGCGGAGTGCCACGGCGAGAACTCCCAAAATACAGCGCCCCAGATTCCTCATCTCTTTCCCTTGCCATTGTGTAACTTCAAGGTAGGCATTTTTGGGGACCAAGAATCCCGGGCATGGTGGTAATGCCTTCCAAATGTCGTCGAAAGCCTGCAGTCGCCCATGTTTCTTCAGAAAGCCTTCGATCCAGTCCATCATCTGCTTGAATAGCCTGAGATAAATGGTATGGAGCATGTCTGGCTTGTACAGATCAGACGCCAAAACCCGGTCGAGGCGGTGAAAAATATTTTGGCTGATACCAAGATTGTCACACATGATGTGGTCATCGTCTGACTCCGAGCCTGAGTTCTGATTTTCAGGTTTGTATCGTTAGTATCTTGCTGAATCTCTGTTTCAATGGCTTCTGGTATTTGTTTCTAATTCGTAGGTAGGGACCTCGCATTTAGGATAGGCGTTCGTCTTGAACCCATGTAGTGCCACGTTTTCCATATTGTCTGTAATCCACGCGGAGAGAATTCGAAAGCACTGTCGAACCTCGCCGTCGGCACAGTCCATGGCGATGCCGGTATGCACCACATCCTGTAGGGGCGCGAAGATGAGTTCAAATACATCTTGTAGGGTATCAGGGTTGATTTTCCTTTGATGTTGGTCGGCTTTGGAGGACTTTGAGAATTTGGGAGGAATGAGCAATAAGGCGAGAAGCAGAACAGCCATTGAACTTGGGCTGTTGCGCCTGGCCGATGGAAGATTTCCAATTGTAATATAGACAGGCTACGCTTTCTTGTCACCCAGGAAGTTGGTGAGGTTAGTCTGATCTGACATTCCAATTATTGGAACAACCATAGCACCCGGCGCAAGTGTCTTCTATGATCCCTCAGCTAAGGTCTTTTAAAAGGTGTGGGACTCGGATGCTCTACTTGCATGTCCCACGACCAATCCGGTGTATGCATTTTTGCATATATTCTCTGTCTGGTGGAGTCATATTCATGCCGTGGTGCGTAGACCAAGTCGTCTCGGTATGCAATCTGGCGGAGGAGATATCTAACACAACCTAGTACGTTACGGTAAAAAAATGGTAAAGTTCTTTGACTATCCTCCACCTGTCTTTTGAACCATTGGAGATATTGACTGTACGGATCCAGTAACACGAGATGGTTCTCCAGCGTGTGCATGGAGCTATACGCGACCGATTCAGCATCTCCTAGGCCACTCGAGAAGTATTGATTGATTAGTGATTTTGATACATTTCTCTCAATGAACCAGGATGCCAGTTTGAAACCTTGCTCGCTATTGAATAGTGCCCATGGGTTGTTGTACAGGTTGCTGTATTCATGCTCAAAACCGTCGACATCTCCGATTACTTGCCCGGCGCCTTCACAATGAATCTGTTCACCGGTGGAGGGTGACGTAGCTTCATCGAATACTTCTGTATAAGACTCGTATGCAATGTCTCGACAAGAATTCATTGCGCTCCGATCCAGCAGGGCCTGGATCGGAGCCACTGTCAGAATCTTGGCGCTGCTCGCGTCTGTGTTGTGCGATACGCTTGAGTCCATATTGATATATTGTACAGTAGACGCGAGGATACTGTCCAGACCTGAGTGCGCAGTTCGCAGGTTCTTCTCCTATGCACCAGACCGGGTGTATTTTCGGCAGCCGAATGGACATTTGCTAGATATAGTTCAAGTTGGACTTTGCTGTGTTGATCCCTAGGGCTCGGTGTAGACTCGAGGGTGCAGCTATGTCGAGTGTTGACACCAACACGTATTGATCGCATGTAGAGCCAAGGGGCGCGCATGCGATAATCATGATCTAGTCGTTGATAGAGTTAGCGTAGGCGTCACGTGGTATCAGCTGTGGTTTGTTTCAACAACTGAGACAACAAATATTATGTTCCCGCCCAAATGCATTTATCATGTTTCATTTATTCAAGTTGAATCAGACAATGGAAGAGTCCTGTCATAGAGTGTCAGATTCGCGTTTTCTTATCAAATCATGAAACGAATTCATCATTCTTTCAAATCACCTAGAGGATCAGGGAGTTTGATATATAAAGTGAATTGATCATGATACCAGATGGCCTTCATACCAAGTTTCATCTTACACGCAGAACCTCTACAACAGCCACCGCTATCACATCACAAGTATCCCTAAATACTGCCATCTATATACACCAAGAATCCACGGATATGGCGCAGAATATGACATTGTAGGGTACGCCCTCATGCCGGCCGGAGGTGCACAGCAGGTGCCGCCCGCAGGTTACACCTATCACCATCCACCTGTTACTGTAACAATCCTATTGTTGAGCTGTAATGCAACAGGCAACGACAGTCGTCCACTGAGTAAGCGAGTCTCGCTTTTCTGCACCAGGGTGTAGGGAAATACTATCTCTTCAGATAGTACGGAACTGGCTTGCTTGTCTTGAGTGATCCGTCAAATGATAGTATGTGTTCAGATCGTAAGATAGGTGGATTGTTGTGCTTGACAGAACTATCACAATAGTTCTATGTTCGAGCGGCCTGTCGAGACTAGCACAATAGTCTCTGGGCCCCTAGAGGGTAGGCACTTGTAGAGGAGGAGTGTATGTAAAGAGAGTAAAGTGTAATCATATTGCAATATCTTAAGTATAGAAAAGTACTTAGATGGTTGCGTGAAGATCCTATCTCTTGGTCAGTCTTTTTTTTTTTTTTTGTAATTATGAGTTCATTGTTTCTAGGTACAAAAAGCCTCATGCAGCGGTGCTAGCTATGGAGAAAACAAAACCTATAAGCCAAATCTCAACCACCCGCTTCACCTCCTCATGGGAAAAATCAAACACCCCAAGTGAATAGGAAAAGTCCGCCTCGCCTAGCGCCTAAGATGCTAATACCCCAGACACGTAAGGAAACAACTCATAGAAATGAACAGGTAGAGATACCCAAACCCTTTGGCAGGCCCCCTGGTAACACTAAGAAAAGAAGCAAGGAAACGCCTAGATATATCTACTGTTTGCCAAATGCCAATACCAAGTACCCGTACAGTGAATCTCCGGTTGGGGCAAGCGGCTTCACGGTCCGGAGGGACCGGAGGGTGGCGACGTGTTGGCGTTTAGAATGTGCTAGGGAGGTAGTGCAATACCATGACCCATCGTAACCTAAGCGAGGTTTGCGACTGTAGAGTAAATCGTAGGAGGGAGGGAGAGAGCATCAGCAAAAAAACCTTTTTCACCGGACGTATTGAGCCCGCGTCCGGACGAAGCCAGTCCGCTCTTTGCCTCATGTCCTTCCAGATCTCCTGAGACCTCTTTGCCTTTCATCTCTTGCGTCTGGTCCGCCTGGACGCCCCACTTTCCCTCCAAAGTGTCCGACGTGCTCCTTGCGACCCCACTCCCTCCTAGCGCCTTCCTGTTGTATCCGCCCCCTTATCTTCCCGTCTACAGGCCTCCTGCCTACTCTTACTAACTGCGCGCATCTGGCGGCCCTCCCAGATCCCCTCTCACCTCTAGCGACCTAGATCTGTCCGCTCCCGTCCGCTGACATCCTACGTTGCACTTTTCTTAGCCCGCGCCCTACTGTCACTTCCATAATTCCCTTACTGTTCACAAGACGCCCAGCGCGGCCGCCATGGAGACCCCTTACTTTGGTTGGCTTCGCCACAGGAGAGAATAAATTGGTATTATTAATCATCCGCAGAACTCACACAGCCGAGTTGAAGCCGGACACTGTCTAAGGAAATATCTCCCTTAAGTCGCCGGCTTCAACTCAGCCGCCTACTCAATTCAACCTATTTAAAATATGCCCTTAAACGCCTGCAGATCGTATATTACTCCCGTGGCCGAGTTGAAGCCGGACACTCAATATGGGAACTGCCATCTTAAGTGTACGGCTTCAACTTGGCGGCATATTCATGCAGAACAATTCAAGCTATTTAAAATATTCCCTTAAACGCCCGCGGATCGTGTAGTACCCTGGGCGGCCGAGTTGAAGCCGGACACTCAATATGGGCACTGCCATCTTAAGTGTACGGCTTCAACTTGGCCGCATATTCATGCAAAACAATTCAACCTATTTAAAATATTCCCTTAAACGCCAGCGGA
>Ga0307509_10002754_pt1 | contig 28014 bp, 30 predicted proteins | sample 10_EM_MG_FD_202245 | JGI IMG/M metagenome (GOLD analysis project Ga0307509, IMG submission 202245) | Populus trichocarpa ectomycorrhiza microbial communities from riparian zone in the Pacific Northwest, United States - 10_EM | ecosystem: Host-associated > Plants > Roots > Unclassified | place... | reverse complement strand
CTTATTTGCATCAAAGGCTAATCTCCGATTCGTCGTCACCCTGAAATCTTCTTTCGTCGGGAAGGTAATCGGAAGCATCGCAGTAGCCACGTTGTTCTCAGGCGCCGCCGTAACCAGCCGGATCGCCATCATTGTTTTCATCTGCTCCACATGCAGGTCTATGGGTGCCAACAGTCTGGGGTGATGGTGGATCCGGAACTTGTACCCTACTCTCCAAGTATATATATGCCGTACCAATATAGTTGAAGGTCTAATACCGGCAGCCGAGAAGGGGAGTTTGAGGAAAAGGAAAGTGAAGTAACTGGTAGCGAGCCTCAAACTACTTGTAGGGTAGTTGTGGTACCGGTAATTTAACAAATCTAAGCCTCGCAATGATCCAAGGAAAAAAACCAATGGAGCACTGCAAGGGGCTCTTTTCACGGCATCACCGATGAACTTCCTCTCGTTACGTTACAGCATTAAATTTCCACCGTCATCTCTAATTACCACCTCATATCATTTGACCTTTTCAACGAGCGAAACGTCAATAGTATCCAACGGCAGGTATGATAAACTCAAGACGTACAAGTACCATACTGTACTTTACTGTACGGCACAGCGTATAGTACCGTACAGTGCACCGCCTCAATGCGGCAAGGGGGAAGAAGAAGACAGGGTAGACAGATAGGCTCAAAACACACAGACACTTTCCCCCCACTACTTTATCCAGCCAAAATCCGGCCACCGCACACGCACCGAACTCCCGGTACCATGAATCTAGAACGCCAAAAGGCCAAGCGGAGTAGTACAAGGCGTTACAGAAAGGGGGAAAAAACATTCATACTAGTGCACCGACCAAGTCCAATTCCACGGCATTACCGAACAGTTTGATTTCCCAACCCTTCTTCTTCTCCCCTTTTTTTTTCCCTTTTGACTCCAAACACTTTCTTCCCCCACCCCCCATCTGTACTAGTACTGTACGGTAAATTACATTGTACATAAGTCCTTCCATGTCTTTTTTTTTCGTTCACTTCCCAATTTAGAAACTCCTATGATACATAATAACATGCATACTATACTAGTACACAAGTAACTAACATATGCCTCTCACATTACCTTCCGGATAAAAGGTCGCCGCACTTTCATGATTAGCAGTAATATATATACAGTAAGTTGCACGAGGGCAACTTTTCATCCATATCCGTCCTTTTATGTGTGTCACCAAATGCCAATTCCGGAAAAGAGAACCATGTAATGAATGACCCCCCCCTCCTCGTCCTCGTGGGCTTCCATGTTTGCCTGCCTGCCTGCCTGTCAGTCAGTCTCTCTCTGTCAGTCTGTCAGTCATGTCAGTCTGTCTGCGATAACAATTAACTAACAATAACAAGTACCGGTAAACCGCAAGGTTGATGCACTAGTACTGTTATACCGCTACTTCCAAATACTTAACTTCCCTCCCCGTAAGTTAGTACCCGATTGGTAGCACGGCAGACAGAAAGGCAAGAGCAATGAAAAGGAAAAAGAAAAAAGTCAAATTACCGGTACTTCATCCACCTTCACTCGTCCCGGGCCACATAAGGACCCGAAAAACAGGGATTTAAGGGAATACCTATGTGGTATAAAAAAATGTACATATCTGGGCGCCAATACAAAATATATCCCTTCCCCCCTCTTCCTTGTTCCTCTGGTACTTCTTTTGACCCGGGACAGGTACTTTCAATAACCATGTCCACAGCTATTTCCTACAGCAACCTATGTCCTGCACATGCTTTTCTAGGCTCGTGAAGCGAAGCGGGTACAGTACAGTACCTAAACCGTACGATACCATACCACATTAAATGGTAGCCAAAATTAAAGGCAAGATCTGAGGAGGAAGAGGAGGAAGAGGGATGGTCATCACATTACACATGCGACTTTTTATTTTCTTTATTTTCCCTTTTTCCCCTTTTTCTTCTTACCCAACTTTTGTGTCATGGTATGAAGGAAACATCATTATTAATGGGGGAGCAAAGGGGGAGGGTTCGAGAAGGTTTGGAGAAATTAATTAAATTGGTTTAGATACATGTGCTGTAAGACGTGAGGTTTTTTGTACTTGTGCTGTAACCATGCTGCGTAACGTGAGAATCATGCCTTGTGTATCCTCCTCCTCCTACGGGCGACGGAAAAGAGGGAAGGGGATGATGTGGAGGCGTTTTCGTGGCTTGGTGAAGGTTATCGGCAGTCTAACGGCTAGTTTGGGGTTACATACCGATAATAAGGTCCAGTTGGAGCGCCTTTGGGAAGAAGGGGCGTGTGTGTGTGGGGTGGGATGAGCGGGACAAGTTGATACCGGTATGCACGGTTTGAGAAGAGGTTGATGATTAGTATACAGAGTACCGATATCATAAGCAAGCCTTGGGAGAGAGAAGGAGAGGGAGTGTGGCTGAGCATTGTACCCTACATATCGGCACGATATCCCCCCTCCCCTCCTCTCTCCTTTCACGGCATCTGCTCCACCTTATCGATCAGGCTCCAGAAAACCTCCCAAGGTGATCTTCTTCTTCTCCTGTGGAGGGAGCAGACTTCTACTCGAGTAATATGGGCAAGTAAGCGAGAGGAAAAAAATGTGACATATCATACCGATTGCTGTACCAGAACCAGAACCAAATAGATAAAACCCAACAAATCGCATTTTTTTTCTTTTCTTTTCCTTCCTCCCCATCTATCACCACCACAACCAGCGCGGGGCGTGTTCCCGAAGCCCCCAAACTGATACCGGTAGACCGCCCGACCGACCGACCAACCGACTGCCCTGTGCGATAGCTACCGGGCAGTGCTGACTGATTGACCGACTGCCTGACTGATTGACTGAACTAGCGAAGCGGATAGAAGGAACACACCACACACACGCACGCACGCACGCACGCACGCACGCACGGTACAAGACGGTACCAAGCCAACAAAACCGACCAAATCCGCCCCTTGCCCTCATCTCCATCATCTCCGCCCGTGGATTCCCAATACGGTTAAAATTTCCCAGGCCAATAATAATAATAATAACCCATGGCGATAATAATAATAAGCTTCGAGTGATGTCTCATGACGAAATCTGGAACAAAAGCCACACAATATCACCAACTTATGTGGGGGAAAACTTAGAGTTAACGTCGATGGTAGCGGTTGATGGAAGATTCCATGCATAGACTAAGTTGAAGAAGAAGAAAAGGGAGGGAAGGAGTAATAGTCATACGCGTATGCTGTTATCGTAGGCACCTACGTATATTATAGTTTTTTTGGTCTTGAGATTTTCCAATTCCACGGTTAGGAAGGGTTGTAATTGGTGGGCCGGTATAATTATTACGCCGGTGGAGGGGGGGGAGGGTAAAAAAAAAAAAAAGGGAGAAAGTAGGGTTGCGCGGTACAGTACTGGTTCGGTATCAGAACTGTATGCGCAACACCAAGTGCAGCAGGGCTTGGAGATGAGTTGACGAAGCGATCGACCGAGCAGAAGGAGGAGGAGGAGGAGGAGGAGGAGGAAGGATCAGGATGATGATGGAGATGATGGAGATGACGATGAAATCTCAACCCGCTCTTATTATATTATATCATCTCTTATTCAAACTTTCTCCTTCTGGGCAACAAGGAGAAACTCTGACATGACATGAATCGGTTACAAGAAGGTACTTGATTTCACCAAATCCCGCATGGTTATCATGGGCAAGTATCGGACATCAAAAACCAACCTGTTCCCGCAACCCACTCCCGCAAAAAGCAAGATCCGCAACAACTGACACTCATCCATAAGCCCCATCCACTCAGAAGGAAAAAGCAAAAATAAAAAGAAAAAAAGAAAAAAAGAAAAGAGGGAAAAAGCACCCCCCTAAATAGGCGAGAAAAAATCTCCCCCGACCCGGTTAGCCTCCTTATTACCCTTCCCTCTTTTCTCGCCGAGCACTGGACAGGTACAAGTACAAGTGCGCACGGCCCGGAGATATTTAATCAACCACTCAATCGAGATAACCCCCTCAACGATCAACTGCAAAGTACCGGTACCTCGCATCTCAGGACAGTAACCCCTCTCTATCTACCCGGCACTTTTTTTCTCTTTGGAAAAAAAGTATCATTGGAAAGGTATATTATATAAGCCAAAATAACCGACGAACTGTCAGGAGAGTACCGTACCGTAACTTAATCGCGCAATCTGCGATAATTACCGAATCAAAAAGTGATCGTCGATCACATGCTTTTGACTCGAACCAACCTAACCTAACTTAAATTTGACTTGATGGGGAGGAGGAGGAGAGTGTAAAGAGAGCGTGATTGACAGTTATGGTAGCCGCGTCGCGTCGCGCGAACGGTAGGCATGACAAGCAGGCAGGTAATATGCGACATGCCAAGGCTTTTTTTCTTTTTTTTCCCCTTCATCAATGGAATAGGATTGGGGGAGGGAGGGGATATATTAATCTACAAGTAAGTATAAGAAAGTACCGGTAGGCAAAAGACTAGACATGAGAAACTGTGTCACTCTTAAGTTAAAGCAAATTTACGGAGAAGGGGGGCGGGGGAAATAATGCTCTCCAGGTTGAATGATATTGGATAGGATTGGTTGTATAGTAATAGCACAATAATGGAAATATATACCTGTGGTTTACTATCATAACCAACCAACCCCCCCCTGCCGTAGCATAGAACCTCTTGTCTCTGATACCTACTTTCCTTCTTTAGATCTCATCTTCTTCAAGTGAGCATCATATCAAAACAGTACCAATCCCACGCTTTCAGATCCTCCACCAACTTACTCCAATACTATACAGTACCCCCCACACCCGCCCAGGTCGAAACCAACCAACCACGCCAGAAGTGCAATCCCACTGGGGAAAGGGAAGGAGAAAAAGGAAAACAGAAACAGAAACAAAAGTGAAAAAGTGACCACAAGGATGTGTTTCTAGTTAGCTTTAGGGCTTGCCGATAGTCTAACTCACTGGCACCCAAGGCAAGGATACATATGATACCTCGAACAAGCTACCGGTATCATAGTCCTCTCTCTCTCTCTCACTTGTAGAACTACCCCTAGTCTACCAAAAGTCCACTCCGGTCTGGCCTACACCGCACTACAACCGTACCACCCTGAACTAACAAAATCACTACCATCATTAACCAGCCAAGTATCAAACAATTAGGGAAAAAAGAGAAACAAAACAAAAAGCTAATTCAGGAAACAGAAAGCAAAAACTTGCACATGCAACAAATAATTACCCATGAAGCGGCTGAAAAGAGAAAGAAAGAAAAACTCCCGCCGGCGGTTCGGTACTGCATATTACTGGTAGGTAAATAGGTAAGGTAGGTAGGTAGGTAGAGCTGGACGAATGGATGAATGAATGAGTGGAAATGGACTAACGGAACCACCATCACTAAGAGCATACAATACAAAAAACGAAAAACGAAAAACGAAAAACGAAAAACGAAAAACGAAAAACGAAAAACGAAAACGCCCACTGTATCGGGCGTTTTCTTATGTACTGTACGATACCTATCATATTTCTTCCATAATATAGCTAAAGGTTAATAATAAGTGAGTGAGAAGATGGGGCGACAATCTACTACCGTACTACACCTTTTGAATGGCAGGGGAGCCATTCTGTGGAAGTTTTTCCGGCCAATAGCTCTTTTTTTTTTATTATTGGTTAAAATATTTTTGGGAAAATGGGGTAGAAGACGGTACGGCATGTGGGGTGTGGGGGGGTGTTGCGGTAAAAGAGAGTATAATAGGGATATAAATTTCTCCCTGAGATGCTCTTTGGTCCCTGTTTAGTTCGGTTTTTGTATGATGACTTCAGGGCTTTGGTAAAACTGTCGATGATGATGATGATGATGATGATGGTGATGGTGATGGTGATAATGATGATGAAGGATGAAGGATCGTACCTATCGTACCGTTGGCCTGTCTCTCTGCGCACTTTTAGGTTACCAACATCGTCACGGTTGTGTACTGTAGTGCTTTCCCCTGATATGCCAAGTACGCGACAAGGCATGCTATGCTGCTGTGGTGTGCCTTTTTTTTATATACAGTATCGTGCTGTAAATAAACTTGCACAAGATTAACCTACCGGTTTCCCAACCGGATTAAGTAGGGTATCCTGGGTCCGCCATCCATCCATCCATCCACCCACCCACCCCATCCCATCCACTTCAGTCAAACGGAATCATACCGGGGCCAAAAACAAACATCATACTAGTAACTTTTTATTGCTTTTTTCTATTGATTCCTTTTTTAATCAACCCCCCTCCCACCCCTCCTCCTTCCCTCCGAATTCTTGGCACCATAAGACAACAACAAGAAAGCGAATCTTAATAAATAATAAATAGATAGTCACACGGGTTTCTACATAACCTTGAGAACGACCTAGTTTTTGGTAGGATAAAAAAAATAATGCTGCAAGTATGATATGATAACAGTTGACAGACAAGACACCCACCGAACGCCCCGAAAAGCAACCTAAAAACCCGTAACGCGATGGTGATAGAAGAAGACCTATAATAAATGAGGAAAGAAAGAAAGAAAAAATATCAGAAGAATGAACATGAACATGCGACAACAATTAAGCCCTCAGAGAGAGGGCTTTGTTGTGTCAAAATAAGAAAATAAAAAATGGACAAAGAAATATAGAAGGGAAGAAAAGAAGGAGGAAGAAGGGGAGAAGATAAAATGGACAAATGAAGAAGAAACCTACCTAATAAACGCCCCGGGGAAGGAAAAAAGGAAGTAAGGGGAAAGAAAGAAGAAATAAAGATAAAAAATGCCCTGGTGAGGTTAAGATGAATATGAGGGGGTTTCGATTTTTACTGAGATGGGAGGAGGCGAAAGAAACCAAGGTAAAATATCGTAGCGGTAAATCAAAAAAATCAAAAAAAAAGTGGGAAGAAAAAGGTCCAAAAATGTGAAGTTTCATGAAAGAGCAAAAAGCTACGATGGAATAATTAAAAACTGCCCTTCATACAATCCAATCCAATCAGCTACGGAAGGGGGGGTTGTTCCTTTTGGAATAAAAGAAGTGTGAAGAAAAGGTCGGAAAAAACAAGAAAAAAGTGATAAGAAGCGGAAGAAGGTTGTCGATAAAAATAGTCATTTCCCTTTTTTTTTCGCTAGGCTGGCCTCTGGTTGCTTTGCTATTCGTTGATTTATACAAAAGCGGTTAGACCGTCGGCGACTCCGTGGCCCAAATGACTGTTTCCCCCGTGATGAAACGGCGGGAAGCACAAGAGGAGAGAGAGAATGAACCTGAGGGAATCAGCCCGCTATGACCAAGTTCAAGCAGGGAAGCTGCTTGGTGGTAGTGGTGGTGGTACCGTAACGTTGGGTGGATGGATGGGAGGAAAGAGTGGACTCTGGCCGAAATCAGTAAGGTTTCGAACCTTTTCATCCGTTTGCTTGGCTCTTTTCGTTGCTGCACTGCAGGCTCGAGTGACTGGGGTAGGAGTGGATAACTGCTCGAGTATTGACCGTACCTCCTGAACCGGCGGCTCTAGCGGGGGTCTGTGTAATAAAGTAGTAGCCAGAGAGAATTGGGGGTATTGTTGTACTCGAGAGCACACATGGAGGGTAACTTCGTGGGGCTGTGTCATCCTCTGATCTTCTGTCTTCTCACTTATTCGTCCTTCGCAGTGTTTTTTTTTCCCGTTTCCATCGATCCTGCGCTGCATCATGACTTCCAGACCACAACCCAACCTAATCCTTCCATCCATCCCTCCCTTTCCTGTAGGACAAGGCTTTCCGCCCTGCCAAATCTCTCGCCTCCGCGGACCTTCCAATCCCCATAGGAAACCCTGATCCCTCCCTGAAGATGCCTTCTCTTATCCTTCCTATTGCTCGAATAAGCACAGAGGGAGGATAGGATAAAGAGTTCCCGTCATCTGCGCCCTTTGACTTGAATGAGTAGACAAGTAAAGGGCCCGTTGGTTCGTACCTTCGAAGCATGGTGTTCGCGTCTTGTGTGCGCGGGGTGATATTTTATCCGATGTATTGTAACAATGCCTAGCGTAACGGTATGAAGGGGGGGTGGGCGCAGATGTCGTAGGTACCATAGCAGGTAGAGCGATGAAAAGGTCTCGCGGCCATTCTATACAGCAACGTGAGAAAGACCATTAAGGTCGCTCCTTCTCCATCCCTCTTACTATCTCGTCATCCTTCCTGTCGTTCCCCGGCAATGCATGAATCCGTAAGTCATGAAGTCCCTTCCATCCTTGCCCTCTAGGAGTGAATAAAAGGCTCCTTAGAAAAAATGAAAGTGTAAAAGAAGTACAAAAGGAAACGAAAGAAAATCGATGGAGGATAGAAAGTGATGTGAATAACAAGAAGGGAAAAATCCAAAAAAGTTTCGGATTTTTCTTCTTTTCCATCTCGTCACATAGTTGCGCATTGCAGATGCATAGCTGAATACTCCACTTTCGTTCCGTCCGCCGTATACCACGATTCAGGCTTGTACTCCTCAGGGTTTATCGGCTCCGAGTGTTTTCTCCTCCTGTACCTCGACGATGATGATGATGATGATGCCGCCGAATGTGTAGGTGAATTCGGCATCGGGCCATAAAATGCTGAAGCAGGTGGGTATCCGGAATACTTTCTTGGTGGAGCGGCAACGCTACCACCCATACTACTACCACTACCGCTACTGCTACTACCTTCCATGGGCGGCGGCGGCGGCGTGTGATTCCGCAGGTGATGAATATAAGATGAAGGCAGCAGTAGTGGGGATTCCGGAATGTAGTTAGTGTACCCCATGTATCCGTAGTTACTCGGGGAAGCGGGCGGTGGTGGAGGGGGAGTATTATATGTGCATGGCGAAGGGCTCGGAATTTGATTACTGCAGCTGTACGCGTATGACGGCGAGGCGGAGGAGGGGTGATATTCGTTCATTGGAATGGGCGAGGTGGGATTGTATGAATAGCTGAAGTCGGGCGCATCTGGTGATGGGGATTGCGTATATGTGCACGACTGTCCGAGTTTTGGTGAAGTTGCCCCGCTGCTGCTGGGCGTAGTAACTGCGGTGTTTGGTGACGTGCAGTCTACTGAATAGGTGCTTGAGAAGGAGGACCTTTGCGATGCTGGTGAGCTGCAGAACGACATTTTAGGCTAGATGGACGGTTTTTTTTTTCTGTTTAGTATTTTCTTCCTCTTATAGAGGTTTTATAGGAAGTGATGGCAATTTGAGAGGGGTTTTTTTTTCGTTAGAGATGGTTACTGTTTAAGTTGGTTTCGACTCCTTCGTTGGGTCCGTGATGTAGTGGGTGAAAGTCTTTCGAAGACAATCGGATAACCGTTTGGATAAGGGAGTGTGTGAGTTCTATGAATCTCAGTGTTCGGTAGGCAAGGGAAGAGGGGCACAAGTCCTAATATATCGATGGGGGTTTACTGGGGGGGAAGGAGTCACGAGAAAAAAGAAGTGCAGAACGGCGAATGAGGACCTTAGACGGTAGGAGTAAGGGATGCTAGGATTCGGGTGGTGTATGCACAGCGAACTATTAGTACATACAAGTTAATTGAAGAGTGAATGATAGGGTGGCACAGTAACCTGGGCCTGGATGCTGGATGGATTGACTTGGGGGGTGTAAGTATCGATGGTATGTGATTTCCAAGGCACCGGACTTGACCGAATTGAACTTATTCTAACTTTGCTTGGATTGTCTTCTTTTTCCCCTTTCTGTGCATCAACAACCTAATCTGTTTTGAAATGTCGCCTTACGGTTTTCCCTTTCATCCAAGAGTTCAGTTCGGGGGGCATTTTGGAACAGAATCGCCCACAAAAATGGCTGAGCTCGTTGCTCGCTGGCAGCTGTCTAAGTGTAACCCTAAGCTTCTCTGCTTTCTTTCGTTCTTGCGTCTTCACTACCCATACCGGTAGCTCCCCTAACCTTCCCAGTCGGGCAAGGGCATTGGACACTATTGGTAGCACAGATGGCTGCTTAAAGGTGCTTGCTTAGTTTCGGCTTATCCTGACGTCGGAGTAGCGACCGAGGGAGATCCACTCTACGGGGACGAAAGCAGGGCTCTTTTGATGATGAGTTCCTGATCTGGCCCTTTCTACTGCACAGTGTGAATCGTTTGCAAATTAACCGGGAGGGAAATCTAAATATCACAGCCCTTTGGGGCTTTGAAGTTGCTTTGTGAATAAAAAAAAGGCAGGAAGGCTTTGCCGCTTGGGGCACAGTTTGGCGAAATCAGCAAGCATCAAGCAAGGTTCTTTGCAAAGTGTGGGCAGTCAATGTTTTGGGCAAAGGAAGGGTGGTGGGCTTCCCGCACTCCCAAATACTCCGAAACGTGGTATCAGGAAGGGCTCATACAGCCCTTGAGTGTGATGGTAACTTAATTGAAAAATTTGGTACTGTTCAGGATGTGGGATTAGTTTAACCAAACGACGAGGACGCGTTCCGGTGGTGGTGGTTGTCACTTCGTGCACTTTACACACACCCCCTTGCGCCTAGATAATTTGGTTTATTTCGCTTCTTGTTGCTTCGCCTCAACTCCCGGGTTGGTGGGTGAGGGGAGGAAAGGATTGGGAAATGGGGAAATGGGGGGAAAGGATTATCGCAGTTGTGTTTTTCCTTTGTGGGGGGGGGGGGGGGTGGGTCTCCTAGCCACTGGTCATTTGGTTTACCCCGGAAATATCGAGGGGGATTAAAAGCGCAGTGCAGAACAATAATTTGCCTTTCGCTGTGCCTGACAGTAGACATTGGCTACCCAAGACCTCAAACGGCCCCTCCACCATTCTGATGCATACCCATTCTGCATGCATACTCGGTGATGCTGTTGAATGCTAAAAAGATAAAGATATCTGCGCGGCAATCGAAGCGCTTCTCTTGCCTATCGATGTAACCATCTTTCCACTACACGAGGTTAGACTTAAATCCTATCCTACATTTAGCAGCGGCCCTAGCGATGATGGTAGATGGAGAGAGAGAGGCCGCCCGATTGAGAACAGCGGGGAAAGAAAAGTGCCCAGAGTTGGGCAGTTATCCTCAATCGTATGACATCCGCACCCCTTTGGGTATCTTGGTACGGAGAATGTTCTCCAAATTCTTTTATCTTGCATGTGAGTCATGGAGCATCATCCTTATTATGGATAGGTTCCTCCGAAACGTCATTCCGCGCCGAACCAACTAAATCGTCTCGAGAGGGAAAGAGGTCTCCCACTGAAGAAGCAATATTGGATTCAGGATTTTTTTGGGAGAAATAAATTTAAGCAAGAGTTAGAGTCAAAAACAAATTGCCTTCACCCCCAAAGTGCAAATAAATAGGCTGTTTTTCTTTTCTTTTCTACAGCTCAGCTTTCCCGTGCAGAAACGGTGCTGAGTTCGCTGAAACGGTGTCCGGCTGCCGGAGCAACTAGAATCGAGTACGCCTGTAGAATCAAGTACGCCTGGCAGGTCCGCACTTGCTTTGCCGAGAGCTTTGTTATCGCTGGATCGAATGATTCTCCGTCGAATAAATGCGAAGCATTCAGACTGAACTGCGTAGGTGGGAAAGCAGTTTTTCTGGAAGCAGTGAAGAAAGATGGCTGTGCAATAACCGTATCTGTGCCTCCTCGAGAGATTGTGTTCTCTCGTGTGACTGCCGCTGGGATGGTGTAACTTAACTCTTAATCTCTCTGATGGGATGGAGAATAATAGCTCTGTTAATAATTTTGAAGCTCCTCTAAGAACTACTTCTCTTGCCGCTCTCTCCATAACGCCCACTTTCAGCTACATTGAGCTATATTCGTCTCCATCCATACATCATGTCGTGAAGGAATTAGAACAACCAATCATGGGCAAGGGCATGGTGTCTGGGAGCTATGCTACCCAGGGTAAGGATGGACAACTATCACCACCTCACGAGACTGTCCCTCACCAGGATCGGGATGAAAGGCTGAAAAAAAGCCCTTCTTGCATTGGATAGGAAATGGATGATCCTGACCAAGAATATGTGCAAACAAGCTATTAACATAGGGATCGGCGCTTCATGGCTATCTTTTTGTACAACGTGGACCAACTCGTGAGGTGTTCCAGGCCGATTTAACGCTCTCTCTGATGCAAGGAGTTTGCACTTGGTTTAGTCTTCTTGCTGTCTTGGACCTGCTTTTAACGTAGCGGAGCTCTTGTAGGGCTCCGGGTGGGGGTAACTTTTGGCGAGCAACCATGAAGAGAAAAGTCCTCGTTTTTTATTGGAAATGTCTAGCTTCTAGATAGTACATGAAGCGGGGAAAGAAAGATTCCTCGAAGTTATACTATCTAGAGGAAAGGCTAAAAATATGCTAGGTTCTCACTAGTGACAGATGCAGCGCGGAGGGCTTCCGACGACCTTGATTGCGAAAGGTCTCATTATCTACCGTCATCACATTACAGTGAGCACCATCGGGGCCTAGGTGATTGGGACGACGCTTACATAGCCCGCACCATTACTCCCATTTCTTTTTGTAACACCAAAGACTCCCCAATGAGATTTTCCACGTAATACCCTCAGTACTTGGGTAGGCATTTGAGTATGAGACCCCGACTAAAAACACCCTCCATGTGTGTTGCTTGACGCTGTTTCACTCATCCCGATATATCATTCAGCTTGTTTTTGGCTCACTAATGCGACAGCTTCTAATCACACTTGATCACTCGAGGATATTAACTGTAACCCTTCCGGGCTCGAGGGGACCGTCAACCCGACTGCTAGGCTTACTGTTTGAGCTGTCGAAGTAATTTGGGATATTCACGAGGTTGGTTCTGTGTAGGGTTGTTGTGTCGCGGGGCGTGTCGTCAGGCAGACAGACTCCTAAGCCCTCTGGTTACGCACCCAGATGGGATTTCGTTGGCAACCGGCCAGCCCGGAGAGCCCTTCCCGCTGCTGCCAACTCGATTTTCTGGGTCTGAGACTGCCGCAAGTTGGAAAGATGGTTTGGCTAATCGCATTTGGCACCAGTAGGACGCTATCTCGTCCTCATATCCTAGGCAGGGCTTAGCTAACAGAGAACGGGTTCTTCTCCAAAGCCCTCTTGTTTCCGGGCGACAGCAACTAACCACTGAACCGACCAACCCTTCATACTAGGTGTAGCCTCTACCCTCATACAAACTAGCCAAGGACTGACGAGATTTGGATGTTCTGCTTAGGGTATTTGCTGCATTTAGAAGATTGACATTCGCTGACCGCAAGTAGACAACCCCTTACCTAAGAGGATCGGAGCGCAAAGGTCCCGCAAAACTCCCAAAGCAGCCCTTGAGTTTATTGTTCTCACCAGAGACAAACTCTACTCTCGAAGTCGGGATGAATGGGTGGGTAGGAAGACCGACACCTTCATGATTCATTCCTCCGCCAGCTACCCGGGCATTACTCTACGATCGTCGCTCTTCTCTCACTTCTGGTCTTCGTTGCGCTGCGGGGCTGCCTCTGGAGACAAAGAGCGAGATTTCGGCTTGTGGTGAGTGTTTTCGGCGTTGGGATCCTAATAGATGAAGCGGCCGGGGATGGCTTCCACTCACGGAACCCCGCATAAGGGTTTTCTTCGACAGAAGTCGTTGCTAAGATAGGTTCCTCCATGATAGCTTCTCACGCCTTATGACGTTGAATTTTTCACACATATCAAAGGTATTTCCCACAACTCGCACTTCTTAAGTAGTGATTTAGTCTAGTTAAGAGTCTACCTTGACTCTTTGAAGAGCTACGTACTTTCAGATTGGCTATTGACTAATCACGGCCACTCGATCATGCCAAGACGGAAAGTTCCGGTGGATACAAGTACCTTATTTCAACCTCAACATCGTCGCAAGGCCCGCCTGAAACCTGCCTCTGGTTGGGCTATTGAAGGCGTGATCGGGGCTCTCCTATTTTCCCAACTGTCGATTGGTGCTGAATCTACCCCTTAATAATGGTCAATATCACGGGAGTATCACGGACAAACAACTCTTATCAATTGTAGCTCTTTGCGAAGTATACATAGTGTGGGAAGCGTTAACCGGCACCCTGAGACCTTCTCTACTCGAGTAGTCAAACGCTGTGTCACTTGACAAAAATCCTGCCTAGAAACCGGCATGTCATCCTCGGTCAAAACAGCCAATGTTCCAACCAACTAGCCAAGCCCATGAAAAAGCAATTAACGTTACCCGATCGAGGATCTTAGTACTAAGGGATCTGGTGTCTCCTCCCCTCGCGCATGATTTTCAAGGGGGAGGGGAGAGGTAGAGAATAGATTGGCTAATGCCTAAACCTCTATGCATGCGATCACCCTGCAGGGCGACAATTACTGTACATCTCGCCGAGGGAACTACAGGTTGAAAGGGGGGTTAGGTGTTAGTGGCTGCACTTTGAGGGAAAAAGCGATACTGTAGCCGATAGGCGCGTTTGCGAGGATTCGAGGTCAGTTATGGACCTATTGTACTTAGATACCGGTAGAATCGCTTTAGCACTGGTGCATTTCCCGAGTGACACTCTGTGAACACCTTTATTGGCTACCGGAAGATCATATCTCGGGAGGGGAAGGATATGAAGTGAAAGAAGTACTTGTATTCTAGGTAGTTGTCCCTGGTCTGGGATGAACCTTACGAGGGAAGGAGAGCGATTCTAACAGCATAGTATCTTGTCCAATTACCGTATTCGGATTCCCACGGAATTTATATGCAAATTTCTTTTCTAGAACACAAATACGTTTGCATTGGGTTATAGGATGATGAGGAGTGCACGGTATCAGGGTGTTCCACTTATGGTTTTGCGATCACGGCGAAGGATACTGTAGTCACTGGAGCCCACGGGAGTTGGGGGACTAAACTTTTCATATTCTGCTCCCCCCCCGTGTAGCCTAGAAGACACAACTCCGAATAATGGCGCTTCTAGTGCTTCGGGTAGATCACGATTATGTACTCCTGCCGCACACTTGGGGGTTGGATGCAATGCCCTGGCCGAGATTATCATATGTCATGACCATCGTATAATAACATAGAATTCTTGTGTCGTCGTCGTCGTTATACACTTGTCAATGCGCTGGGACCTGGCCGCTGCATATCTTAACTCTTCTAAGCCCTGTCTTAATTCCCGTCTTCCTCATACCAAACCTACCCTTTCCCATTGACATTCCCGCTGTGGTCACTCTATTGAGGACAAAGAGATATCTTATAGTCGCCCGTTTAGAGGTCACTCTATAACTTTTCTCCTCTTCGGGATGTGCCGGCTCCTATTATACATCCAATATTTAATGGGAAATAAATCGTTATCCTTAACTTAACGTAAGAAGAGAAACAAAACACACCTGCTAGCAGGATAAGTATTTGCCCTCACTGTGATATTGAATGAAATTGCCTAGCAAGCGCAGCGGTGAAGATGTCAATGACCGATCAACCCCCGTCGAATTCAATAGGAGCCCTAGAGCAGGTTTTTCTTTTCTTTTCACTGTTTGCTATTATTGCACAATCTATCGTGTAAGACGAGAGAACCTAGAAACCCTCCCCTGAGGGAACTAGGAGGCTGGAGATTTCGGGTTTCCTCAATAATACCGTAACGCCAATTACGCCTGCTGCAAGGTGGTGGAATCTATCTCTAGACCTGGGGGTGAAGTCCACAATAGGTTGGGTAGCGGAGAAAAAAAGAAAAAAGTATCATAATATTATAACAGCAAGGATAAAAGATAAGTTAGTCCTTTACTCCATTTTCTTTTGAATGGCCACTCTAAAAGTGAAGCATAAATACTTACTGTTGGTGCAGAATACGGACCATATTCGGGATTAATAATTACAAGGAAGCTCGGGCGTTTGCTATGACTTGCCTAAGAATTTTATGATCAGAAACAGTGTCCCAGGGTCGGCTTATGATGCTTAGAGAGAGGGGGAGAGAAATCAATAGGCGCACGATATGAATACAATATCCTTTCCGCTTAGAGCCCTTTAAACCATCTTCACGAGGCATTGTTGGCCGCGTAAAGGGTTCGCCCCCGGCTAAGTCGGACACAATTCCCCTAATGGGATTATGACCCCTTCACAATCATTTCCTAGCTCATATAGCCAACTCCAATCAATCCACCATTTTCCCCTCATTGCTAGCAATTGCTGCTGTAACTGCCCTAATAACTTGGAAAGAGGGATTCGTCTTGGGGTGTCAAGGTCTTCCCCTCTCAGTATATATCATAGGTTACCTACAAGAATTCCAGGAATAAGATATTTGTGTCAAGTCATGTACTGTGCTGCAAGTATGTGGACAGTGCATTTAATAAGACTTATAAAAGAACATCCCTCCCTCATCCCCTCCATTCTCTTCTGCGAAATACCAACACCTACGCACCTTCGTAAGTCATAGCAAGAAAATGGGGTTTTATTTCTATCCTTCTGCAACACAGCGCTTAGCGCATTTATCAATAGCGATGCAGCAGAGCGAGCGGGTCCACCTTGCGCCCTGGAAAGAGTGAGAAGTAGGAAAGGTATAGTCACAAACTTCGTTATCCAGCTCTTCTTTCTAAACTAGAAGTAGGGGCGGAAGGATATATAAATCATGATAAAAGTATCCTGATCCTTCTATGGATCGCCACATATCCCCATGCCTCCGCGCGAGTCCCTATTCCCCTACACACTCCCACGGTAATAAAGGAAAGACATGCCCGGAGAACCCTCTCTGTAATTCAGAGCAACTCCAGAACAATCCACTACGCTCCTAAAGCTTCAGCGATCAACTATAACGCACCGGCGCTCCAGCAACTCCAAGTTATCCAATCCACACCCTCCTGTTCCGTCCTCTCTCGTCTGACCATTCAAAAACATATCATAACATATGAACCCATCTATCAATCTACAGCCCTACCCGCCTGTGCTACCCCCCACATTAAACCCCCTCATCCTTTCCAGTGTCTCTGCTCTTTGCTCTCCCCAACCTAGCCCCATCCGCCGCGAACGTCGAATCCGGTGTCGTCACGCTAGGCAACAACACCGCGCGATCGATTTCGTACGGAAGGCCTCTGTGCCGACCGCGGATCTCCATTGCCACGATCACGAGTTTACTGAATATGGAGAAGGTGCCGGAGAGGGAAGCGTTGATGCCTGGGTAACCGAGCGATAGGCCGACGGTCCCGCTGGTATCGTCAGCACCGCGAAGGAAGAAGAAAAGAAAGAAGAGATGGGGGAGTTACTAAGCGCTAACAACCTCGAAAAATACACCGAATGCGGTGAACGCCTACACCCACGTTAGCTAAAACCGGGAATGGGACCTGGGAATCATACGTAATCATTCGCATCCGCGATCCTTCTCCCCTCCGCAATACATATCAGAAACAGGCCCAAGAACACATACCAAAGATCAAACTCCAGCTGCCTGCGTATATGCGCCTTGATATAGGTCCCTTCATCCCCCTTCCCCTCCTCCTTCTGCGCTTCCGTGGCTTCACCAGGGGGGATGTAGATCCCTAACGAGTGTTCCTCGTACACGTTCGTGCGACGGATGGAGATTGCAAGTGGGAGGACGGAGATGTACATCATTATTAGGTAGCTGCATTGGATGCCGGGATGTAGGGAACCGATCGGGACGGAGGAGGTGCCGGCGGTGCGGGTAGAAACGGCTTGGAAGAAGGCGTTTAAGATTCTGTAGCGAACCGGGATGGATTCTACGACGGGGGTTTGGAGGTCTAGCACTAGGAAGAGGACTACATCGGCAGCGTTGAGGACCTGAATATTGTTAAAATTTGGTATATGAGGAGGAATGGAAGGTGGGTTACGATCAGGATCCAGAAAAGCCACCATGTCGGCTGGTCGGTTGTGGTTAGTTATGGCCGCGGTGATTATTTGTGATGGGACCTACTCCACTAGGAAAAAGCAACGTAAAGCATCGTCGAGGGTGGTCCAGCAGGAAATTCAATTCCTATCGGCATATTAGCATGCCCATGGGTATTCCATCGGGAAACTTACATCCCGCTTATCCGGGTACCTCTCGGGGCACATCTTGAAAAGGCACCAAATGATGAACCTTAGCACGAGCGGGAACCCCGTATTACTGCCCTCATTAGCCTCAAAGCCTAATGGTTCAAGGGGACGGGAATAGCAACAAACCCAGCAATAATCAAAAACGCGCAAAGCAGCAACACCAACGTCGACCTCTGAAACGAAAGCATCGAATCGGGCGTAAGCGTGAAGCCAACGTCGCCGAAGCAGGACAAAGAAGTGTAAAGTCCCCACCAAACCTTATTGACCCCGAAGTCATCCACAATCTTCCCGTACTTGAACGACCGCAGAATATATGGCACGAGCACGATCACACCAAAAAGTTGAAAAAAGGTGTAATAGCCGACAAGGATCCACGCCAGCGTTTTTAAGCTACGATATTCAATGCCGCCAAGTTCATTTCTCTGCTCTTCCGTTAGGTCGTAGAAACGGGAATTACGCCCGATGCTGGGGGTATAGCTGAGGTACGGTGCTGGCGGGTCGGACGTGCTCTTGCGGAAACTCAGGCGGGAGCGGCTACGGTTCAGAGAAGTGGGGCCTGTGTCCGCGCCAGTGACATCGCTAGCATCGGTTATCTCATTAATTGTGTCTACCGAAGGGCGGCGGGTTGCCCCCGCTGTTGACCGGGACGTGTCGTAGTAGTGAGCCTTTTCCTCCGCTGTTTGGCTGGCGTTCCGGGAAGAGTGGGAGGCCGGCACGTCCCACACTATGCGGCCGCTGATTGGCGCTTCGGGTGAATGGGAGACAACACCTGTATCATTGCTTGATGAGGCTTGTGTCGTTTGGGTCGGGAGAGTACTTCCATCTGCTGCCCTCAGGACCGCTTTTCCAAAATAAGATAAAACGTTGCTATAATGATGGGGGGGTAGAATGTTGGGAATGAGGTGCGCAATACATACCTATTCCACTCTCCACATTTCCATCTCTGGAATTATCTCTCGCGGCGCTCACCGTTCTCTGCAATTGGGTATTCTTTTTGGCTTCCTCGACTATATCACTCCCACACATCGCATTACCCTCCGACCACCACCGCCACCACCGCCACTACGGACCAGGGGAACGAGGCAGAAAAGCGAGTCAAGGAAAGGAAGATACCAATATGCTCAAACCTCTTCTCAAAAAATCGTATCCTAACAAACACGGTAAGACTATGTACGAATATCGGAGCCGTCACGAACGGCAATAAGTACGTGATAATCTGCTGGAAGGTATTGATCTTGTTCAGGTCGATACTATCACACCATCCGGTATGTTAGTTTTTCCTTTTCCTTCCAGCCGGGTGAATTACGTAAGGAAGGATTCCCGGTTCCCTCTTCAGCCGGGGGGGTACAGTGCTGTACCAGCATGCGTGAATGAGCATATATGAACTGCCTTTATTCACGACCGATCCCACGGCCTCGGTTTCCCAAGAACCAGGTATCAGGGAGGGAGAATCAGGCAGATCAGATCAAGGGGGTAAGAAAAGAGGGGGGACGTCGAAACATACGTATTCAAGCCAGACTGTGTCGCGGAGCCACTACAATTCCTCAGCTCACGTCAATGCCACTCCACGGATAGCAGACGCATGGGAAGAAAACGTACGAAGAAAGAAATATCGCATCAACAAATGGCACTTCACGACCAAGGTATATCGCCACAGCGCCCAGGAAAAGGAAGAACAAGATGTAGATATCTATGCTTCATCTATTACCTACCCATTCATTGGTTCGTTCGTCGAGTGAAAGGTGGAAAGGAGAGTGAGGGGGAAAAACGCACAATGTAATACTATAAACGAAGGCCGAATACTCAATTTCCTCTTAAACCGTTTGAAAACTGCTAGGGCCATCACCGTTGACAACAACTCTTATCCCGCACCGTTACCGTAGCTTAACTCAACCGTGGTGTGTTCGTATGTACGCGCGACTCGTTCACTCACTAGCCCACTCTTCTCCCTTTCTTTCCCTTTCCCTCTCTCTCTATCTGGAAAACTGGCAAACTGGTAGACAGACAGACAGATAGACGGACAGAGAACGGAGAGGCAAAGTAGAGCGAGTAGGCAAGAAAGAAAGCAGGAGATCAGCAGCAGCAGTCGCAGTAGTTCATGTAAAAGAGCTCATCTAGTTCCCCCGCCTCCTTTTCTCCCTCCCTCCACCTCCCGCCCCCGTGATGCTCTCTTTTTCTTTTAGAAAATCCCTCACGACGCGATTAGCATGCCATACCGTACTCGAGTACAATACCAAATTCCACCCACCTATCTTTAATCCAACCCATAAATGACTACTCGATCCGGGTCGTGCGCCAAACCGAACCCCCAATTTCCAAATTCCAAGTGTACGGTAAAGTTACTGGTAAGCAAGTGGAGTACTGTAGCACATGTAAGGAGTGGGAAAAAAATAAGTTCTGATGTCATGGGGCTGTGCTAGGGGGTGAAAGTTAGTGATGGGATGGACAGGGTTCAAGGTGCCAAAACTTTTAACTTTTCCTCGAATTATACCTACCAAATTAGATCATTTTTTACCTCTGGTAGTTATGAGTGCGGGGACTTCGAACCCCTGTCCACCCCATCACTAACCTCCACCCTCGAGTCCTGTACTCGAGCATGGGATGGGATGGGAATAGCCGCCGCGGCCTGAATGCCGATGTCCTGTCGCGCGAACAGACGAGTGCCAGTACAGTACAGTACAGTACTCGAGAACAGCATTGTACCCTTTTTTCGGCGAATGGTGGGTTAGGTTGTTGGAACGTGCGAGGCGTTTCGGGTATCCGGCCAATTGGCGGGGCGCGATTGGGGTCCTTGTTCTGGGGGGATGGGGTTTGTCTACCTAATTGGTAGTTGGGTTGTGAGATTGTGGAGTACCAGTAGAGTACGGTAGGAGAGAGGAGCTACCGGTATACTCGAGTATGGGTGTTACGATTGCTTTAACCCATTTATTACCCGGGAAGGACACAAGGCACTGGTGGTTGCATGATAGTGATTGGGGAACCCCCACGTTGAAACCTACCTGCGCTGAGATACTGTACCGTACGATTTGCCTTAAAATATGATAATTTTCTCTACCTTACTTGCAGATGCCGTAGAGATATGGGCCTGACTATAAGTGCCGGTACCGCAAGCATCTATCTCGGCATGTCTATGAAAATAATCCTTACCCTATTTATTTCTGGCTAAATTGTGGCTAGTCCTAAGTCAAGGGTGCCAGCCACATAATTCTGCTTGTGATACGACTGTCAATTGTCATCAAGAACATCCGCTGGGTTGCTGATACTGTACTCGAGAACACCAGTTCTCAGTCTGCTCTTGTGCTGTACCACCGCTTTTTCGCCCATGTGTAGTCTAGCATAGATCAACAAGTTTGTAATGGCCACACAACCCCGGCCAACAACACTCTTCTATGCCAGAACTCAGAGACACTACTAGCATCTCTACAAAAACGCCTCTTGATTTTAAGGTCTTATTGATGACTATTAAGGCTCCTTCAGCATCTATAAGATATGCTGTCCTGCGTACTATCTCTGCTTACCCTGAACCCAAATATTGGTATGCTGCAGTACTAGAAGCGTGGAGATATCATTGGCTAACACGATAAAGTAACCTGACCCGGCTCCCGGTGTTTACTCTGAACTGGAAAATCATGAATCTAACTTTGAAACCCCCACCTTTAGTGAAGCTGTAGCATACCTGCACTCTCCCTCCAAGTAGCCACCTCCCCCTCCACCTTCAACTTTGATAACCAAAGGGCTCCCCACCTCGGGTTTGTTTGTCTGAGCGAACACAGAACCGAGCTGTATGCTGAGTTTTGGAAATTCTCTAAATGCACCCTCTGACCCGGAAGCCAAGGGTATCCAGACTCGTCTAGTATTTGAACTCATCTCACCTCCGCCCTAGTACAACCTTATTCTGCTGGGCTAGAATTCTGTGGAAAACCTAGAATACCTATGTAGAAACATAATATGCGTTCCTTCCTGCGTTTTTTTCCATCTAAAAGGTAAGATAGAGGAGGCAGGAGGGAATCATCTGTGCTCCAATGTTCCCATAAAAAGAGCGGGTCTTTTTCTCGGATTCTACGCTTCTAAGTGGTTTTGGAACTATAAGCTGGCTGCAGGGAGGGGGGGGATTGCAATAATACCCGCACACGGGAGATATGATACAATTTGTGTTGGTGATGCAAGTACAGTACCATAAAGCCAACTTTGCTCCTCAGCTGCCCCGGTGTGCCCCATTTTCGGGTGTGAATTGCGCGGATTCACGGCATTGGGGACAACGGGGTGCGGATGTGTGCCCGCTGCCTTTACCAGAGTTGGCCCACCTGCATCCCATAATTCTATCATTTCATAGGATTGATAACTTCATGGTATCATGCTTGTAGCACCGTGACACCCGTTGGCCTCCCCGGCCGCGGCATGGTATCTCACAACTACCGATGAATCTGTCCTGTCAATTCCTCAACGAATTAAAAAAAACCCTAGTTTGACCCTACGCACCCGCGGGGGACCGGAAGAGGCTCGGTACTTCAAGCATTTGGTAAACCCCCAAACTACCCCAGCTGGATGAGCTTAAAGTTACCTGTGTCACAATTCGCCTCTGCTCAAAGTGCATCGGATCGACAGCCAACAGTACGCTACACCAGTGCTCGAGCACGGGGCCCTGCAGGGTAGCTCCCACGATCCACACATTCGGTACCGAATCGTACGTGACAATGGCAGATTGGACGGGGTTTACCGTACTCGTAACTGTGAGAGCACAATAAGTGCTGATTTGGTATAGTAGGCATGGAAAAGGGATCAAAGGGAGCACGTCCCATCGTAAAACTTGAATTACCTAGGGAAAGAGAAAAATAAAAAGGAAAAACACTTGAGAGGATGATATTGAGTTAGTTACCCCAACCACTAGCCAAACAACTACCTACCCACTCCAAAAACAGTACCAACCTTAGCCCGGAGGGTGGGTACTGGGTAGACAAAGCAGTGATCGTTAGATCATTGGCTATTAAAGCTACCCTATAGCATTCCACATAGAACCTCCTTTCAAGAAAAAACTTTACCCAAAGACATAAGCCCTTTCTTTTCTGGGACCTCACAAAATACTCCCTAATAAGGACAAAGATTTAATATGTCCTCGAGTGGAACACACAACCGCCATGCAAGGCCCTCTGGGGCTGAGAAGGACTGCCTCCCCTTTCTGCACCAGAATTCGCTATTCGATTACTTATCCCTGGGGTAACCTCCCAAAACCTTCTATCCAAAATTTCTCATGCTGTATATTGCACGGGTGGATCACTCATTTAGGATTACCGCAATTTTCTCAACCGGGTCATAGGAGGATTCTCACGGCAACATATCCCACGAATTCAATATCTTTGAGAAAGCAGTTATCTCTCACAGTATTTTATTGGGAGATTGTGAGAATCAAACGCAACTCAGCTCCTTTTGGCAGGATGTAATCATGTAGGAGTTCCTTAGGTGCTAGCCCACTGGAGGTTGCACCTTCTCTCGAAATTGGATTAGCCGAGTCGAGTAAATTTATGGGAAGTGGTGAGATGGTCGCCATGCTCGACTCACCGCGGGTGGCATGCTACTCGTCCTGTAGCTGTGTGGCACGTATTACCGGTAGACCCTTATCGCTACCGGCGGCCTGCGTCCGCGGGGGGGGTGCTTTGGGAGCTTCCCGTTCATATCAGTTGCGCAGATGAATGTGATGCTCGAGTGCATTTATCTAAGACACGACAATAAAACTCAGCTTTCCCTCGTTCAAGATTCTTTAAAATCGCGATAATCCCGCAACTGATATGCCAATTTTTATTTATCATAAACACTTCCCGTAGCGAACGAGTGAGGTTTAGCATTCATAGCGGCGGACTTGATTACTTTACTACCGATGTCCCGTAATACATACTCTACTAGCACATGAACGGCCCCCATTTATTCTGTGAATGGGGCCGTTATAAAACCCTCCAATTTTTTAGAGATGAGGGAAAAAAGGGAAGGAAAAAGGAAAAAAGAGAAGGAAAAACAAAAGATAGCCATGCGCCAAACTCCCCACACCCCACCCCGCTCAAACCAGGAGAGCGAAAGGGAAGAAAATGAAATTCAAGTATTAAAACTTAGAATAGTTGGAGTCTCTAAAAATGTCCCGCCATCTCAATATGCTCGCTCTCCACCCCCATCCCACTCCTCTTACACCGGGTAAGCAGCTGCGCACCCCTCTCCACCCGCCTTAACCTCTCCCGCTCTTTTGGCCTCATACATAAGTAGACGGGATACGTCGCGGCACCAGCAAACAATGCCGTCGGCACACACATGGCATATCTGGCAGCCCAAGAACCCCCGCCTTTACTGCGCATGACAGCATAATACACTTGTGGGAATACCGCACCTGCACCGACAGCCGTGATTTGATTCTTTGCCGCATCCTTGGAGTATACGCCTAGCCCACGGATAGATAATGCGAAGATTGTAGGGAAGCAGGATGATGCGAAGAGCCAGACCATTAATAGCATGCCGAGGTGCGTGCGGCCACCAGAGACGGTCATTGCCAGGGCGGAAAATATCCCTCCGCCGCAGAGGGCAGCTAGGAGGACCCATCTCGGCTTTACTGCAAACATTAAAGCCGCGGCAATGAAGCGGCCGGCACTGAGCAGACCTTGCCCCGTGAATATGTGCGGGGAACCTTCAAAGATGGCTTTGCCAAGGTATACAGTTGAGAAGGACATCACTACCTCTTGGGCCCCCACGTAGAATAGCTGTGCCACGAATGCCCAGACAAAACCGATACCGTGTCCGCTTCTCAGGAGCGATTGTGGGGCGCTATCGGTCCCACTTTGCTCGGGATTGAAGTCTGCGTCCTTCACTTCGGGGATGTCGGCGTAGTGGAAGGCGAATGCTAACATGAAAGAGAATATTCCGAAACCGAGATATATCCATTGAGCATCGATAAGCGTTGTCTCTGATAATGATCCTTTGCGTTTCTCCGCCACAGTCGGCAGCACATTTGACGCAAGCAGGGAGGCTAGTAGGATTCCTACAGGTTGCACGCCCTGCGCAAGATTCAAGCGTATCTCACTATATTTAGGAGGGCCGCAAAGGATCATGAATAGGTTTGCAGCACACTCAATTCTGAAGAGAAATTAGCCTAACCCAAAAAAAGATCGTTAGTGCAGGTACGCACGTAGCCAACCCCATCCCCATAAGCAACATCGAGACGCAGAACCCTTCATAACTCTGCAGCACCGCGCTGGGCCAGAAAACCAGACACCCACACCCGGCAATGGTCAACCCAGCCATAATTGTAGCCTTAAACCCGCATCTCTTAAGCACCCTCCCCCCGATCAACTGTGGCGCAATAGCATACGCCCTACTTCCGTCAGAAATTAGGCCCGGGAGGCGCCACGAGGAGGAACGAACCCAAAATAAGCAGCATGCAAACCAATGTACTGCTCAGTTGATATGCCAATAAGCTTTTCAAACCGCTTATTCAGCGTATCCACAAAGCCATATGCAAACCCCCAGAGGAAGAACAGTCCAGCGATCTGGCACAGGGGCCGAATAGATTCCCGCACATTGAGTGCTAAGGCAGACTTCGGCCTCCCAATGTCGAAGAATCCTGGTGGGCGATCATCCGCACTAAGGCCAGTAGGGGCTCCGGAGGCGTATATCAGGCCCGTTGTCGTGGGGGTATCACCTGTGACGCCGATGCAGCTTGGGAATAATTTGGCAACGAGCGGCTTTATCATTGGGATTGAGGCGCAGAATATTCCAATGTTAACTTCGATTGAGCTCCACATGAAAGAGAGCGAGCCATCCCCTATCCCAATTAAGCGAGGAAAAAAAACACAGGGAAGTTCTTTGGAAAACTCACAGTTTAACAAGCCAGTAGAAACTGCTCTCTGGAAAAAATGGATTCTCACGATACCAATTATTGTAGCACTATTCGGACCGGAATTGTCAGCCCTCCTTCACCACTCAGTTCGAGCCCTCGGAAGGCGAAAGTAGTTCACCCACAACCCTCCCGCGGCAAACAGCACGATCAATATGATCTTCTGTTTCTTAGGCAACCTCAAAGAAGTCAAAATCGGCATTGGCAGAATGAGTATCGCCAAATCCGTCATTAGATTTATAGGACCAGAAGCGTAAAGCAGTCTATATGTCGACATGCATTTGAACGAAGGGGGAAGAGAAGATTGAAATGTTGCCGAAACCTGGGCATTGTTAATTGCCAACAGAAATTAGCTAACACCCCCGAATATCAAAAACGAATAGGACACCTACAGGATCACACTGGAAAGCAATCAACAAGGTCAAGGTCAGCCCAGCAACGTTAACCACTGCCAACGTCGCCCAATTAGCAATTCTCAGAAGTCTATAATTCTTCGAAAGACCAAGGTAAAAGACCAATATCGATGTCTTCGTCGCCATGAGAGCAGGGTTCTAAGACAAATCAAATATTAATCAAATAATCTCCCGACGGAAAAAGAAAAAAGAATGCCGGTGCAAAGCTTCAGAGGACTCACATAGAGAAGCGTGTATGCGAACCGAGCCTAAATTTCGGGCCAAAAAAAAGAAAAAACAAAAGGTCAGAAGCATATCTAAAGAACCCGTTTCATGTCGGATTTTTGAATTGAATTGAATTTGATTAAACCGACGAACCTTGCTTGGTGGAGCCGTGAGGTCATTTACAGAATCATCATGTTCACCGAGACCGAATCTTGTAGCTACTCATGACCACGTTAGAAAATGACGGCATGATATCGAAAACCCCTAGGTTCAGAATTATACGTAGCATACCTAAGCAAATCGTGAAGGACATCGCAAACGACAAGACCTAAACATGATCAAAAAAAAATCAAAATCAGCAAAGATTCCTCCGGAACAACGAATAATCCCCCATTCGCCCTCCTCCAGCACCAGCATTCATTAATCGTGATCCGTACCCAAGCAAGCACAATAAGCCAATCGGCCGCCCCAACCCTCCTCATGATCCACCCTCTTGCCACCAATCTTAGCAGTACAGTAACAAACGACAAAGCCACCACTCCCGGTATTGAGGCTTTCAGGAGCGGTGCCCTCGAAGCAACATTTTTGTACGCATCTAATTCCCTTCCTCCCGTATTTGTGTTCACCACCATGGATATGGTGTAGGTCCCCTCGAGTGGAGGGTGTCTACGGAACAAATCATCAAGGGACAACCTTATTAGGGCTGTCCTTCGGCTGGAGGATACGGAAGCTTTCTTAGAAGTAGAAGGCCCAATCCGCACAGCTCGTCGCGAAGAAGAAGAGGTAGAAGAAGAGGGACTTTAGAGCACCAATAGAAAGATATAAAAAAATCTGGGGGGGGAGAGAGTAAATAACAAGACTCAAGGGGGAGGGGGGGAATTAGCACGGGTACATAAAACTATGTCGCAGCTCAACCCTAGAAACCTGGCGTTGAACTAGATTGTATATAGTAGCACTCTTGAGACTACCAGCATGTATTTATCCAGCCGATGCTAGCATATCCCAGCCGGATATTGCGTGGAGCCCCGCAGTCTTTAATAATTATGGGGATTGCCGTCAAGACCCAAGAATTGAAAATAATAATAATAGCAATAATAACACTCCTCTCCCTCTCTCAGAGGCGCATGGCATGGCGCCGGATGCTCCTAATATAATAGGCTTCTCCAAAGTGAAAAAGGGCAACGATTGTGTGGTGAGCTGCACCTTAATATGCTCTACGTCAGGCTTGTTCAGCCAAGCAAGTATGATATTACTAAGGTTAGACTCGCTATCCAATGTGGCAAACCCCCTAACTAGCTTGGGTGGCATCGAACCAACTATCCAATCAAAGGCAATGGAGCTGGAAGCTCATCTTCATTTCTGGCATGGGTAGGTAGAAGAGAAGGGTTCTGAAGGAAGCAGGTAGGGCGAAGATACTTCTGTCCGTTGATGCAACCACGGGCGCGCTCACAATTGATATTTGACACCACACCACAACCAGCTTAATTTAATTAAGATCTTAGATAGATAATAGACTATACTCGAGTACTAGAGGGTTGAAAAAAGTCGGGCGCACTTCCGAAAGGGGGAGTGTGGATTGTGTGTAGGCTAAGCTAGATTAGGAAGTTCGAGTGATATTGGGTGGATATCATTTGGTGTCGGCAAGAAGTCGGGCGCACT
>Ga0307509_10002753_pt1 | contig 28018 bp, 30 predicted proteins | sample 10_EM_MG_FD_202245 | JGI IMG/M metagenome (GOLD analysis project Ga0307509, IMG submission 202245) | Populus trichocarpa ectomycorrhiza microbial communities from riparian zone in the Pacific Northwest, United States - 10_EM | ecosystem: Host-associated > Plants > Roots > Unclassified | place... | reverse complement strand
CAAATATTTATATCCACCCCCCCCCCCCCCCCCCGGCGACATTCTGTAGCCGCTAGCCTTCAGCGCGTGCTGGGAGTGAGAAAATGGATATACCCTGGATCGTAGTGAGCTTCCGATTATCATCGAAAATCGGAGGAATCTAAGCTTCTCTCCTTCTTCCTTCCCTTCCCTTCCCTCATCCCCAACACACCAATACGATCATAAAAGACTCCTTGACCCCCCGCCCATATCAGCTTCCCAGCGCTCCTTATCAAACTTTTGCCAACCCTATAGTTGCAACCGGGATCGTGACACCTGCAGGGCTTTCTATCTCGTCAGCTGTGATACCCTGTATCGAGCCCCCATAGAGCTGAAAGAAGTGCGTTTCTGCAGACCACGCCCATCTCACCCAATGACAGGAGCCGGCCGGACCCCCCCCTCTTTCCTTCTTTTCCTCTTACTAGTAATAAAGTTAGGGCAGAGCAGAAAAGTACTATCATACGGTATTTGGTCTCGTGGTAACGGGCGGGTGGGGCTGAGCCGCGGGTAATAACCAATCCGATAGGGAGGCGCAGCGGTAGATACCGTACTGGTGTTCCCAAGCCAAGCATTGACATCCGTTTGTTCTTTCCACGGCACACGCCTGTGTGGTGATAGATACAAGTACCGGTATTCCAAGAAGAGTGCCAAGTAGTCGAAGGATGGACGGGCCATTTTAGTTGGTGTGGTGTGTAGGTGGCCCGTGGGTCCGGAATTCAAAGGTACAATACTGGGGTATGAACTCCGCACTCAGGCGTGTTGGTGCTAGAGCGCTGGGCATGAGCTGGGGAGAGAGGAGCCTGCAGGAAGTAGGGCAGCAGCACTGGAACGATATTGGTCGGTTTTCGGTGCTAATGGTTCTCGGCGGTGGTTAAAGTAGGTGCAGCACAGGCGTCTTATCAAGAACCCCATTGGAAAAAATCGCGCTTCTCTCCGCCTTCAGCTATATACGGTAGTGGTAAGCTGTGGACAAGTTTGGATGTCTGATATCAGCCGATACGGGTATGCTATCGCAGCCCGCTATTCCGGATTGCTAGGGCTCTAGGGATGATCGGGCGGTATGGAGTCATCCGGGGCAGCAGGTCGGGTTTCTATGTAAAAAATATTTTAGGATTCACGGAATTTCTTATAAGATAAGACAGCGGGATTTAGCTGCTCGGGAGGGGCGCACCACGGCCTCAAAAATTAGCATCCGGGGATGTGTGATATGGAAATTTAGAAAAGAAATTACACAGTCTTCTTCTAGATGTATGCGCGCCTTCTGGTTACTATTTGAGATTTCTTCCGGTAGAATTTTGACCCGATCCCTGGGAAAAACCCCCCGATTTTGCTTCGTTGTCCACATCCTAACATCAATTTTGTCAGCGCACTGGTCGACGTGACGAGTGATCGGGGATGAATGAGCGTAGCTTATGGGGTCGGGATATTTCGAGGCTCCGCGGGGAGCTCTGGTGTGTTGGATGGCTCGCTGGCTGTGCGGTGCGCTGATGGAATAGTCGACTGGCTGGTTACTAGTCTAACTGGAGACGCAAATTGGGATTGTGGGTCTTGATTGGCTGAGCAACTAATTATTAGTACTAAAATGGCTTGTGAGAGGACGATTATCCATAAGCGTGATGAGAAGAGGGTAAACACCATGATTTTGAGCAATCAACTCCGATGCAGCAGTGCTCGGGACGGGGGGGTAAAATAAGTGAACGCTGGGGTATTGATTGATATCTGCAACGACATGTGGGTATAATACGTGCTGTAACAAATGGGAATACATGATAAAATAATAACTAAGAATCAATGTCGCTTATGGGAGAACTACTTATCATCTAGATACTGCTTATATAATATGTCAATTAGTACAGAATCCAACTCATATTTAACTATCTCTCTAAATAATTGAGATATCACACCACTTTGAAAATTTATTAGCAAGTATTCTGAGTAGTGGAGAATCAGAATATCAAAATTTCATTTCATAGTCAATTATTCCTCTTATCTGGTGTTTTTAATTACTGGTTTAAAGCAAAACTACTATTATTTCCGAGGACAGAAATTGAAAAGCATGCAGGGAGTGCCCCCCTTGCGTACGACAGCGTAGGTATCTCAGATATCATAATCCAGGAGTGGGATATAACTATATCTTGAATTTATTTAACTATACTTGTATGCCTTTCCTGCCTTTCCTGCATGCTCTGTAACTCTACCTTTCCCATTTCCCGAGTTCTTTCACCTAACATCTGCCCCCTTTCACAATCCTTTTTATCCCCAATAGCTTCCCAAGCTTCCCAGAAGGGATACCGGTAATACCTCTCGTGCAGGTCTCATGCGCTTGGCCTTGGCAGCATATGCAGCCCCGGTCATGTTTTACGAACGTCAGGCAATTAACGAGCAGAAACCCAGTTTCTCAAGCGTTGAAGTTGCGAGGGCGATGGTTAAATTTATCGCTTGCTGGTATCCAATCAGTCATCATCTCGTAAACTTGATTTTCCTCCTTCGCCGTTGGAGTTGCACTTCCATTTTTTGTACCCTTCAACTCATCACCGGCAAACTCCGACTTCCCCATCAGCCCAAGCCGCAGACGTAATAAGATGTAAGTTAATATCCAATCCTGAAGCATTCCTCACGAGTACTCGAGTTTACTTGTAAATGCCTAGAAGTTGCGATCTTCAGACTTTACCTGTAGCACCTTTTCTAAGGCAGAGGATGGCAAAATCAGCGTGGGAGGGTGGGGAGGAAGCTCGTATTCCCAAGGCGCCTTTATAAGGCGATCGGTCTTGGTATCTCGATTCAAATGGTACCGGTTTAGACTGTTCCCTGAGTGAGTAGGCGGTGGGAAAGGAAGTAAGGATCACACCGGGGGTGGGCAATGCTGATGCAACGCCTTAGGATGCAAGCCTGTCTGCCGCATCTGTAAGATCCGGAACGCCTATTTCCTATCCGGAAGGTCGATATCCGACCAACTTTAACCTCGAATTCAAAGAATATAGAGAGCTCACACTAGTAACTGGGATAATTCAAACCAGAGGTAGACTAAGAATTTGATTGTTAATCCCTTGTATAGAAATGCGCTGCGACGATGCTGCGCCATTGTTACCCAACCTCCGTATAGTGCGGGTACGAGAACTAAGGATATTTAAAGTTGAAAAGAATCTTTAGTGATAGTACCGTCTGGATATTGCCTTAGGGTACCTTATAGGATTAGCGGATAGTGTTGATAGATTCTAAGTAACATATCTAGGAGCCCTATAGAAAAAAGACAGCCCCCCAAATATTTCAAACTAATGTCCAATATCATCTGATCAAGTGCCACAGCTAAACTCCTTGCTCCCAACAGGCCAGCCCTTCTTGCTCTCCTAGTTCTCACGTGGTATAAGAGGCCGGAAGAAGCATTCTAACTCATATTTACCAAGCAGGATTGTTGTAATAGCATTTCATAGGTACATGCTCCACAATTGGATTGTAAGTCGTGCTTTCTTGGGTGTGCACGAAATCTTGTGAATACATGAAAGTGGGGTAGCAGTAAAAGTGAAGGACGCCCGTCGGGTTGGTCGTTATGGGGAGAAGTGTTGAACCGCCGAGCATCGCGAAATCAAGGCGCACGCAAGCAAACTGCCTGAAAAGAGAAAATACAAAGGATTATAGCAAGATAATGCTCAAGAGAAGAAAACTCCCCAAGCAACGACTCCCGCGATAACCCATACTCCCAATGTCTCCCCCACCGGTCTTCCCCTCCCGGCAGCACTAACCGTCCCCTTAACAGCAGTGGTCCCATTCGGCAACGTCCCATTAATCACCAAGGTCTTTGTGCCATTGACGTTTGCGATCCTCACCTCACTGCTATTGAGGCTCGTCTGACCGATGAGCTGCTCGATATACGCCGCTTCCGTGTTTTCCTCGCACCCACACACCGAGTGCTCCTGACACAAGCAGAGCACAGGAATGGTCTCATTCGCTTTGCTGGTTGTGTTGTAGAACCCCGCTGGGTTGGGCCATGGGTAGGCGAAAACTGCGAACAGCCAGAGGCCCGGGAAGAATGACAGGAGGGCAAGGGGGAGGAGGAAAGGGAGGATTCCGCGGGGCGTACGGCGGCCGGAGGTGTATGGGACTACCGCGCCACCGCTGTAGACACGCGTGGTGCGACCGTAGGATGGAGAGGGGCCAGAACCATCATTGGAGGTGCCGCCGGTGTTGGATCGGGAGGAGGTACTAGAGTGATTGTTGGCATTGTTTGTGGAAGATTGGAAGGGCAGAGGGGGGGCTACCTAGAGGAAGAGGAACTTGAGCCTCTAGATCCAGAGGAAGAGGAGCTTGAGCTTTGAAATGGAAAGAAAAAAGAGTCTGAGTCTCCATACCAAGAATGGAGGTACCAAGAGAGAGGGGAATTTGGGGGTGCATACCCAGAAGAACTTGAGCCTCGAGATCCGGAGGAAGATGAAGAGGAAGAGGAGGAAGAGGAGGACCTTCCGCCACTACTCCCACCACTACTCCCACCACCACCGCGACCACCACCACCACCACCTCCTCCACCACCACCACTGCTAGCTCCACCACCGCGTCGTTTCTCTAATAATCCGCTACCTAGAATATCGCGTACGGAAAGCGCAGGAGAAGACAAATCCCCGCCTCGTGATAGTGCCACGGCATTGGCTTTGGTATCAGTGTAGGAAGAAAGGAGGAGAGCAATTGACAGAATAGGAATGGCCGGCGAAACCTTCATTGTGTATTTATATCTGTGTTTGTTTGTAGTTGGTTGAAAGAATTAGATTAAGGGGCAGGTGCTTCCCGTGAGGAATGGTGGGGGAGAAAGACAAAGGCAAAGCAAGATGGGGGGAACTCCCCGCCTTTTGTATTGCACGGACTGGCAGGTGAGGATGTATTGGGTGCGTGGCTGCTGGGTTAAGTTTTGATAAGTTCACGAAATTGCGAAAGCTAGTGAGATTTAGCATTTCCGCCAGGCTCAGGCCATACCCTGCTGGGAAAGCACTAACCCTTCCCAAGAGTCACTGTAGAAATTCTGGAAGGCTCACAGCCGCAGCCGGGAGGCTGAAAGAGGTGGCTATGCAACAACAGACAAAAAGTACAGGTTTTTGGGGTCATTGCACCGTTACCGGATTATAAGTCCCAGGTCCAGCTGCCAAGCTGCTAGGAGCATATTCATGTCACATGTTAACCTGCTCGAGAGGCTGGGCTCTAAATGGATACTATCAGATCGGATGCTCGTAATTGAACAACACGATATCACTCTTGCATGACGCTGAGATCCAATCAAAACAGCTGGATTTTGGCAGCGCACTACGAGTACATACTTTAATGCAATGCCATTAGCTCGCCCTAGTTCTATCCTGATGGTAATATATGATAGTATGCAAATGTTCCCCCCCCCCCTATAGCCTAGGACCTATGTCATCAGATTGAGGTCCTCTCTAATTGAGCCCTGATACGGCATGGAGCAACCACATAGAACTAAGGGCCTTGTCGTTTTGAACTCAAGATGCCAGAAACGATATTTTTCGTTTCTTTTCAATCACCGCGCCCCCTTTCCAAAGCAAGGCATGCCTGGGCCCACCGAGATAAGGCGGGTCATACTGCCGTGCAATGGGTCTTTCTTTCTCGGGGACCGCTGCATTAGGGAATTAGTGGACACTGATCGGCCATTTGGCTATAAAGCCTACAAGTGTTCATACTCGCAGTCTGAGTTATGTTACAATCCGTACGGCACTCCCCGTGGAATTGAAAACTAGGATCCCCGACTCCTACCAGTATACCGGTGTCTCATCTACTTGTAACTGAAACTACTAGTGAAGCGCGACGATCCAATCCACGGACCCACCGTATGGCATTGCAGTTGGGAAGCCAACGATCGCCTCCCGCAGAACCCCTGGGCAATAAAGAACGACTTGCATAGCTCGTAACATATAGCCAAGGGGTGAGCCAGAACACAAGGGCTCTACGACAAAAAGCAACAAAAAGAGTGGCTTAGACAACAAAGCTCATCACCTCTCAAAAGAGCCTTGGGAATTTAAGAAACCAATTCTTAAGTAAATAGGACACTAAAAGCCAGTCTATAACTTTGGATTTTTGGTACACCCGCTCCTCCATTGACACAGTCACCGGACAACAGTTTTGGTGGAAGGTTACTCAGTAAAGGCTAAGGGGGAATAGCACAACCCCTCCTCCACCGCCCCACTGCAAAAAACCCCATGCCATACAGAGTACTGAATATATTCTTGTTCATTTACTAAGATAATATTGAAAGTTTAATTCTTCACTTTTTTCCACCATTACAATACTATTATCCATCTTTTGTTAAATGCTCGTTGGAAATACACAGTATCCTGCAATTACCAGGACTTATGTCTAGTGACTATATTTCGAGCTGGCAAGCGTTTTTGAGGCATCCCCATTATCACTCTCACCGGGAATATGAGAGAAGGAAGAGCTCTCTCTTTTCATTTGCCTCTGAGGGATTCACTCTGTTTTCCGAAAAATGAACCCACTAATCCTCGGGCTCCACTAGGTCCTCATAGATCACTTAGCAAGCGGCCATAAGAACGATCACCTCATTGAGAGTCACTCTCAGAGCTTAAACCCATGCTCGAGTAGACTGTTGGCACCCAGCCCAGGGTGGGGAGGCAGAAATCCAAGGCGAGAGCTCCCGGTAGTCTGCCTTGACCCAAAGGAAATAAAGATAAAAGTAAAAACAATCAATACCCCGAATTCCCCTGCTTTAGAAACATAGGTGTCCCTCTCTCAAGCTTTTGCTGTGCTCGAGCTTCCACCTCACAACCTCCCAATATCGGGGGAGGTCATTACTCAAAGAAGGTGTTTTTACCCGGCGGCAGGTCAGCTGCGAGGCAGACCGCCCCGACTTAATCCCCTCCCTGAGGAACTTCGATACTCTATAGTAAGACGAAAGTAGAGATACGAGAGTCAAGTTCTGTTTCGCAAAGGGTACAGTGCTGTCCAAGTACCAACCAACTACACTAGTGACTAGGTGTTTCAGGGTAACCTGTTTATGCTGCGCCTAAGACCATCGTTGTAAGGCAGACCCAGATCGTACTCGTACTTGTGACAGGTAAGGAGCACCCCAATACATGGATTCGCAACACATGGTAAAGAAATTCTTGAGTACTGTGCCTCTCGAATCGCAACGCCCGCACCCATCTTAAATTCTATCGCGACCTAACCCATCATAATACAGCCTCACAAAATCAGAAAAACGCTTGCACAGTAAATTCAAAAGAAATCAATATAGATGTAACTTGTGGTCCTATACGGACCTAATTCATAAACCGAAGGGCTCATCATTGCGGGTGGTTGTTGTCATAGAGACAGATGTGGCTTAGAGCGAAAGCGGAGGTTGCGATTCGGGAGGCATTTGTGGGTCCACAAATTCCCACCTCTACTTGCCCGATTCAAAAATATCCGGAAATCTTGGCGCCAGGATACCAGGAAAACTAGGGAAGGAAGTGGCCGAATTTCCGAATACTTTTGAATCGGGCAAGTAGTCCTAGGGCACTTCTTGCCTGCTATAGGTAAAAACTTAAATAGGATAGAATGTACTATATTCGAGTACAATACTCGTAATGTCCTGGCATTTATGAACACAATTGCTGTTGCATACCACCAAAACCCTGGGGTTCCGGCCGATTTTTTGCCCGTATGCAATAGCAGTTGTATTCACAAACGTCTGGACATTACAAGTAAATGTGCTAGGACGTTGTAGTTGCCTCTCCTAGTAAGGTAGGGATCATATTCCTTTTTGTATTGTCTCAGGTGAGAGCTGAGATCGTGCCCCGCCACATGTAAGCACGGAGGGGGAATTCTAACGTCCCGGCTTCTTTATCCTCTACCGGATTCTAGTTTTGGTACTACTACCAATTACATGATTGCTTTCTTGAAGTGTAGCCACCCATGGGTCTTCCTGCTTTCTCGCTCGCTAGTTTGCTCTTAGCTTCCACCCAATCTTTATCATACCCGGGTACGAGGTGGTATGACGCTATCGCCCCATCTCGTGGAGACAGGGAGAGCCTCAGTCAGGCAACACCCCCTGTAAGGCTTGGCATTAAAACAAGCCTATGTTGAGTACGAATAACCAAAGCTATGACACCTGCCAATATTTGCCAAACCTCGCTGAGGGTGCTCTCTCCCTGAGGGCGCCCCTGGTCTAACCTGGCGATTTACCATGGCCCAGAGAGGTCAAGCGCCAAGGGCAGAGTTGGCAATCTTGGCATTGAGTTCACCGAAACCCCTACGCCATAACGGTACTGTGGGGCTTAGTATAGGCCAAGCTTCAAACTAATTTGTTTCTTGTATTTATTTATCTTTTCTAAGGCGCACGGGTTACATAGCTAGCTAGTTAGAGAGCGGAGCGGTGGCTTGATGGATTACTAAAGGGCTAGCGAGGATCGTGGATTCAAAAGGGCAGGAGAGGAGGCAACAGGGACGAAAAAAAGGGACATGATAGACGACTCGGGTCTTGTGTACGATCAACAGTTATTGACTTCTATCTTCTGGGTTCTTTGATCATCGTCAACGATTTCTTTGGCGCTACCCTCTGTGCGAGCAGCGGTTGCCCACTTTCAGTATTGTTTTGTTTCCTGAGCGTGATATCATTTCCCTTTTTCCTCCGCTTCGTTCCTTTCTTTTCTTCGTCTCTTCTGCTCCGGAGGATACTACTTCCCCGGACGAAAATCATCGTTTTAGTGCCTGGCAACAATAGTCTCTCGCTCGGATAGGTAGTCGCTCCTGTAACTTAGTTATAAATAAAATTATTGAATCGCTCAACGATTCCACGATTCTCGATACTCACTAACTAACTAAGGGTTATCACAGGAGTATATACCAATCACGGGGACATCATATCCATCATGATACCACACTACTTCATGTGGGTCTCTCCTTCCCCCGTAAGCACTCCCGGCTAACTAAAAGGAAAACAAGCACTTTTCCCACCTCCGGGCTTCCAGCTCTTTCACGCTGGCTTCATAGTGCTTCCGCTTTTCTCCCGGCCTTTCTCCCGGCTTTCCCGAAAGCTGCACGATCCCGAAATTATCGCGCATTCCTGCATTCGCAATGCTTCCCCGAACGTGCAAACTAGATGCCCAAACCCGAACCGTATACCTGAAGCCAAAGCGAGTCTCCGAAGACAAACCCATGCCCGATGCCGGAGCCATATTCTCGAATCCTCAGCGCATATCCGAAGCTATCTGAACAAAGAAAGTATCGTGAGTATGGCGACCAGCACCATTTTCAACAGGTTGGATGAAAAATGAGTATTCATTCTGGGTCTACCTCCGTGCCCTCACGCCAAGGGCTCTCGTAGCAATATCAGATGCTTTGATGCGGGGGCTGTATGCAAGGTCGGGCGTCTTGGACGAACCGGCGAAGCTGCCAACAAAGGTATTGTATGCTATTCAATTATTAGTATAGACTCCGAAGTTCCATAGAGTAGAGCAAAGGGACATACTAATCAACGATTGTTTTGGAATCCGGGTGGAGCGAATCTCAAATGCAGTTGCTGCGTGACGCCCAACTATGGTTGGGGGGGTCCGCGGGGGCAGTGAAAGTCGTGTTCCTTTTTGAATTGTTCTCACCGAACGTGGACAACCAAATCAAGGCGATGCTCACTGATTGTCGAGTTGTGCAAAACATCCTAGTTTTAGCCTCATATGTACGCTCTTCCCTTTCCTATCATATCCCCATCTTTCTTACATCCTACTAACCAACCCCCTCATCTTGCAGCCAATCTTCCCCTACCCCCTTCACCCCATCCCTGATCCATGTGTCACAGTCAACGAGCTTTTCCGCGACAGGCCCCCCAACGACATGGACCCAAGCACCCTCCTCCCATTATCAGTGTTCCCAAGCGTCCCGTCCGCCCTGTAAGCACCGCCAGGGCTGCAGTCCCGGGCGTGTGTCTCAAGCTGTAGGGCAAGAGCGTCCGTCCTTTGAGAAAGACTACCGTCTAAGAGGGTGACTGTCGGGCCCTACAGTCCTCGATGGATCGGTATCTCCCGAACCGTACCTGCAGTCCTCACCCGTCATCTGCGGTCCTCACCCGTCGTCTGTAGTCCTCGCCAATTACCTGTAGGGCCCGTCAATCACCTGCAGGGCCCGCCCGTCATCCGGAGCTACCCGGTAAATTGCGCCACCTGAGACACCTGCAGTCCCCGCCCGTCCGTCCCGGGCGCCCTTCCAGGCACTGCCGTCCGTCCCGTCCGCACCCGAAGACGGACGGACTGGACGCTTGGGAACACTGCCGCCATCATCGTTAGAACGACTCCGGCTTATAGCCAGGGCAGAGATCATAGAGCAAGGACACCTTCCCATGGCCAACTAGCCTATTATGAGTGTTGTTTGGTTTTGTGTGGTGAGCGTGTTCCGGGGACTTTGTGAATACCTCCCCCGCAGCGGAATAGGCTGAGAACAGGGTGAGAGGGGGTGATGCTGTCGCTGTGTATGCTATCTTCCGTCCTATTCACTGTTTTGGCAGATTGAATGCCTATTTCATGAGTTCCGCCTGTCGGAACTACTACCTCAGTGTGATGATCTGATACGGATGTGTTCGGCCAGTGGTCAGACGAGTTGAAGCATGCGGATCTAGGAAATGGTAGTAGCCATCTTGATGTATATCCATACTGCGCACTATTATAAGTACAGTAGTCAAGCGCGTTTGTAGGACAAGCAAGATAATTTTTGTCTCTTTTTCTTTCTTTCAATTGATCAGTCCCATTACTCTTCGCTTTGACTCCGGCCATTCCTGTGTGACCTCCAACACCGCCCGGCGGTCAAAATACGAGTGAAATTCTATGAAAACACGCCCCCCAGCGGACAGGGGCGAACAACACTTTACTCTCTCGGCGGGGTTTCCATCTCGGATCGTCAGACCCGGTCCCCGATATCCTGATACCGTAGTTTGGGATCTAGTGGGGATAGCCACGCCGGGATATTAGGTCGGTCATCGGCATATGTAGAGTTATTCGACACGCTAACACTCAGGTGGCTGTTCAAAGAGTATTGGACCCCCCACGTCTAGCCCGACCAACCTTTCGGTTCCAAGAAGCACCCAGCTCCGGGGGAGAAGAGAGAGCGCTAGTGCACATGTTCCGCCTCCAGCCATACCAATGGGTCTTGCACCTCAACGTCCAGCGATGCAAGTGCCGTCTCCCCCGGTCATTGTTATGTCTTTTCCGACACCACCACCACCTATTCGCCATATTACCCGGGTAGCCCCTCCCCCTCCTCCCCCTCCCCCTCCTCCCCCTCCCCCTCCGCCACCACCACCGACACCCGTGCAATTTTCTAGACCGGCACACGTTGAGGTACTTCCCCCGAATCTCCACATGTTTATCTGTGTCTGCCTAACACTTCTTATTCTAGCTCCCGATGCACCCTTTCCCAGCCAGAGGAAGACGGCGCCCTTTTCTCGAGGATGCCGAAACTTCGACAAAAAATGTCCCGAAAGCCCCAGTTATTCCAGTCGATCTACAAGTCCAAGAGACCCCTACTATCCCAATATCGCAGCCAGATGTCTCAGAATTACCTACCCCAGAGACCATGCAACCCTCGTCCGAGATAGGATCTGCGAACCCCTCCACCCCAACATCTACGGCGCCCCCATCTGCTAGCACTGCCATCGCTCACAAACTGGTGCCCGCGCTACCTCTGACTCCGCCAGCTGTGCCCATAATAAAGCCTAAAGCTCCTAAAGCGCCAAAGCCCGCAGAGGCCAAAGAAGCCCATATTGAACCTCCCTCATCTACCCCTCCCTCAGAAACCTCCGTGAAACCCGCCCCGACACTGCCTGCGGCGGTTGTACCCGCAGTCCCTAAATCATGGACTGAGGTAGTCAAGACCGCGCCGGAAAAGGACACCGAAGGCACTAGAGTAGCAGTGATTCGACCCAATGGGACATCAAACGGGAAGGCAGGGCCTATTCCGCAAATCTTGAATGATTTCCAAATTAGACCTACTGGATCATTTACCATTCCATTTCTTGAGCCACGTGGTCTGGTCAACACTGGCAATATGTGCTTTATGAATGCTGTATGATATGTAAAATCACCCTCTTTACTCATCGATACCAAAAACTAACCATTTTACAGGTCCTGCAAATGCTGGTTTTCTGTGGCCCTTTTTACTACTTTTTGGATCGTGTCGGAAAGGAGGTTGCTTACAGTTTCAAGAGCAGGACTCCGCGTATTGACGCCATGTTTGTCATCCTAGTGGCACTTAGAATGCAATAGCTAATAGTGTATAGGATAATGTTTATGCGCGAATTTCGCGTCACTCAAATGACTGTTAAACAGGACCTAGAAGCTCTGGGAGAGCCGTTCGTTCCATAATTCCTCTACGAAGTTATACATAACACGAAGAATTCCGCACATATGAGGGTAAGTCACTTATTCAGGAGCCCAGGATTTACGGGTTACTAACTATTTGCAGGGAGGGCATCAGCAAGACGCAGAAGAGTTCTTGGGATTTTTGTTGGATGACTGTGTTGGAAAAGCTGCTCGGCATGTTTGTTTCATCAAAGAACGGAGATTAAGAAAGATGTTTTCATTGACGGATGGATAGGACAAATGGAAAGCATGAAGGCTACGGGAATCAAGGAAGTTTTCTTTTGTCATACATTTCTTTTGTTCAGGGATAACAGAGTGTTTATTTTATTTGTTTCTTTGAAGGATAGACAAGGCGATAAGGAGGCATTTGCGGAACGAAGTGGAAATGTGTGGTGATGGTTGGAAGACTGAGAATGGTGTTTTGCTTTTCATATATACTCCTGTCATTACCGTCAGTTTAGCAAGTAACTCATCGACGAATATACCTCAAGTTGCTCGCTATCATTATCCTCTCCCCCTGTTGCTCTTTTGGTGTCGTATTTGCGCTTATTTCGTTTAGACTGGTCGGGCCTGAATAGCCTACTGTATTCTTCTTCTGGCTTTTATTTAGTATATTCAGTTGGACCCCCCACATCTAGCCTGATCAACCTTTCGGAACAAAGAAAAGGATTCTGCCATGGCCGACTCAACATTGTACAGACGGCGAACCCATACCACCATTACCAAAATTAAGATCTCTACATACTCCCGCGCGCTATTGCTTTCAGGCCTCCAAAGCCGCGCTTCCCACCCCGAATTTCCCTTGGGGAAGTATTTCGTCAACTTGTTACGACTGACATCAGGTAATGTGTGCTCACAAGCCGAAGGGTCCTCAATATCCGTTCCTCCTATTTCTCTCACAAGATCGCTTCCGGGATGATCAAGTAGTATTCTCAACAACGTCTCGTGTCCCATAGCCGCAGCTGGGTATATGGGAGACACATGCGCCGATACGGATGCATTAACATTGACTTTCCCGCTTTCCAATAAAGCCACAACAACATTGTCAAGCCCAGCCTCAATAGCACGATACAAGGGCGTCACGCTGGCACCGTGTAGAACACTAGTATTAACCCTCGAGTCCGCAAGGAGGATGTGCACGACGTCCAGTCGCCCAGAAATGACTGCGAGGTGAGCGGCGTGTAGCCATTCACCGACTCCCTATGAGTTAGTGGGCCGAGTTGGGCTTTGGTGGGCCCAGCCCCACCGGTTGTGTAATTATGATAGTTGAAGTGGTGAGGGGGGGGGATGTTCTCAGGGTTGGTCAGGTTCTGACATGTCGTGATGCTTTAGCCTCTTTTGTGTTAAAATCAATATATGATCACTGGCATTATTTCATTACTGCTTAGCTCATCCCATTATAGTCTAGCGTTGTTTATGGTAGGCTGCGAATTTTATTGTTTTGTTTTGGGCTTGTTCAGCTATTGATCAAGGGTACCTTTGATATGCTATCACGCAACTGGGAAAATCACCTACGGAATCTTAAGCCTCTCCCTTCATTTTTTTCTTCTAACGACCTATATGATGACTTCTCCCCCCCGAGCTTCGATTCCCTCTCGATCATACCAGTACCAGTACTCGAGTAACACTAGCCCCCACGCCATCCCCCAAACCTGGCTCTTGGCGGACATTCCTCCCAAGTCCCTGGGCCCAGGACACGTGCGAACCCAGCAAAACAAGCCTCGGCAACGCGAAGCTCGATGAACGCCCACACCCCTTCAGGGCATCCGCAAAAAATATCACCTCTTCTTCTTTCACCAAACCCTCGTACGCGCTAAGGTATCAGATTTTAAGGAGCAATAATAATGAAAGGCATTCAAGTATCTGCATACGTTAACGTAGGTCCCCCACCTCCAAACAATCGCGACCGGGGCGAGCACCCGACTAACTAGTCAATTACTATTGCAGGGCCCGGAGGACCTTAGGATCACCGACCTCCCGGACCCAACCCCTGCCACAGACGAATACCTAATCCAAATCCGCGCCTCAGCAGCAAACTTCTTCGACCTCCTGCAAATTCGTGGGAAGTACCAGCACCAACCTTCATTCCCGTGGATCTCCGGGATGGAATTCGCCGGCACAATCCTTGCCACCGGCCCCTCTACCCAAAAGTTCAAAGTCGGCGACCGCGTCTTTGGTGCCAAACAGGGCGCATACGCTACGAAGATATGCGTCAAGGAGCCGGCGCTGCGCCCCGTACCCGAGGGTTGGGGATTCGATGCCGCGGCGGGGTTGTATGTTACCGCCCCTACCAGTTATCAGGGACTTGTTGGCCGGGCGGGTGTGAAGAAAGGGGATTGGGTTCTTGTGCATGCGGGCGCGGGTGGTGTGGGTTTGGCGGCAATTCAGATTGCGAAGTACTTTGGCGCAAAGGTTATCGCTACTGCGTCCACCGATGGGAAGCTGGAGGTGTGTGGAAGGTTTGGGGCCGATCATGCCCTCGATTACTCGAAGGACACCTGGCCGAAGAGTGTGTTGGAGATTACCGGTGGCAAGGGGGTAGACATCGTGTATGATCCCGTGGGTCTTGTGGAGCAAAGCCTGAAGTGCATTGCTTGGAATGGGCGGATATTGGTTATTGGCTTTGCCGGTGGGAAGATCGAGAAGGTTGCTATGAATAGGGTGTTGCTGAAAAATGTTTCATTGGTGGGCTTACATTGGGGGCGGTACATGGAGATCCAGAATGAGGCGGGGACTGTCGAGGATGTATGGAATGGGATCCTGGGAATGATTAAGGATGGTGGGTTCAAGCCTACTGTCTACCGGGGAAAGGAGTTTGTAGGATTGGAGAGTATTCCAAGTGCGTTGAAGGCTCTGGGTGCTAGGGAGACGTGGGGGAAGGTTGTCGTTACTGTGCCCAAGGAGGGTGAAAGTAAGCTTTAGGTGGGGTCATTGGTGTATGTCACTTTTGCTATTCATTTTTTTTTCGAATTATGTGACTTATTCAGAGAATATCACTCGGTGCAAATATGGCTTGGAAAATGCCCTCCATTCTGGAAGAGAACGCCAAGCTAACTACTCTGCGTTATAAAAATCGGAGAGGAGCTTGCCAGAAGAATCTAGAGAAATTAACTATCCGCGTTACCAATCGGCCTTCAGCCACCTCGCACCCGCCGATGACTTTCTGGCAGAGGTCGTCCCCCGCACATTCCCTCAAACGTCCCCCCAATAAACCCCTGGTACCTCACCAACTCCGCAAACCGAACCTTAATTTTCCTTCCCCTCAGAAGCCAACACCTGGCAAGTATCTTTACCCTCCTAGATATTCTCCATTTCCACACCTCCAAAAACCTGGTGCACCACCTCCCCTTCCCCCTCCCGGCGATAATCATATCCCTCAACTTCCACTCCTCCGAGAAACCTCCCTAGAGCGCGCCATAGTTTTTCGCTCACAGGGTATTACATTCCGAGCGGCGGCCCATTCCCCGTTTTCGGTTTGTAAGAAGGGGGTTTTCGTAGGGGGCCACGAAGAGGCTTTACGGTACCTCCGATCACAGCTTCTCCTCGAGGTCCGTTTCCAGTGATGCAGTTTGCCGTTAGAAATGTATCATAGGAGCAGCCACAAGATGACCTCTGGAATGGGAGCGAGCTTCCTGAGTTTTTATACGAACCACACCGCACGGAGTAGGAGGTCCCAACTTCCTGAACTAACTATTGTTACAGTACCTCTTCCGGAACTAGAGAGTCATAGATCTTACCCCACGCTGGATTCACAGTCTTGGTAATGCAGAAGATGCCCCAACACTGCCATAGCGGCAACACCTACACAGGAGCAGAGAACATATCGACGTAAAGGTAAAGCTAGGCGTATTAGGTAGGGGGGGAGATACTGCGCGTTTGATAGCTTTCCTAGAAGCCTCCCGTTCCCCAAGGAGAAGTTAAATGCGTGGTGCGAGTGTAGGGAAGGGGGAACACTGGTGGAAAGATAAAGCCAGCTACCGTGGGTCGAGGGGGCGAGAGGCACTAGGCACTTGACAGCCTCCCCGCAGCCTTCCCCCCAAAAGCAGAGACAAAGAGCATTTGGCCTAAAAGATGCCGCAAAGCTAGACGCGACTAGGAGGTATGGGAAGAAAAGAGCCGGGCTTTTGACGGCTCTCCCGGGAATCTCCCCGTTCGCCAGAAGAGATGGGTGGTGCGGGTGCAGGTGGATCTGGAGATGGAAGGGAGGGAGGGAACAATAGATAGGTTTTTTTGTTTTGTTTCAGCTTATATTATTCTCTGTTAGCGTACACAAACCCGCAGGAATAATAGATAGGATCTCCCTAGTATTTACAGTACACCCCTCTCACATCACACAAGCACTCGTCGTGGAGAAATTTACCCACTGCGATCGGGCTAACTTAACTACAGTACATCCTGACCCTCACTCGCAACAGACGCAAAGCTCTATTTCGAGAGCCACTTTATGTAGCGGGCCGTTCCAGCGGCGGGGCCGGGAGGAGTTCGGGGGAGGGTAACATTGGTTCATACCGGGGCGGAGCGCAAGCCCAGAAGACTAGAGGTTGGGAGAGGATCTTAAGAAAGGGATCGATACCTTGGAGCACTGTTCAATATATGAATGTCCAATCCAAAGGGCATCTGCTAGGGAGGTCTGTATGGAACTGGAGGCCGAGACTAGACATGAACTGTGGGGACTTCGGGAGTCTACCGGCAGTGGAGTAGCCCGAGCACAAGTGGACACTGGATGCCTTAACCTCGAATATGATTCGTGTTTCCTGAATCTCGCGTGATAATCCATGATCCAGCAAAACACGAACTCATACGTCGTGCGCTGTGGAGACTGGGTAAGTGCTACTTGTAGGTGCTGAGCGCGCCTAGTGTTCGCAAGCGGTGAGGCCTTTTCGGCGCTGCAGACCGGGTTCCTGACCTCACCTAACCGACCCAGAGCGCCAACAAATATCCATAGGCCTCCGAATAGTGGAGCAGGGTTGCTCAGATTTTGGGGAGCCTTCAGTGCCTGTGTATATTTTCACATGGATCCAGTGGAACACTAGCGTATGCGCCAACAGCCTCTACACCTACATGATACTAGTTTGATATATTGGCTTCACCGCTACTATGCCCGTGGGGGTTAAAGGATCGCTGGATGTAGAAGCTGATGCGAGTCTAGAGCGCACCCTTATATTACCGCGTGAATAGCTGTGTCCAGCCCGATGATCAGGATCTAGCAAAGAAATAGTTTGCGATGGGGAGCTATCAAGATGAAGAGTGCTTAGAGAAGCATGTGATGAGGTGGCCATAAGCGAGAGTCTTAGGGAGTTGAGGTTTGTAATGATGCTGAAGTAGTGAGAGAAAAGGCTAGATGAAATATTGGTTGTGGACATGCGAGCAGTTTACCAATATTATAGAAATATATCGCGTGACAAGAAGTTGCTGTATCCCCACTAGTCTCATGTTTTGTGCTCATTGGAATGCCCTTGATATCCATGTGCCTTAGGCCGGAACTAGCAGAAGATAACTCCAGGAACCGCACCTTATTGGCAAATACTTGCAAATCTCTGCAGATACCTGTGGGCATTTGAAGGTGTTTGGGGGCATCTAAAGATATCTGGGGGCATCCGGAGATATCTGCTACCCATTGACAAATATCTACTAACCACATGTCATATACCGAAGGACTGCCAGTGCCGCTAGCTATCCATGAGGCCTGCAAGCTTTGGAAAATCCGGGCCCACAAAGCCCAGATCAATCTCACTTCAACCTAGTCCGGCCGCCGTGAACACTGAGCGCATTATATAATCATAAGCCAGAAAGCAGAAATAAAAAAAGACTGATCGCTCAGCTGGGTGGTATAGTTCTCATTTTTAGTTATTCCTGATCCTTACTTCTTCCACCACCAACTCCTCTTTCTCTCGCTCTCTCCGGGCTGCTGGGGATATGCACCCGGCCCACTTTGGGCAGTTCCATAGAACAACCTTTTTTGATCCTCCACAGCCCACAAACCTGCTCCTGCGGCGCTTGTGAACAGGAAGAGGATACTTAACACAGGGAATACTTGCAGACCAACGTGTGGCAGCCCAAACCTTGCAAAGTTAGCATTCAGAATATCTTTGCGTCGTGGGAAATAACATACAGCCAGTATCTCCATCTATTGATTTTAATAAACCTCTTCTTTTCCTTCTTGTGCAAGTCGTTGAGTTGAATGTACCGGTAATGCGATAGCGGGCCGAGATGGTAGCCTGATGGTAATCAGCACGCAACTCATAGCATGACGCGGCTAAGCACGACAAAGGAGTGGCTAAATTTACCCTGCAACATCAAAAACAACGGAGCGCCAACTAACGGAATGAAATTCAACGGAAGCTCGCAAATAAACTCCATCGTAAGCCTGCATGAAAACCTCAGGTATGGGCTCTTGTTGTGCTCCCCCAACTTCGCTATGGCTCCCTCCCTCTCAGGATGAATGTCTCTAGCGGTGCGCACAAGGGCATAAATATGCTCTCGGAACTCCGCATTGTTGGACTTCTCGGCCGCGTGAATAAGCACCGCGTCGAAGGTATCCACAATCTGGCCCTCCGTCATAAAGTTCTCCGCGACAAAGGTTATCAGGGTTGCGGCTTCGGTTAGGACCATGAACGCTGCGTTTACCCATGCTAGGGGTCCGTGGAAAAGCGTGAGTAGGGCAACTTGTGGGAGGTAGACGGTAGCGAAGAGGAGGCTCAGGATTCCAAGAGAGAGGAGGAGTAGCGGTATTACTCGAGAGAGGAGCGGTCTCATCAACTCAGGATGGAATAGAAGGTAGAATACGCCCTTTAAAAGTTAGTAATTTGGGGGCAACCACATTTAGTGGACAGCAGGGGGGAATACGGCGAACGGGTAGAACCATGATGCAGAAGGGAGCTTGTGGTTGTGAAAGGCCGGGGGTGCTGGCGGGAGCAGCGGGGCGGAGGAAGAGGAGGGGTAGTTAGAGGGCAGCATACTTGCAGTGAGCCACTCGCTTTCTAGCGTGCTCCGGTGAAGTTGCAAAGGAGGAGCAGAGGCGAGGGGGAATGAGAGGAGCTGAAGTGCGGCTCGTATAGACTTGTGATCAGCGCCCGACAAGTAACTATTCTCATGTCATACTCGAGTGTCGAGTGCCCACCGAGCAGAGCCGCATTGATGCAAGGTCTGTCTCATGACTTATCACTCGAGGAACATTTGGGTCAACTTGTTGTTCGTATATGCTTTTCTGCTCCTCTCAAATATGGTTCCTTTCTCCTCTCAAATATTTCTTTCAGCCCTTTATGTTTTCATACTCGTTACTGGTTGACTTGAAAGCCTATTGTGTGTTCTTTCATTGTTCCTTTTGTTCCTCTCAGGATACTTCTTTGATAGTCTTTGTCTTTCCTTATTAGCAGAATGCGGTGGTCATGGCTAAACTCAATTGCTGTATTATATAGCTGAGCTATGGCTTTCTTATTATTGAATTAACAAGCGTTGTCACAATACGAGATCTTCACTACTTTCTGTTATCACTTCTTCGTCCAAGTTCTGTGCACATATTCCGATCGCATATTACAACACAACTTGGTTTAATGCCCGACTGACTTGTCGGAGTACCCTCAATAATATTACATTATAAACTCTATACTACGCACATCATAAGCATGGAAAAAGGAAAATTTCCCCGAACACCTAACCATGAACATCGAAATAACCACAATGCCATATCAACGCCTATCCATTGGGGCTCACATCCCCGGTCTATAAGCTGTCTGCTGCTGAGCCTGCCTGCCTGCGGTCATCGGAATCTGCGCTTGCGCCCTCCTAGCCTGCATAGTGCTCGGTCGATGGACACGAACATCGGTATCGGTCATTTTATAGAGCACCTGGATCAAACCGCCAACACCCACAACCAAAGGGATCAACTGTCCCGTCGAGAAAATATCGCTAACATCCCGAACCCCATTCCAAGCAATTACACACTCGATAGCAAAGACCGAAACGATCAAGATAATAACACAAAGCGCAGGAGTCCATTTCGGCATCTTGCCGGAGGTGATCTCCTGAAGAACCTCGCTCTTGGGCTCCTCTCTTGCAGGCAATTTCCTGTATTTGCCCAATGGCGTTCGCCGCCAGAATTCCGGCCCAAAGTTCCAAACGGTGTATCCGAAGAGTATAGTGAAGATCACCGTAAACACTATGGAGACGTACTTGTTTGCGGTGCGGAACCAATCCCAGAGGTCAGCCTTGACGAATGCGAAGCCCTTGGTACCACAGGGGGTCGGTTCCATGTCGTCTATGCCCATCCACCAGAACCATGTGGCGTAGCCGGCAACGGCGAAGTAGATGAAGAAACGGATGACACCACCCCAAGTCGTTTTGTTCCATTGGGATTTATGAGTTGCGTGATTGGTGATTGTTGATGCCTTAATTCGACGTTAGCATTGCTTTTATAACCCGATACGGGGAACAAGAAGGTGACTTACAGAACCAATGATCTGGATGATAATGATATAAGGGTCAATAGCGTGTGTTCCACCCTGGTTCGAAATAGACAACAAGGCTGTCAACATGGCCAGCTGGAAACATGTATTGACATCCCTCATCTTTGTAACTTTTCTCTGATGCAGCCAATTGGAGAGGAAAGTTGATGACCACTGGGCGTACAATCCTACCCGAATACCTAGCCCGTAAACATCCTGATTCCCGGAAAACCCACACCCATTATCTGGCTCAGGCGCAGCTGGGTCCTGACCGGCGGCATTCGCAACTTTGGTAACAGTTTTCGGGCTGCCGGCCGGTAACGCAGAAACCAGCGCGGCAGCAGTGAGGAGAAAGATGAAGAGTGACTGTGAGGTGGCAGACTTGACACAAGTAGTGAGGCCCATTTCGGCTTGACGGCGATGGTAATGATGATGGAAATTTCGTCAAATCCCCGGTGGGGCAGCGACTACCTGATATACCTCTTCTCCACCCCTCTTAGAAAAAGCACAAAACACGGTAGCCTCACCACCATAGCTTTTGCAACTCTACCGATACTCGCGTAAGAACGCCAAATAAAATCTCCCCTGTGACAGCTACCGTGTTGCTTATTCTGGGGGGTATGGCTTATGCTATCTCTCTGCGATTCAATTACCAACAGACCACACCCTGCTTCCCATCCAAGGCAAGAAGTGCCTAAAATATCCCTGCTTTCCCCTCTCAATATTGAGGGCGAGACGCTGCTGCCACTCCTCGGGCAGGGAATGAGCCTTATTTTGTCTTACATGCATGGCTTCCAAGCTCCATTAGCCGGGTGCGGTAGAGGGGCTGAGTTTGACGGAGTCACCATAAACGGCATTCAAGAATATTAGTGGCTGATGGGGGCCTAAGGAGCCACGAGGAGTGGGACCTTTTGTTCCTGCCAATGTAAGCCAACTTTTGATCACGGTAGCACACCAAAATCCTCACGGCTAAATGGCGAAGGGTGTCGCATTCTAGTTGTTTTTGTACTCGATTACAGTACTATCCCGAACTTGGTAACTTATGATACGGTACCGTACTCGAGTACTAGTACAGGACTGGTACTCCTCTGCATGATACGTGTGAAGATTGAATTAAGAGCTTCGGTTGCTATTTTGGTAAATTTTAACCTCAAAGAAGCTTATTTTTCCAGGGCAAGTTTCAGACACTCGGTTCAGGGCAGTTCGTCGCACGACCCGTATTACAAAGATACGGGTTGCTAGTATAATACTAACGACTATCGTTGCAACGGGTCTGGAGAGCATGGGATTGTAAGCCTTGCTTCATTGCTGTAATTCATCAATTCCTTAGCCTCGGCCTACTCTGTTATTCATCCCCCTCTCTTGAGATGACACTTCAACTCAGCCCTCAGGGCAAATCCCCTCAAAGGACAAAGAGGAAAGAGCACAAAATCCAGCAAAGGAGAAGGAAAAAGAGAAGAAAAAAAGCAAGGATCTCAAAACCCTCAGGAGTGAAAGTTCCGTCTGACTCGTGGGGAGAGGGCTAGGCGCTCCAGGAGCCGGACAAGTGGTGTGGGCACCACACCACGAGGCAGCGACAGGAGAGAACCCCTCCGCCCACTAAACTAGCCGAGTCCCGCTGCAAGATAACTCTAAAAGCACACCTGGTTTGTGCCACCACATTGCAACTTGCAGTCCCGATCTTAATTTTGGGGCTTAGATTGAGGGGGAGTCTAGGGCTCGCTAATATTCAAGGAATAAAAAAAGACCTCAGCCGCTGACTATTACTGAGTATAGTACTATTTAGGAATGTTGCTCTGCCTACAGTAGAAGCGCGGAGAGGTATCCCTGGCAAGTAAATTGCCTGCTTCTAGTACCGCCTTCTAGATTGGGGGCTGGTGCTCTACTATGGGTGCTTATCAATACCCATTCAACACAGTACCATTGAACCTTATGGTGCTCGTACAATGCGTTACCGGCGCCGGCACTGTACCGGTACCGGTACTAGAGGTTATGCACGGATCATAATTATGTGGCACCGAAGGATACTTGACTAAGGTATGATACCAGTACACTTTGTTCGGGGTATCCTCGCCCTAGTCTTTGATTTGTTATACAGTACGAGTAGTAAAATTAATCAAGGGAGCTTTGGCATCGGAGCAATTCCTTTAAGCCGCTGAGAGAGAAATTCCCTAACCAATGGGAATTCATGACAAGTATGATATTATAGATCCGGGCTCTCGATGCATTTTTACTACTGCTGAGGCCTTGCACGATTGCGGAATTTTATGACACCATTTTGGGTTTGGACCTCCTACTGGAGCGATTCCCCAGACGTTTAAGAAATGCCTATTGAATTCGACTAACAAAAAGCACTACCGGTATTCGAGTCTGATCAGAGCGTACTGCCGGTATCATACTTTCCTAATAATATGGGGTCCTAAGTGGTTAGGTCCAGGGGGGAATCCTGTTTGCCGCCTCAGATTGTGTGGGCAGGGGCTGGGCCGGTTGAGTCATGAAAAAAAACAAAAAACCTTCGCAGAGAGCCGCAGAAGCTTAGATCGCCTTCCTTATTCTACGGTCCAGTTTACCGTAAAAACTCACCATCAGCGGCCAAGCCTCTAAGCTCTCGCAATCCGAGACAAGTCACCCGAAGGAATAGTGTTACCCAGACGGGATATAGCCTGAGCCTCCTGGATCTCGTTAACTGGTGTTGGTCAGTTCGTTAACCTACTCTGCTAGGCCTATTGTGGTTTAGGGAAGTGATTTCTGTTGAGATCCCCGATGGTGGATTTATCGAGTTTTTACGGTACGATACCACAGGAAAAACTCCTCGGGGTTTGAGCCGCCGAATGCCTAAAAGCCCACGCTATGCCGGTCAATGTGAAGGAGGCCTTCGGTGATCGAATCCCAGGACTTTCGGGGGGGATGCAAGAGGGGTTTTTTTGTGACTTAGTAAGCAAAAATGGTAGAAAATATTTATTCCTAGAGGCGGGGAAAAGGGTGAACTGCAGGAAATTCCAACACAAACCATAACCCTCTGTTATCTGCGAGTTTGAAACTAACATACCCCTACGAGTACTTGTGCTCCCATCCCTGCAGAACACTGGAAATACACTCTAGGATCCAAAAAAAGTTAATGCGATCTTTCATAGAGTCCGGTATCTTAGGAGAACCGTTGAGGAATGTTTACCTCGTTGTGTATACCAGTTCGTCGGCTTCTAACTATGATATCTTTTGCTTCCTTTTCGCTATCATTTTATGTGTTCCCCCGCCCCTACCCACTGCCCCCCGCTCTCTCAGAAGGGGCCTTACCTTACAATCCCCCGCCTAAAAAAAGCGCGTTCTAACACCATCAATCATATTTTAATACGGCACATCCTCATTTTGGCATTGACACTGCCAGTGCTAGTATCGCGCCTGGGCAACCACTGAGTATCATACCTAACATACTCTTTTATACTATCACCGTGCAGACCGACAAGACTGTGCTACTGCTATCCTAATGGTGCTTCTAAGTCAACATCTAGGGCCTAGATATTCTCTGGAGTTATAAAACTTAATCTAACACGAGCAGATATGTTCCCCTTTCTTTAAAGGGTTCGCTTCAACATGTGCGAGCCTCGCCCCGCCTCATCCTACTTTACAGTGTTTCCATGTGGCGTAGCCTTTGCCTCGTCTCAAGGAGCCAGGCTTTAGATTGAGGGCGGAGTGATACGGGGGCCGTACTCTAAAGACTCATGAAATCCACTACCTCCGTTAGCCGGCTTTCGCATCCATGCTTTATGCCGGTTCGGCATCTTCTCCGCTCCCCCCCCCCCTCAGCCTTTTTATCCCTCCCGCCGGCTGACCCCGAAGCTTCCTCCAACTCCTCCGTCCGCCCCTGTTCCTTCACCAGCTTTCTCACGCCCTCATCCCACCCGGCCAACAAAAGTATATCGTCCGCCCGCCCACCACTCCCCCGTGCCAGCTCATTATAAATTTAAACCTTAACAGCCCCTTCTTCACCCATCCGGGAAACGCTACAAACGGGTAAATGCTCGACGAACTTAGCATAGCAACTACCAAGTCCGCCCCCTCGACCATTCTAAGTCCCGTGGGAAACTTCCTCCGCAAGCTCTCCCCAAAGAATACAACATCTGGCTACACCAAGCCGGCACTAGCCTGGCACTGGGGAACACTTCCGGCAAGAGTGCGCTCCTTCATCTTATCAGCCAGGTATGCAGCATGACATTTGATGCACTGCTGCCCCATGAACTAGCCATGGGCTTCGACGGGTCCCGAGGGGTCTCTCCAGCGGCACCTGCGGCGTGTTCAAGCATGTCTATGCTCTAGGTAAAGCACTTGTACGGGTTCTTCTTTGCCGTTAGTGGTATGAAGGCATGCACGACTGTTGGGGTGAATTGGCCAAGGTGCAGAAATTTCGCAAGGGCGTAGAAAGGTTGTGGGTTGGTGTAGAAGAAGCTTATGTCGGAGGGGGCCTCCAGGTGCGGGAGGTTTAGAGTTTGGAGGTTGGAGCAGAGGCCTGTACCTGGTTTGCGGAAGTTCGGGATGCCGGCAGAGGTGGAGATTCCAACATTACACTAGGAGACATGTTACCTTGAGGTGGTGGAAGCGGTAGTGGGGCCTTGGGAAAGGGAGGTACCAGAAAGAGTATCTTTTGGCACTTCCCCAAGGCAATGAATTCCGCCACTACAGGAAGGTCTCGGCGGGAGAGTGTTTCTGGAGGGGTGCCAGCATCGGCCCGGGCGGATACTTCGACATTCATTTCTTTCCTTTTAGAAGTCCTCTGTCCTTCCCTAGGTTAGGTACCGGTATTGGGAGAGTAAGGTTGAAAGAAGCTTCCGGGATGGCGGGGCGAGGCCGGGATTACGTTTGTCTTGGCGTAAAGAGCCTCATATTTCGGAGTTGGTTGGCTAAAGTGGCTGTGTGACATAGGCGGAATGATGCCATTAATCGCTACTAGTACGGGACCGTGGGTTAAGGGTAAGTGGGGCGAGCTTGCTCTGATCGGTTCTTGGGCCAGTCAGTCAGAGAGTCTGTATGTTGTGCAGAGTGAGGCGAGAACATAGAAATTTTGTGAGACGGAAATTATTTGTATGGGCTTTCTCGTTATCCTATGAGCTCACTTTACCGTAGAATACTGCGGGGAGGGCTCGAGATTCACTGGCATAGAATAGGTTTTCTTCAGGAATACATGGTATCATAGTGAACAGGTTTTCACGCACTTGTGTAGGTATCACAGCATTTGCACCCATAATTTTTCGAACTTGCATTCAAATCAGCAAGTATTTATTTTATTATTAAGGGCTAAAACGGTGAGCAGGCCTAAATAAAAAAAGTTCCTTTTCACAGCCAATATTTGGCCCCTTGCCCACCCTCCCGGAAGTTTTTTATATTTCTTTTTGTCATTTTGGATCTTTATATATTTTTTACCGCTGTTCTCTGCACGAATCTAATGATGGGTAAGCAAAAAGCTCTCACATAGTCTCTCAATGGATCTTATGGCGGCGTCCCAAGCCCTCCTAATCTCAGGCATATAAAATTCAAAGATGCGGTTGGCCAAATAGGCTCCGCCCTGTAATTAATTCACTTAGGATGTAACAATTTGAATTCACTTGTAAATTTCATGGAAAATTAGATCTATGGATGCAAACAGGCCTGTGCACCCTACCCCGGGAGTCAAGAGAGGACAGAAACCTTTGTGCCTGACCCCGACACTTCCGCTCCCATCTTCACGAAGCCCGTCTCTACCCGGATGGCCAGAGCACCCAATTCCTATCACATCTGTAAGACGATGGATCGATGTCGCACGGTGATGACTGGGAAACCAAAGACGGTGTCAGGACTGTTAAGGATTGAGGGAGATGAGGGAAATAGTGTAAGAGAACAAAACCAGAGAAGGAGAATAAGGGAATAAGGTCTTAGGGAAAGTTTGAAGGAGTTGTGTTGGAAGAGCGAAAGGTCGAGCCAAGGCAGGAGAGGCTATGAGGGATGTTGAGGATGAAGAAGTTTCTCTAAAGTCAAGTTTGTTGGGATGTGGCTGCGGAGGTAATGATTGACGGTGAGGATTTTACCCGGTGGAGTGGGGTGAAACCGCTTGAGTGGGAGACGAAGATCATGATTGATTGTGATAGGTTGATGGAAAAAGAGGACTTGAGGAGGTTTGTGGGGGAGGACCGGGGGGAAAGCAAAACGGGGTGGGATGAAAACATTTCCATAGCTTGCACACCCGTCGGCTGGCGCGTATATATGTCATAGCGGCCTCAGTGCAGCCATTAAACTGCCACTTCCAACAAAGTTTGCGTATATAATACGAGCATGACATGTGTGATTGACCCCCGCTATCCCTCCTGCCATACCATATCTATCCCATCTCCCGGACGCTAAAACTGAGTTAGTGCCTCTGCACTTGCCTTACTTACCGATATTTCAACACGGGTACAGTTGTGTCCGGCGCCAATATTGGCCTTCTCTCTTCACTATGACCAAATATACCGTAACCCGCCATCTCCCCCTTCATGCCGCCCATCCGCCGGTCATAAAATAACGACCAAGAAATTAAGCAACCCCAGGCTCTAATTCCCACCTAGGATTCTTGTCAGAAACTCTATTTGCAAGTACGATACGATATCATGCCTTAAAACTCTCCAGGTGCAAACAATATGGTTGAGGGTAATACACATCTCTGGCATCCGTTAGCGAATCCGATTTTTTTTATTTTTAGCCACAATCACTCAAGCGAATTCGGATCTTAAACCTTGGAGACCCGTTCGAGCGTAGGAGAGGCACAAGTATAGGAGATCTTTCGTCTGATCCAGTGAACTCAACTAGCCCAGATCCAGTACTACTGCTTCTACTACTATACCGCTGCTCAAGACCAGCCGCAACATACGGCTCCGACACAGTAGCTGTCAAAAGGTCCAAGAGGCCGAACTCCAGATGCCGCTTGCGGTTGGGTGATGGTTGTTGTTTTTTCCTTATAATACGTTTCATATGTATATTTCTATTGATGTAACAGGTTTATTCCTGTTTAACGAAAATACAATAGGACCGGCGATAGACCTGCTAGCGCTGGTGCTAAGGGAGGCTTCAAGGGACCGGAGGTAAGGGATAATAGTTGAAGGACAAATAGAACTCAGGGATTGCCGTTCAACCAAGTGTATTCTTAGACTGAAGGTCTGTCGAAGTCTGCTGTCTCCTGCTAGCCAGGAGACTGGTTTAAATACAAAACCCAAG
>Ga0307509_10002752_pt1 | contig 28024 bp, 24 predicted proteins | sample 10_EM_MG_FD_202245 | JGI IMG/M metagenome (GOLD analysis project Ga0307509, IMG submission 202245) | Populus trichocarpa ectomycorrhiza microbial communities from riparian zone in the Pacific Northwest, United States - 10_EM | ecosystem: Host-associated > Plants > Roots > Unclassified | place... | reverse complement strand
ATGACGGGCGCAGTGCTGCCGATGGGTTGCGACTGCGTCGTGCCGGTGGAGCGCATTGCCATCGCCGCCGGCGTGGCGCGGCTCGATGACGATGTTGCGCCGAGCGCCGGCATGAATGTTCATCCGCGCGGCCTGGACTGCCGCGCCGGCACGGTGCTGCTGCAACCTGGAGCGACGCTCGGTCCGCCGGAAGTGGCGGTGATCGCGTCCGCCGGATTGGCGCGCGCCGACGTCAGCCGCCAGCCACGCATCGTCGTGATCTCGACGGGCGATGAATTGATCGAACCCGGCGAGCCCGTCGCCGAATGGCAGATCTATCGTTCGAACGCCTACGGTGTGCTGGCGGCGCTGCAGCGGCGCGGCTTCACGCGCCTGAGCCACGATCACCTGCCCGACGACCTGGCAACGCTGCGCAGGCGCCTGCGCGAACTGCTCGACGCGAACGACGTGCTGGTGATGAGCGGCGGCGTGTCGATGGGCAAGTTCGACTTCATCCCGCAGGTGCTGACCGAGCTGGGAGTGTCTCTGGTGTTTCACAAGATCGCGCAACGCCCCGGCAAGCCGATGTGGTTCGGAGTGGGCCCCACAACTGAACAGCAGGGCCGCGCCGTGTTTGCGCTGCCCGGAAATCCCGTGTCGACCCTGATTTGCCTGACGCGCTATGTCATCTCCGGGCTTGCCGCCGCGATGTCCGCGACGCCGGCGGCGGCGGAAGTCGTGGCGCTGGCCGGAGCTTATGAAGTGAAGCCGGCGCTGGCGCTTTTTCTACCCGTGCGCCTTGCAGCCGACGAATTAGGCCATATCTGTGCTCATCCGCGACCCACGAAAGGTTCGGGCGATTTCACCTCGCTGATCGGGACCGACGGCTTCGTCGAACTGCCGCCCGGTCCGGCGACGGTCGCAAGCGGAACAGTCGTGCCCTTTTATCGCTGGTAGCCGCATAATCCGTCATACCTTTACCCATAGCCCGCGCCGCCGCGGCCTCAATCTCCCCATGCCCGTATCGGAAAACATCGTCAGCCTGCCCGTTACGCCGCGTCCCCGCGACCGGCTCGGCCGGCCGCTGCACGACTTGCGCATCTCGGTGATGGACCGCTGCAATTTCCGCTGTCCGTACTGCATGCCCAAGGAGACTTTTCACGAGCACTACCGCTTCCTGAAATCCACCGAGCGGCTGTCCTTCGCCGAGATCACGCGATTGACGCGACTGTTCGTGCAGCTCGGCGTGAAGAAGGTGCGGCTCACCGGCGGCGAGCCGCTGCTGCGACCGAGCCTGTCCGAACTGGTAGGCGATCTCACCGCGCTCGAAGGCGTCGAGGATGTGGCGCTCACGACGAACGCAGTGCTGCTCGCGCAGCATGCCGCGGAGCTGAAAGCCAACGGCCTGCAGCGCGTCACCGTCAGCCTCGACACGCTCGATCCGGCAATCTTCAAGCAGATGAGCGGCGGCTTCGGCGAGCTCGATCGCGTGCTCGACGGCATCGCGGCTGCGGCGAACGCCGGCCTCACGCCCATCAAGGTCAACACCGTCGTACAGCGCGGCTTGAACGATCACACCGTGCTGGACCTGATCGAACGCTTTCGCGGCAGCGGCGTCATCGTGCGCTTCATCGAGTACATGGACGTGGGCAACCGCAATCACTGGAGCCTGGATCGCGTCGTGCCGTCAAAGGAGCTGGTGGAACGCATCGGCGCGCGCTGGCCCCTGCACGCGGTCGGCGAGAACTATCGCGGCGAAGTCGCGGAGCGCTACGCGTTCGACGACGGCGTCGGCGAAGTGGGCTTCATTTCGTCCGTCACCAATCCTTTCTGCGGTGCATGCACGCGCGCCCGGCTGTCGTCCGAGGGCGTTTTCTATACCTGCCTGTTCGCAAGCTCCGGCCTGGACCTGCGCGCCCCGATGCGCAGCGGCGCGACGGACGCCGAGTTGCTGGAGTTGATCCGCAATGCGTGGCAGCAGCGCGAGGATCGCTACAGCGAGCAGCGCGCGACGCTGCCGCCCGGCGAGCACGCTTTGCGCAAGATCGAGATGTACTACATCGGCGGCTGAGCCGCACCACTCGATCATCATGTCCGCCTTCACTCACATCGACGCGCAGAATCATCCGACCATGGTGGACGTGGGCGGTAAAGCCGTAACGAAGCGTACGGCGACCGCGCAGTCGCGCGTGCAGTTTCCGGCAGGCGTGGCCACGGCGCTGCGCGCGCAGGATTTCAGCACGACGAAGGGCCCGGTGTTTCACACGGCCATCATCGCGGGCGTGATGGCGGCCAAGCGCACGCACGAGTTGATTCCGTTCTGTCATCCGCTGGGCATCGAGAACTGCAAGATCACCATCGATATGCAAGGCGACGACGCCGTGATTCACTGCACGGTCTCGGTCCATCACAAGACCGGTGTCGAGATGGAAGCGCTGACCGGCGCAAGCATCGCGGCGCTGACCATTTACGACATGTGCAAGGCGCTGTCGCACGACATCGTCATCGCCACGACGCAGCTAATCGAGAAGCGCGGCGGCAAGAGCGATATCGCACCCTCACCCTGATCCAAGTTTATGCCTGAGCCTCTATTCGGTCTCGTTCTCGCTGGCGGCGCCAGCACGCGCATGCAGCGCGACAAGGCGGCGCTCGCGTATCACGGCAAGCCGCAGGTGCAGTGGGCGTATGAGCTGCTGTCGGAATTCTGCGCCGCCACATTTGTCTCCGTGCGTCCCGATCAGCGCGACGAGCCGGTGCGCGCCGCGCTGCCGCAGATCGTCGATCGGCAGCCCGGCATCGGACCGATCGCCGGGATCACTGCGGCGCTGGCCGAACATCCCAAGGCGGCATGGCTCGTCGTTGCGTGCGACTTGCCATTCATCACTGCGCCGATCCTGCGGCACCTGATAGCGAATCGCGATCCGCAGCGCCTCGCGACGGCATATCGCAGCAATCACGATTCCCTGCCCGAGCCGTTATGCGCAATCTGGGAACCTGCGGCACGCGAACCGCTGCTTGCGCATCTTGCCGCGGGGAAGCAGTGCCCGCGCAAGTTCCTCATCAACTCGAACGCCCTGCTGCTCGACCTTCCCGACTCGCGCGCACTGGACAACGTGAACACGGCTGCCGAATTCAGCGCCGCAGCTATGCAACTTCAGCAGGGTGCGACACTCAGGCTACGCATCCAATACTACGCACTGTTTCGCGAGCAGGCGGGACGCAGCGAAGAGACGATCGAGACGCAAGCGGCCACCCCCGCCGCGCTCTACAGCGAGCTGCAGTCGCGCCATCCGTTCCAGCTCGCGCGCGAACAGCTCAAGGTGGCCATCAACGCGGACTTCAGCGATTGGGACGCCGCGCTGAAGGACGGCGACAGCGTCGTGTTCATTCCACCGGTGGCCGGCGGATGAAGCCGTTCTCCTTCAGCAGTTCGACACTGCAACCCGAGGAATATCGCGCCGCGCTCGCGGATGCGACGGCGGGCGGCTACGTGTCGTTCGAAGGCTGGGTGCGCAATCACAACGAAGGGCTCGCCGTCACGCGGCTCGAGTACGAAGCCTTCGAGGCGCTGGCCAACAAGGAAGGCGAACGCATCGTCAACGAGGCCATCGAGCGCTTCGGCGTCGTCGATGCCGCCTGCGTGCATCGCGTGGGCTCGCTGGAAATCGGCGCAATGGCGGTGTGGGTAGGCGTGAGCTCGCGCCATCGCGCCGAAGCGTTCGCGGCGTGCCGCTACATCATCGACGAAGTGAAGCACCGCGTGCCGATCTGGAAGAAGGAGCACTACGCCAGCGGCGATTCGGGTTGGGTGAATTGCGAACGCTGCGCCGTGCACGGACAGGAACACGCGACACCAGACCACCATCACGAACACTCCCATGCTCATCACCACGCCACGCCGCGTCCCGACTACTCCCGCCAGATTGCGCTCAAGGACGTCGGCGACGCCGGGCAGGCAAAACTGCGCGCTGCACGGGTACTCGTGATCGGCGCAGGCGGCCTGGGCGTACCCGTGCTGAACTACCTCGCCGGAGCTGGTGTCGGAACCATCGGCATTTGCGAGTCCGATTCGGTCGACGCGAGCAACCTGCACCGCCAACCCATGTACGCGCTCGCCGACGTCGGTCAGCCGAAAGCTCAACTTGCGGCGCAGCGCCTGGCCGCACTCAATCCCGAAGTACGCGTGCGCACTCACGAGCGCTTCGCGGCCGGCAATGCAACGCAGTTGCTGGCCGACTACGACTTGGTAGTGGAATGCAGCGACAACTTCGCGACGAAGTTCCTCGTCAACGACGCCGCGGTGACCGCGCGCAAGCCGGTGATCTTCGCGAGCGTGTATCAGTACGAAGGACAGCTGCAGGCTTATCGCCCCGACTTGAATTCCGCTTGCCTGCGCTGCCTGTGGCCCGAAGCCACGCGCGATGGCATCGTCGGCAACTGCTCCGAGGCCGGCGTGCTCGGTCCCGTGCCGGGCATCCTCGGCAGCCTGCAGGCGCTGGAAGCCCTGAAATTCATCCTGGGATTGCCGGGCCAGCTCGCCGGCGAGATGGTGCTGATCGACCTGCTCACGCTCGAACAGCGCAAGCTGCGCGCAGCGCGCCGCGCCGACTGCGCGCACGACGGTTCACGCGCCATCGAGAATCGATCCGCCGCCGATCTGGAACTCAGCTTCGGCGAGCTGACACCGGCGGTCGCGGCGGGCTACACGTTGATCGACATTCGCGAACCGCGTGAAGTCAGCGAGGCGCCGATTGCCGCTGCGCCGTCGCGGCATATTCCTATGGCGAACCTGCTGGCGGACGCCACCGCACTGTCGCAGGAGCGCAAATATCTGCTGGTCTGCGCGCGCGGCTCACGCAGCCGCGCGACAGCGGAGCACTTGCGCGAGCAAGGATTCAAACAGGCGTATTCGTTGCGCGGCGGGCTCGCGAGTATTAGTAGGTTGGGCTGAGTCTTCGAAGCCCAACAATGTTGGCGAGTCGGATTGTGACCGACGGAAACCCCGCGGGGTTGGGCTTCGAAGACTCAGCCCAACCTACTATTCACCGCTACCATTCACCGTGCCGCGCCCACGTGCAGGATCAGGTCGATGCGCCGATTGCGCGTGCGGCCCTCGGCGGTTTCATTGGTGGCAACCGGCCGTGCCTCGCCATAGCCGATCGAGCTGATCTTCTCCGGATTCACGCCGAAGTTGCTCACCAGATATTGCTTGACCGCGTCGGCGCGGTCCTGCGACAGGATCAGGTTGGTCGAGTCGCTGCCGTTCGCGTCGGTGTGACCTTCCACGACGATGGGCGCATCGGGAAACAGCACGAGCGCGTCACGCACCTTCACCATCAGCGGCGCACTGGATACATCCACGACGCTGCGCCCGGAGGGAAATGCGATGCCGGTGAGCGACAGCACCACATCGTCGCCCTGCCGATAGACACGCGCTTCGCCGGGCGTGAACGCGGCTTCAACCTTCGCGATGCTCGCCCGCATGCGCTCCTGCGCATCGACACGGCGTTGCAACGCGATGCGCTCCTCGGAAACGCCGCCGAGGCGTGACTCCAGGCGCTGCACCTCGGCATTCAGCGCAGCGATCTGCTCGTTGCGGTCGTCGAGTTCCTGGGCCAGGCGATTCGCCTGCTCGCGCTGTTGCTGCGCGGCGGCGAGCATTTCCTGCAACGTCGGCTGTACCCCCGCGTCGAATTTGGGCGACAGATTCATTTCGGCGGCGACCCGGCGCAGCGGCTCTTCCCAGGACAGGACGAGTGCTTCCAGCCCGGACTGGTCGGCCTTCTGCTTCTGCAACGTGCTGTCGACGAGCTGCGCCAGATACAAGGCGTGCCGCGCTTCATAGCTGGCCTGCGCGGCCAAATTCTTCGGCAGTGTGGTGTCGTAGCGATTGGCCGAGATTTCCTGCTCGGCCTGCGCCAGATAGCGCTTCGCGGCCTGCAGGCTGCGCGGCGCGGACTTCTCGACCTTCGCGGCCTCGGCCTGCGCGATCAAGGCGCGGCCTTCATTCAGGATGCCCCCCTTCACCGCGGCCAACTCCACCTCGCGCAGCAACACTTCAGCCTCCGCTGCGCGCTTCTGTGCGCTCGCGGCATCTTTGCGCTCCAGCGCCACGGCCGCTTCATTGAAACGCGTCGAGGCCTTCAGCCACTGCTCAGGCGCAAACTTTGGCGCGCCCGCGGCGATGGCGTCGGCACGCGTCGCGATAACCGACTTCAGAGTAACGCGCGCGGTCGCTGCGGCCTGATTGGCGGCCTGCAAAGAAGCCACGCCGGCGGCAAGTTGCTTGCGGATGCGATCGGCATTGCGGGATTTCTCGGCGTCTTTGAGTGCGGCCTGGTGCGCCTCGACAGCCGCCTGAAATCCGTTGGGCGCCAGCGCGTCGACTTGTTCGGCGCGCGCCTTTGCGATGCCGGTTGCAAGGGTGTCGAACAGCGGATCTTTGGATTGCGCCAGCGCGAGCGGCGCGGTAACGAGCAACGCGGCGAGGAGCAGCGACGGGCGGATCGAGGCAAACATACGGGGCGGTTCTCGCAGCATCATTTAGCAGGTGCCGAGAGTATAGCGCGCCCCCTCCCTGCCCTCCCCCGCGAAGCGGGGGAGGGTGAGAAGGAAGCAGTGGTACAGGTTGCGATTTCTTTCCGGTCCCCTCCCCTGCGAAGCGGGGGAGGGTGAGAAGGAAACAGCGGTACAGGTTGCGATTTCTTTCCGGTCCCCTCCCCTGCAAAGCGGGGGAGGGTTAGGGAGGGGGCGGGCTCGGTCTGCGCAACTCAGCCGCTGCGTACCTGTCCCGCACCGCGCACTACATATTTGTAACTGGTGAGCTGCTCGACACCGACCGGGCCGCGCGCATGGAACTTGTCGGTGGAGATGCCGATCTCCGCTCCCATGCCGAACTCGCCGCCATCGGCGAACTGCGTCGATGCGTTCAGCAACACGATGGCGCTGTCCACGCCGGAGAGAAAACGCTCCGCGGCGACGGGATTCTCCGTCACGATGGCCTCGGTGTGCGCCGAACCATACTTCCCGATGTGCGCGATGGCGCCTTCGACGCCGTCCACGACGCGCGCCGCGATGATGGTATCCAGATATTCCGTGTACCAATCCTCTTCAGTCGCCCGCACGACGCGCGCATCGGCCTGGCGCGCGTCTTCGTCGCCGCGCACTTCGCAACCGGCGTCCAACAAGGTCTTCAGCACCGGTGCGAGGTGCGTCGCAACGGCGGCGCGATCGATCAGCACGGTTTCGGCGGCGCCGCAGATGCCGGTGCGGCGCAGCTTGGCGTTGCGCACGATGTCGCAGGCCATAACCACGTTCGCATCGCGATCCACGTACACATGGCAATTGCCTTCCAGATGACCGATCACCGGTACGCGCGCTTCCTCCTGAACGCGCGCGACCAGGCTCTTGCCGCCGCGCGGCACGATCACGTCGATGTAATCCTTCATCCCGCCCAGCATCTGGCCCACGGCAGCGCGATCCGTCGTCGGCACCAGCTGGATGGCCGCTTCGGGCAGGCCCGCCGCCTGCAGGCCTGCGACCAGGCAAGCGTGAATCGCGCGACTCGAGTGCACGCTCTCCGAACCGCCGCGCAGGATCACCGCATTGCCCGACTTCAGGCACAGCGCGCCCGCGTCCGCGGTCACGTTGGGACGGCTTTCGTAAATGATGCCGATGACACCGAGCGGCACGCGCACGCGCTGGATGAGCATGCCGTTCGGTCGCGTCCATTGCGCGATCACGGTGCCGACCGGATCCTCCAGTGCAATGATTTCTTCGACGCCGCGCGCCATCGCGGCGACGCGTCCTGCGTCGAGCTTGAGCCGGTCAAGGAGTGAGCTGGCGACGCCGCGCTCGGTCGCCTGCTGCATGTCGATCTTGTTGGCGGCCAGGATGGCCGGGCTTTGATTGCGCAGCGCTGTCGCGGCGCCTTGCAGCGCGGTGTTCTTGGTTGCGGTGCTTGCCTGTGCCAACACTTGCGCGGCTGCGACGGCGGCCCGCCCGAGGGAGTCCATCAGCGTGCTGATTTCAGCGGAGACAGCGGTTACGGCGTTCATGGAGACATTCTAGTCACCCAGGCGCGGCAGTAAAGAAGAGCGCGCGGATTTCGCCGCGGTCTTTGCGACGCCGAACTGGCTCCTTGGCGGCTTCGTTCAGCTCAGGGGACGTGCCTGTTGTGCTCGATTGGGTCGTACGCCCGATCAAAGTGTAGGTTGGGCTGAGTCCGCGAAGCCCAACAATCTTGCGCGACGGTTCGTTGGGCTTCGCGGACTCAGCCCAACCTACGAGGTCATAGGATCTTACCCAGCGCCGAATACTGATCGCGCAGTTCGCGCTTCAACACTTTGCCGATCGCGCCGCGCGGCAGATCCGGCATCACTTCCAGCGCGCTGAGCCGCTGTGTCTTGCCGACGCGCTCATTCACCCATTGCAAGACCTCCTCTGCGGTAGCCACTGAGTCGGGCTTCAGCACGACGAAGGCGACGGGCGTCTCGCCCCAGCGGCGCGATGCGACTCCGACGACCGCGGCCTCCTTGATGGCAGGATGCTGGTGCAGCACCGCTTCGAGGTCGCTGGGGTATACGTTGAAGCCACCGGAGATGATCATGTCCTTCTTGCGGTCCATCAACGTGAGGAAGCCGTCGGCGTCGAAGCGGCCGAGGTCGCCGGTGCGGATGAAACGATTGCCTGCGGCGTCGTGCCACTCGGCTTCGGCAGTCTTGGCGGGCTGCTTGTAGTAGCCGAGCATCATGGCCGGCGAGCGGCCGACGATCTCGCCCACTTCACCCGGCGGCAGTTCCTTGCCGCTTGCGTCGATCAGCCGGATATCGTGGTCCGCCGACGGCTGGCCGACGGTGTGCAGCTTGTCCGGGAACTGGTGCGCCAGCAGCACGCAGGTGCCGCCGCCTTCGGTCATGCCGTAGTACTCGATCAGGCCCCCGGGCCAGCGGTGCAGGATGTCGGCTTTCAGGCTCGCCGCAAAGGGTGCGCTGGTGCAGAACTTCATGCGGAAGCTGCTCAGGTCGTAACGGTCGAAGTCGGGCACGTCCATGATGCGCTGGTATTGCACCGGCACGAGCATCGCGTGCGTCGCGCGTTGCCTGGACGCAAGCGCCAGAAAGCCGGCTGCGTCGAACTTCGGCATCAGCACGACGGTGCCGCCGCCGGCGAGCGCCGGAAAGAAACTCACCAGCGTCGTGTTCGAGCACAGCGGCGTGGAACTGATCGTGACGGCATTGCGGTCGTAACCCGAACCGGACGCGCGGCGCACGTGCGCCCAGCGCATGCCGTGCGACTGCACGATTCCCTTCGGCACGCCGGTCGTTCCTGAAGAATAAATAATGTTGAACGGCGCATCGGGTCCAATGCGCACTGCATTCGGTTGCGCGCCCACGGGCGCGAGCCACGCGGACAACGCGGCGCCGTGGCCGGCAGCATCGATGCTGATGTGCGGCACGTTCGAAGCGTGCTGACGTGCGGCAACGGTCTTCGCCACGGGTGCGGTGAGAAAGAAAAATTTCGCACCGCAGTCCGCAAGCATGGTGAGCAGCGATTCCGGCATTGCCGACGCAGGCAGCGGTGCGACCGCGACACCTGCGCGCAGCGCGCCGAGGAAGACTGTTGCATAGTCGACGGTGGCCGCTCCGCTGATCGCAATCACGTCGCCGCTGCGCACGCCGTCGTTCTGCAACGAGGCCGCTATGCGATCCATCAGCGCATCGAGTGCGCCATAGGTCAGCGTCGTGTCGTCCAATACCAGGGCCGGATGGTCAGGTCTTTCCTGCGCATGCAGGCGAATCAAGTCGCAGATGAGGCCGAAATCCTGGTCGAGCAAGCTTTCAGGCGTCATGCAATATCCGCGGCAGACGTGTGAGGGGAGCAGCACAATGCCACAAGGCGCGCAGCGCGGAAAATCGCTGCGGGGTTGCGGGTGAACGGCGTGCGCTTCACACTCGCATGCCCGCTGCGGGCTTGTCCGCAGCTTCGTGCGAGAAAGCCGGTGCCGCAGGTCCAAGCCAACGGAATCACGATCGAATACGAAGTGTTCGGCTCAGCGGCCGATCCTGTTGTGCTGCTCATCATGGGACTGGGCGCACAGCTCACGCGCTGGCCGGTTGCGTTCTGCGAGCAGCTCGCGGCGCGCGGCTTCCGCGTGATCCGTTTCGACAATCGCGACGTCGGCCGCTCCACGCATCTGACTTCCGCGCCGATTCCCGACATCGCCCACGTGCTCGCCCTATGCGGCATGGGCATGCCGGTGGAGGTGCCTTACACCTTGCAGGACATGGCGGCGGACGCGATCGGACTGCTCGATGCATTGCGCGTCGACAAGGCGCACATCGTCGGCGCATCGCTGGGCGGCATGATCGCGCAGATCATCGCGGCCGACTATCCGCAACGCACGTTGTCGCTCACCTCGATCATGTCGACGACCGGCAATCCCGCGCTACCTGCGCCGACGGCGGCTGCGGCGGCAGTGCTCTTTTCGCGCGCGCCCGATCCGCAGGATAAGGCGGCGTACCTGGCGCACGCGCTGAACTCGGCTCGCACCGTTGCCAGTCCCGGACATGCCTTCAACGAGCCGGGGGTGCGCGAACGCATTCTCACCGAGTTGAGCCGCGGTTATAACGCGGCGGGAACTGTGCGGCAGATGGCCGCGGTCGGCGTCAGTGGCGATCGCACCAACCAACTCAAGCGCATCACCGCACCTACCGTGGTGGTGCACGGCGCCGACGATCCGCTGGTGAACGTCGCGGCGGGACGCGCTACCGCCGCAGCCATCCCCAACGCCGAGCTGCGCATCATCCCCGGCATGGGGCACGACCTGCCCATCCCGCTCTACGGCACTCTCATCGACGCGATAGTGGCCGCGGCAAAGCGCGCCCTCACTTAGAAAAACGCAGGACAAGGACATGCAGCGACTCGAAGGCAAGACGGCCCTTATCAGCGGCGCGGCCAGCGGCATCGGTCGCGCCAGCGCCATTCTGTTCGCGCAGCAGGGCGCCAACATCGTGGCGCTGGATCGCGCGCCCGCCGTGGAAGAGACCGCGAACCTGATCCGCGGCGCCGGCGGCCGCGTCGTCGCGCTGGTGCGTGATTCCTCGGAGGAAGCCAACGTCATCGAAGCCATCGACACTGCGGTGCGCGAGTTCGGCGCGCTCGACGTGTGCTTCGCCAACGCCGGCGTGAGCGGCGGACTCGTGCCCCTGCAGGAACAGAGCGTCGATTACTGGACCGAGATTCTCAAGATCAACCTGATCGGCACCTTTCTCGCCGTCAAGCACGCAGCGCGCGTCATGACGCCGCGCAAGAAAGGCTCAATCATCTGCACCGCATCGGTGGCAGGCCTGCGATCGGGCGCGGGCGGTTCCCCTTACAGCGCCAGCAAGGCGGGTGTCATCAGCCTCGTGCAGACCACCGCCTACCAGTTGATGGGTAGCGGCGTGCGCATCAACGCGATCTGCCCCGGCCTGATCGAGACCGGCATGACGCGACCCATTTTCGAGCAGGCGCGCAGCCGCGGCACCGATCATAAGATCGGCCAGCTCAATCCGCTGCGGCGCGCAGGCGCGCCGACCGAGATCGCGCAGATGGCCCTGTTTCTGGCTACGGATGAAGCGTCGTACGTGAATGGCCAGGCGTTCCCCGTGGATGGCGGACTCTCCAGCTCGCATCCCATCGTGCCGCCCAAAATGCAGTAGCCGAGCCGTAGTTGTTGCCACTACGGCAGCGGAACCAGGGGCCGGGCTGAAGCGTCATTGCATCAGGTCTACAACACCGGGTTGTACGCTTGAAGTTGGCAGCCCTTGATTGCCATGCCGGGGAGAAAATCGATGGACGATTATGATTATTACGAAGATCGCGTTGCACCGCAGGGCCGCAGCCTGGCGAATGCCGCCGAAACCGTGCTGCTGCTGAGTGCGCTCGCGCTGATCAGTCTGCCCGCCATCAGCAGCATCTCGCGCCGCTGGCGCGTCAAGCATCCGTTGGCGCGTACCGAGAAAGCCATCGACAAATCACTCAAGGACAGCTTTCCCGCCAGCGATCCGCCGGGCTCGCGTTACTTCGAAATTCCCGTGAATCGCCGCTGATTCAAGTAGGTTGGGCTGAGTCGTCGAAACCCAACAATCCTGTTCACGTGGGATGCTGGGCTTTGAAGACTCAGCCCAGCCTACGAAGCAGCGGTCGCGAAACCTAAGCAAGTGCCATTCGGTCAAGATGCGACGCGCCGCAGCAGCGCTCACTCGACGGTGAGCACCAGATCGTCGCGGTGAATGATCTCGTCGCGGCCGCGATAGCCCAGCAGCGCTTCGATCTCGCTCGAACGCCGCCCGCGCAGCTGTTCGACGGCGCTGCTCGAGTAGGCGGACAAGCCGCGCGCGATTTCCATGCCACCGATGTCGCGCACGATGATGGCGTCGCCGCGTTCGAACTTGCCCGTTACCTTCACGACACCAGCCGGTAACAGACTCTTGCCGGTGCGCAAGGCGGTGGCCGCGCCGGCATCAACGTGGAGTTCGCCCGCCGGCTTGAGCGAGCCTGCTATCCATTGCTTGCGCACCGTTGCCGGCGTCGCGGCCGGATAGAACCAGCTGCAGCGGCCTCCCTCTTCGATTCGCCGCAGAGGATGCATCTCGTGACCGAGCGCCACGCACATGTGGCAACCGGCTCCCACCGCGATCTTGGCCGCCGCAATCTTGGTTGCCATCCCCCCCGAGCCCACCGCAGATGACGCGCCACCCGCCATGCGCTCGATGTCAGCGGTTATGCGATGGATGGCCGGAATGAACTGCGCGTTGGCATCCTTGGTGGGGTCGGCTGTGTACAGGCCGTCCACGTCCGATAGCAGCACCAGGCAGTCGGCGCTCATCATCTGCGCGACGCGCGCGGCCAGGCGATCGTTGTCGCCATAGCGGATTTCGGAGGTCGCGACGGTGTCGTTCTCGTTGATGACGGGCACCGCCCCCAGCTTGAGCAGGGTTCCCAGCGTGCTGCGGGCGTTGAGATAGCGGCGGCGCTCTTCCGTGTCGCCGAAGGTCAGCAGGATCTGCGCGACGGTGAGATTGTGCGGGTCGAGCGCTTCGGTCCAGGCATGCGCCAGCCGGATCTGGCCCACCGCCGCAGCGGCCTGGCTTTCTTCGAGCTTGAGCTTGCCCGGCTCCAGTCGGAGCCGGCGGCGGCCCAATGCGATCGCTCCGGAGGACACCAGCAGCACATCCTGGCCGCGGGCGCGCAGCTGCGCGATATCGGTCGCCAGCGCTTCGAGCCAAGCCTGGTTGAGCTGGCCGGTCGCCGCCTGGACCAGCAGCGCGGACCCGACCTTCACGACGACACGGCGCGCCTGCGCGAGCGGCGACGACGCCGAGTGCACATCCTTGCCGGTCGGGGTTGAAGTCATGGACGGTCGCAAGCTGGAAAACGGCGCGGGGCCGCAACGGCGCGAGTCTAACAGGGTGGGTAAAAGCCCTCATCCTGGCTAGCGTGTTGCCTGCCACCCGGCCGAGCCCCTAATATTCTGCCCCCCGGCCTGCCGGTTTCCCCGATTCGAATTGTTTCAGCGGTTTCTTTCGTTGAGGTGTCACGTGGGTAGAGACTACGACCCGATCAAGGGACAGTGGTTTGAAGATCTGGAAGAAAACGAGATCTTTCTGGTGCTGTCCGTCGATCCGGATACGGAGCTGGTGGAGCTTCAGTACGAGAACGGCGACATCGAAGAGATCGATCTCGACACCTGGCATGAACTGGACCTGGAACGCACCCAGCAGCCCGAAGGCTGGCCGACCGCGGAAAAAGAAGGCGAGGACGCCGAGGTCGAGGATGACGAAGACGACGACGATTGGGACGAAGACGACGAGGACGATGACGACTGGGATGATGACGACGACGACGATATGGACGACGACTACGGCGATCGTAACGTCACCTGACGTCACGCCCGCGTCAGCCCGCCCGACCCCCTGCGACCCCCACGTTTCTGCTTCGAATGGTGCCGCGGCGGTGCGATAGCGACCGTCGCGCCGCGCTCGGACGGTAGCGGCGGGCAATGCACGACAACTCGCCCGGTACGCCGCCCGCATGGCTGAATCTGTTACCTCGCCCGCCACGAAAACGCGACCATGATTCCACAGCCACTTCGATCTGCGCAGCAGCGATCGCGCGGCAACTGGATAGGGAGATCGTTCCTCACCGCGCTGCTGCTGACCGCCGGCGGCGCCGCTTATGGTCAATTCACGCTGCCCGCGCCGCTCAGAGCCGAGGGCTTCGACGCGCGCCAGGTCGGCGGCGGGCTGCTCACCTGGTTCGGCTTCGAGATCTACGACGCGAGCCTGTGGACCCCCACCGGCGAATTTCAGGGCCTGGTTCCGGGCGAGCGAGTCGGCGCGGCCGAACCCCAGCCGCCGGTCGCGTTCAGCCTCTGGTACCACCGCGGTTTCAGCCGCGAACGGCTCATCGACATCACCCAAAACGGCTGGAACGAATTCAAGCTCGCCACGCCGCAGCAGCAAGCCGCTTGGTCCGCGCAGCTCGGCAGGATCTGGGTGGACACGCAGGCCGGCTCGAACATGACCACGCTGGTGCTGCCGTCGGGCGAGACGCGCTTCTATAACGCCGAACGCTATCTCGGCAGCATTCACGACGTGGCCTTCGGCGCCGCGTTCCTGAGCATCTGGCTCGATCCGCGCACGCGCGGCACCCGACTCGAAAATCTAAGAACTGCATTGCTCGGCCTCGACAAGAACAAGAGCGCCGTGGCCTGCACGCGCGCTGGCGCGGCCCAGAGCACAGACCAGCGCACAGCCCAGCGCACAGCCCAGAGCAAAGCATGTCGCTGAACCCCTCCACCGCCCATCCGTGAATGCATCCGTATCCGTCCACCCCGCGAATCGAACCATAACTGCAACGCACGCCGCCCGCGGCGCTCGCCCTGACAGAAGGCTCTCTCAGCTCGCATGAATCACCGCAAACTTTCTCCGCCGGCGCACGCGCCGGCGCACGACAACGCGAACGCTGCGCCACCGCTGAAAAGCGTGCTGACCTGGCTCGACGCCGGCACCGGCGTCACCGTCGCCAACGAGACGCAGCGCGACCGCGTCGACTGGCTGCGCGTGCTGCCGTTCGTACTGATGCATGTCGTGTGCCTGTGCGTGTTCTTCGTCGGCGTCAGCCCGGTCGCCGTCGGTGCGGCGGTCGCGATGTATGCCGTGCGCATGTTCGCGATCACCGGGTTCTATCACCGCTACTTCTCGCATCGCTCCTTCAAGACATCGCGCCCCGCGCAATTCATCTTCGCGCTGCTCGGCGCAGCGGCGGTGCAGCGCGGCCCAATCTGGTGGGCTGCGCATCATCGCCATCACCATGCATTCTCCGATCAGCCGCAGGACGTGCACTCGCCGGTGCAGCGTGGTTTCCTGTGGAGCCATATGGGCTGGTTCCTGTCGCGCCGGCATTTCACGCCGGACCTGTCGCGCGTGCGCGAGCTGATGCGCTTCCCCGAACTGAAACTGCTCGACCGCTTCGACATCCTGGTGCCGATCGCGCTCGCCGTCGCCATGCTCATGCTCGGCAAGGCGCTGCAGCATTGGGCGCCGCAGCTCGGCACGACGGGCTGGCAGATGCTCGTATGGGGATTCTTCGTCTCCACCGTCGTGTGCTATCACGCCACTTACACGATCAACTCGCTGTGCCACGGCTTCGGCCGGCGTCGCTACGACACCAAGGACGATAGCCGCAACAACGCGTGGCTGGCGCTGCTCACCTTCGGCGAAGGCTGGCACAACAATCACCACCACTATCCGGCCTCGGTGCGGCAGGGTTTCTACTGGTGGGAAATCGACCTGACTTACTACGGCCTGAAGATGCTGCAACTGTGCGGCGTCATCTGGGATCTGAAGCCGGTGCCCGCCGAGGTGCGAGCCAACACGGCGGCCAAGACACTGCAAGAGAGCATGAAGCGGAGCTTGAACTGATGCGTATCGCAGTCATCGGCGCCGGCGTGTCCGGCCTCTACGCGGCGTGGCGCCTGAGTCACGCGCACGAAGTCACCATTTTCGAAGCGGGCAGCTATCCCGGCGGCCACACCAATACGCTCGACGTGGAGTGGGCAGGCCAGCAGTACGCCGTCGACACCGGCTTCATCGTCTTCAACGACTGGACGTATCCCAACTTCATCGCGATGCTGCGCGAGCTGAACGTTGCCTGGCAGCCTTCGAACATGAGCTTCAGCTTGCGCTGCGAACGCACCGGGCTGGAATACAACGGCACCTCGATGAACTCCGTGTTCGCGCAGCGGCGCAACCTGCTGCGCCCGTCATTCCTGCGCATGCTCACCGAAATCCTGCGCTTCAACCGCGAGGCGCGCGCGCTGCTCACCAGCGCCGATGACACCTTGATGCTGGGCGAATACCTGCGCGTCAACAGCTACTCGCATGCCTTCGTCGATCAATACATCCTGCCGATGGGCCGCGCGATCTGGTCGGCGCAAGCGGATGCCATGCTGGCGTTTCCGGCGCGCTTCTTCGTGGAGTTTTTCGATCGTCACGGCTTCCTGAACATCGACAACCGCCCGCAATGGCAGGCGGTGCGCGGCGGTTCACGCGAGTATGTGCGCAAGCTGCTGGCGGCGACACGGGCGCGGCTGCGTCTGGAAACGCCGATCGCCGGCATCCGCCGTTATCCCAATCACGTCATCGTGCGCACGCGGCGCGGCGACACCGAACACTTCGACGCCGTGTTCCTCGCCTGCCACAGCGACCAGGCGCTCGCGATGCTCGACGACGCGAACAACGTCGAGCGCGACGTGCTGGGCGCATTTCCATATGCGCCGAACGAAGCCATCCTGCACACCGACACCTCGCTGCTGCCGCGCCGCCGCCTCGCGCGCGCCGCCTGGAATTACCATCTGACGGCGCAGTCGCAGCAGCCCGTCGCGCTGACTTACGACATGAACGTGCTGCAGTCGCTGGATGCGCCAGTGAAGTTCCTGGTCACGCTCAATCACGCCGACGCCATCGACCCCGCCAAGATCCTGCACCGCGTGCAATACGATCATCCAGTGTATCTGCCGGCGGGCGTCGCGGCGCAGAAGCGCCATCGTGAAATCAACGGCCAGCAGCGCACTTACTTCTGCGGCGCGTATTGGCGCTGCGGTTTCCACGAGGACGGCGTGGTCAGCGCGATCAAGGCGCTCGAACATTTCACCTGGGATCTGGCCGCTTCGGGCGACCGGTTCGAGACGCACCGCCTGTCGCTGGCCATCGGCCAGTAACAGGCCAGCAGCGGCGCGCAATGCACAGCTGTCTGTACCAAGGTTCGGTCCAGCACCGGCGCTTCGAGCCGGCGCCGCACCAGTTCCGTTACGGGCTGTTCATGCTGTATCTGGATCTCGCCGAGCTGCCCCAGGTGTTCGACAACTACTGGTGCTGGTCCGCCAAGCGCGCGGCACTGGCGCGCTTCAAACGCAGCGACTATCACGTCAGTGCGAATAGCGACGCGTCGCAGATACTGGACGCGGCGGTGCGTGCGACGGTGCAGCGCGAAACCGGCGTCGCGCCGAAAGGACCGATCCGCCTGCTCACGCACGTGCGCTACTTCGGATACGTCTTCAACCCCGTCAGCTTCTACTACTGCTTCGATGAACACGACACGCAGGTCGAAACCATCGTCGCGGAGATCACGAATACGCCGTGGCAGGAGCGGCACACCTACGTGCTGCCCGCCGGACATTCGCGGCTGACGAGGGACGTGATGCAGTTCGAGTTCGCCAAGCAATTTCACGTCTCGCCGTTCTGGCCCATGGACATGCGCTACCAGTGGCGGCTGACGACGCCGAACGACCGGCTGCTCATCCACATGAAGAACATCCGCGACGGCCAGCGTGTCTTCGACGCCACCCTGACGCTGGAGCGTCGCGAAATTTCCAGTGCCGCGCTCGCCGCCGCGCTGCTGCGTTTTCCGCTGATGACCGCCAAGGTGGTCACCGCGATTCACTGGCAGGCGCTGCGGCTGTGGCTGAAGCGCACACCCTTTTTCGTCCATCCCGCCGCAGGCAACACTCCATGACCTACAAACTGACCGCCAAATCCATGGCAGCCCGGCCCAGTCTCCTGCCCCTGCAGGCGAGCGACAGCGCGCGCGATACCGACACCTGGCTGCAGCGGGCCGGCCGCATCGCGATGCTCAAGCAGCTGGGCCTCTTGCAGCACGGCGAGCTGACGATCGTGGAGAATCGCAATCGCCACAAGTTCGGCACGCGCAGTGCCCAGTGCAACTTCAGCGCCACCATCGAGGTGCGGCATCCGCAGTTCTGGGCCGATGCGGCCTTCGGCGGCACCGTCGGCGCGGGCGAGGCGTACATTCACGGCCATTGGCGCTGCGAGCAGCTGGTCGCACTGGTGCGCATCATGGTCGTGAATCGCGAAGTGATGAATGCCGTGGAAGGCGGCTTCGCCTTCGTTACCGCGCCGCTGCGCCGCATGCTGCATTGGATGAACCGCAACTCGAAGGACGGCAGCAAGCGCAACATCGCGGCGCACTACGATCTGGGCAACGATTTCTTCCAGCTCTTCCTCGACGAGACCATGGCGTATTCGTGCGGCATTTTCGAGCGCGCCGACTCGACTCTGAAGCAAGCGTCCGAGGCGAAGTTCGATGCAGCCTGCCGCAAGCTGGCCCTCAAGCCCACCGATCATCTGCTGGAAATCGGCACCGGCTGGGGCGGGCTTGCCATTCATGCCGCGCGCAACTACGGCTGCCGCGTTACGACGACCACGATCTCGCGCGAACAATACGAACTTGCGAAACAACGTGTCGCAGCGGCCGGCCTCGCGGATCGCATCGAACTGCGGCTCGACGACTATCGCGACCTGCAAGGCAAGTACGACAAACTGGTTTCCATCGAAATGATCGAGGCGGTGGGCCATCACTTTCTCGGTGGCTATCTCGCCAAGTGCAGCTCGCTGCTCAAGCCCGACGGCGCGATGTTGGTGCAGGCCATCACGATCCAGGACCAGCTCTACGCAGCCGCGCTCAAGAGCGTCGACTTCATCCAGCGGTTCGTGTTTCCCGGCAGCTTCATCCCGTCCGTGAATGCGATCACCGCGGCGCTCACGCGCGCCACCGACATGAAAGTATTCCATCTCGAGGACATTGGTCCGCACTACGCCACCACCCTGCGCAAGTGGCGCGAGGCATTCTTCACCAACATCGACCAGGTGCGGGCGCTGGGTTATCCGGAAGAATTCCTGCGCCTTTGGGACTACTATCTGTGCTACTGCGAAGGCGGTTTCGCGGAACGGCAGCTCGGTGACGTGCAGATGCTGCTGGTGAAGCAGGGCTTCAAAGGCTGACCTGGCGATACTCGGCGAACATATCCTGGAGCTGCGATGCTTTCTCTACGCTCCGTCGTCTTTGCCGCCCTCGGCGCAGTGGCACTGTGGGGCCTGTTCGAGTTGCTCGATACACTGCGGGAACCGGGGCTGCTGCGCACCGAGAAGGCCGCGGTCATCAAGGGGTGCGAATCGCTCGACAGCGATGAAACCCGCGCCGTATGTCCACAGCTCTTCTGCCAGAAAGCGGTGATCGACACCAAGCGGGTTCCCTACACCACGCGCTTCGCGGTCACCGTCGACAAGAACGACGGCGCCGCCGCGCGGTTGATCGGCGGCGACATCAGCGAGCGCGCGCCGAACGATCAGGGTGCGTGCTTTGTCTGCGTGATGCAGAACAACAAGGTCACCGCCGTAAAGGTGACGAATCGCGCAACGCTCGACGAGCTGGCCGAGCAGGCCGGCGGTTGGAAGTTCTAGCCGCAAGATCTCGGTGTAGGTTGGGCTGAGTCTTCGAAGCCCAACATTCCGTCGCGCCAAGATGTTGGGCTTCGAAGACTCAGCCCAACCTACACGTCAGCTCAACCTACACATCAGCCCAACCTCCGCATCACGCGTTCAGTTCCCGCTTCGCCAGATCCAGCCATTCCTTCTGCAGCGCGCGCGCGTGGCGCGACGTCAACTCGGCGTCTTCCAGCAGCTTGCGCAGCATCTGCTTAGCGCGCTGCGTTTCGCCGGTGCGATTGAGCAGCACGGCGTGGCGATAAGTCGACTCGGGCCCGGGGTTGTAGCTGTTCAGCGCCGCGTATTCTTCGGCTGCTTTGCCCAGATTGCCTTCGCCTTCGAGGGCACGCGCGTACAGCAAGTGTCCCTGCGGCGATTTGAAGTCTGGATTCTGCGCGATCAATGTGTCGAGCGTCGCGCGCGTGCCTGACGCATCGCCGCTGGCGAATTGCGCCTGTGCCAGGCCGAGCAGCAGGTGCGGATCGTATTCGTACAGCCCGACCAGCGCGGTGCGATAGGTGTCGATGGCCTCGGCATGCTTGCCGTCCGCCAGCAATTCCTCGGCAAAGCGCCGCCGGGCATCGATGCTGCCGGTCATGCGCACCTGCTTGTGCGCTTCGCGCAGGCCGCGCTTGGGATCGATGGTCTTCTGCACGTTCGAGATGGCGCGCCGCGCGGTGCGTCCGCCGACCACATCAGGCAGGATTTCCACTGCGATATACGCGAGCGGACCTGCCATCGGCAGCAGCGCCAGTACCCATATCCACAGCGAATTGCGCCCGGTGCGCACCACGTGAATGATCAGCGCGACCTGCACCAGAATGGAAACGGCGAAAAACGGCATGGAGCATCATCCTCTTGAAGCAGTCTTCCGTGGCGTGGGCAAAACCCGGACCCGCTCGCGCCGAATTCTAGCTAGAATCGCGCGCATGTCTATTTCCAGCGACTCCCTGCAGCAGCTCAAGGCCATCGTCGGACCGGCCGGTTACCTGGACCAGCCCGGCGACGTCGAGCCTTACACCATCGACCATCGCAAGCTCTACAAGGGCGCGACGCCGCTGGTGTTGCGCCCCGACAGCACCGAGCAGGTGGCCAGCATCCTGCGACTGTGCAATGAGGCCGGCATCGGCGTGGTGCCGGTGGGCGGCAACACGAGTTATTGCGGTGGCGCGACGCCGAGCGAGGACGGCTCGCAAGTCGTCGTTTCACTCGGACGCATGCGGCGCGTGCGTTCCATCGATCCGCTGAACTACGCGATGGTCGCCGAGGCGGGCTGCGCGCTGGCCGAAGTGCAAACCGCCGCGGCGACGGTCGACAGGTTGTTTCCGTTGAGCCTGGGCTCCGAAGGTTCGTGCCAGCTTGGCGGCAATCTCTCCACCAATGCGGGCGGCACGGCCGTGTTGCGTTACGGGATGATGCGCGACTTGATTCTCGGCCTGGAAGTGGTGCTGCCCGATGGCCGCATCCTCAATGGCCTCTCCGCGCTGCGCAAGGACAACACCGGCTACGACCTGCGCGACTTGTTCATCGGCGCCGAAGGCACGCTCGGCATCATCACGGCCGCCGCCTGCAAGCTGTTCTCCCGGCCGCGTTCGGTCGTCACCGCGCTGGTCGCCGTCGCCGAGCCGGGCGCGGCCGTCGCGCTGCTGGCGCGCTTGCGCTCGGCAAGCGGCGATGCCGTCGCCACGTTCGAGTTGATTCCGCGGCCCGCGCTCGACTTCGTGCTGCGCCACATTCCGCAGACCAGCGATCCGTTCGAACAGACGTTCAACTGGTACGTGCTGCTGGAAGTCACCGGCGGACGCGACGAAGCCGGCCTGCGCGATGCGATCGAGAACGAACTCGCCGCGGCGCTGGAGAGCAACGAGGCATTGAATGCGGTGCTGGCGCAAAGCGAGGCGCAGCGCGAGATGTTCTGGAAGCTGCGCGAAACGATTCCCGAAGCGCAGCGCCGCGAAGGCGCGAGCATCAAGCACGATGTCTCGGTGACGACCAGCGAGCTGCCGCGCTTCATCATCGAAGCATCAGCCGCGGTGCTGCAGATCGTGCCGCAGGGCCGCATCATCGGCTACGGACATCTCGGCGACGGCAACCTGCATTTCAACGTGAGCCAGCCCGTCGACGGCCCTGCCGCGGCATTCGAAGCGCTCGCGCCACGCATCAGCCGCGCCGTGCACGACCTCATCGCGCGCTACGGCGGCAGCTTCAGCGCCGAGCACGGCATCGGCAAACTCAAGCGCAGCGAGCTGCAACGCTACAAGAGCCCGGTCGCGCTCGACGTGATGCGCTCGATCAAGCACGCGCTCGATCCGAAAGGAATCATGAATCCGGGCAAGGTGCTCTGACCTGATCCCCTCCCCCCGGTAGCCAGGGGAGGGCGAGGGAGGGGGCGCGCTTAGCGCGCGACCATGTCAAAGCAGGCAGCATCCGCAACTACTTCGCCTTCGGCATATAAGACATCCCGATCTGCGCCCCGATATCCGGCGTGTTCTCGAAATTGCTGATGTTCTCCGTGATCGCGAAGCTCCACAACAGGTTGGTGAAGCGCGACTGCACGCCGATGCTGAGCTGGAACTTGTCGTCGGTGAGTTCATCCAGCGTGGAATCCTGGATCACGCTGCGGCTCGCATAGCCTTGCAGGATGAAGCTGGTGCGCGGCGTCAGGCCGAAACTGTAACCGGCAATCACCGTGGGAATGATTTGCGAATCAGGGTCGGCCATCTCCGGACCGCCGGCGTAATACACGGCGCTGCCGGCCAGATAGACAGCATGTCGCCCCGTGGCTCCCAGGCGACGCTGCAACGTGATCTGCGCGCCGTAGTCGTTCTGGCCGGTCGACAACAGGAAGCGCTCGCCATCGATTGCGACTTTCGCGGCGAACTCCACGACCATGTCCCAGCCGAAGCGCGGTTCGGGCAACGAATAGCGCACGCCGAGCACCGGGTCGCCGAAGCCGCCCTTGGTCTCGCGATCCAGCTGCGCGAAGTTCACGTCGCCGACGCCGTAGACGATCTGAAATCGATTGCGCGCGACCAGATCGCGGCCTTGCTGGCTGAAGCCGATGGCGTCGTGGAACGACTCGACCGTGCTATCCCAGGCGCCCTGGCCGTAACGGATGTACGGCACCGTGAGATACGTGCTCCAGTATTCGTTCAGGCGCCGCTGCACGATCAAGTCGGCCAAGCCGACTTCGCCGTCGACGTAGTAGGCGTCGCCGGGCATCGCAAGGATGGCGGCGGCGTCCTGGGGCCGCAGCGCCTTGCGGCCGATGTTGCGGCCTTGCAGATAAGTGCGCACGTTGTCGCTGAGCACGAACGTATTCTGATACGCGTATTGCAACTCGAAGGTCCAGGTGCCGGCCTCGGCATCGGCCGTGTGCGCAGGCAGCATGTCCAGGCGCAGCAAGCCGAACGGCGTGAGATCGCGGGCGCGCAGCAGGCCCACATGGCTCCACTTCTGCTCGACGCTCACCTTGTCGCCAGTGTCCTTGTTGCCAGCGCCGTCCTTGTCGCGTTCGGTGGCTTCCTGCGCATGCGCAGTCGGACCAAGCGCGCAAACCAAGACTGTGGCGCAGGCCAAGGCCGAACAGCGTGCAGCACGGCGGCCGCCACGGCCAAGTGACTTGATTTCAGCGCGCATGAAAACCCCATTGATCTGAAGCGTGTTGCCGTGGAACGTCCTACACGAGCGCACAGTTCCACGCAGCCACGATACGGCCGCTGATGATGCAGCACCACTCAACTGCCGACTTTGCCGCCGCCCTCCTTGCGCACGGCGATGACGCTGGAGCGTGGTTGTGTACCGGGGCCATCGGGCCAGTGGCTACGCGGTTCGGCCACGGTACCGCCTTCGCCCGGGTGCTGGATACTGAGAAACAGAGTCTCGCCGTCGGGCGAGAACTGGCAGCCGCAGATCTCCGCACCGATGGGGCCGCTCAGAAAGCGCTGCAGCTTGCCGCGCTCGGGACCGGCGGTCGGGCACACCCAGCAGCCATTGTTCGAGCCATCGGGTTGTTCGCCGTCGGTCACGATCCACAGGTTGCCGTCGGGATCGAAACCCACGTTGTCCGGCGAACCGATGGGGCTGAGATCGGCCGCGTGCGGATAGCCGGCATAGTACGTGCTGTTGGCATCGAGCTGGCCGGGCCGCAGGTTCTTCAAATCGGTGACCAGGCGGCCACCCGCGGGATCGCCGGCCAGCAGGAACACTTCCCAGGAAAAAGTCAGCGCAGTGTGATCGTCGCGCTGTTCGCGAATCTCGATGATGTGGCCCCACGGATTCGGCGCGCGCGGATTGGCCATGTTCGGCCCGGTATCGATGTCATGGCCCGCATATTTCTTCGTCGCGGACTCGCCGGTGCGCTGTTCGTTATGCGTGCAGGCGACGTAGACGCGGCCGGTGCGCGGATTCGCTTCCACATCCTCGACGCGATCCATCGGCGTCGCGCCGAGCGCATGCGCCGCAAAGCGCGCCTTGACCTGCACGTCCGCCTGATCGCGAAAACCCGCCGCCGCGTTCAACGGACCTTTTGGATCGTAAACCAGCGGCAGCCACTGCCCGCTGCCGCTCGCATCGAAGCGTGCTGCGTGCAATGTGCCGCGATCCAGCAGATCGCGATTCGCGGACCTGTGCTGCGCGTCGAACTTCGCGCTGGAGATGAACTTGTAGAGATACTCGAACTTGTCGTCATCGCCCAGATACACGGCAACGCGGCCATCCGGTGCGACGATCGGACTCGCGCCCTCGTGCGCAAACCGCCCCAGCGCAGTGCGCTTCACCGGCGCACGCTGCGGATCGCGCGGATCGATTTCGACAATCCAGCCGAAACGAAACGCTTCGCAAGGCTCCTGGGCAAGATCGAAACGCTCATCCACGGCTTCCCAGCCATACGGAGAATGGTTGCGCCACATGCGATAGCGGCTATGGGCGTCGACGATGAACGCATCGACGTCGGTGCGCGCCTGCAAGCCAGTCAGGTTGCCGAAGTAGTCCTGGATATTCTCTTCGGTGGTGAGGTACGTGCCCCACGGCGTCTCGCCGCCCGCACAATTGCCGAACGTGCCACGCACGCGCGTACCCGTCGGATCACCTTTCGTCTTGAGCATGGCCGAGCCGCGTGCCGGACCCTGCACATCCATCATCGTCTCGGCGGTGATGCGGCGATTGAAACGCGAGTCCTTCACCAGCGACCACCGCCCCCGCCGCCGCGCGATCTCGATCACCGAAACACCCTGCGCGGCCTTCGACATCGCCACCATCTGCGGATACTTGCGCACGAACTCGCGCACCGCCGCGCCGAATCCCGGATGCCCCGCATACATCATCGCATCGTCGGTGTACTCGTTGTTCACGCACAGAATGCCGCGCTCGCCCGCCGCATCGAGCGGGAAGAAGTGAATGGCATCGCAATTGAAGCCGAACTGCCGGTTCTGATTCGCCGCCGCCTCGGGTTGCAGCAGAATGTTCGCCGCGAGCTTCGCGGTGTCGATATCGGGAAGCTGCGAGGAGAAGCTGTCACCCCAGCGCGCGACGACATCGTACGTGTAGCCCGGCGGCAGGACGATTGCATCGGCGACGCTCCCCGCGATGGGTTTGAAATTGAGGACGCCCGCCGCCTGCGCTGCGGAGAATCCCCCTAAGGCCAACGGCGCCAGCGCAACGCCTGCTTCCAGGAAGCTGCGGCGGGAGAGGCGCTGCGTTATTAGTTCGCCGAAAGAAGGTGGTTCGCGATTTGTGTGGCTTGGCATGTGAGCGGAGACGTTATCCGGTAACCGTTGACGGCATCGATGCGTCGAGCGCGCCCCCTCCCTGCCCTCCCCCGTAAGGAAACGGGAGAGGTGAGAAGGACACGCGGCTGCTTCATTCTCTGGATCCCCTCCCCCGGTCGTCCGGGGGAGGGCTAGGGAGGGGGCGCGGCCGGCACGCTCTAACTTCGCTCGCCTCACCCGCCCTGCTTCGCTTCGACCATCAACCACTCGATAGCCATCGGCGTCTCGCCCGCCTGCGGCGCATATTTGAACGAAGCCACCCAGGCAGTGAGCGCCGTTCGCACACACGCGTCGGCCGGCGGAGCTTGAATATTGGAAGTCTCGCCGTTCGCATGGACGTCGAACTTGACGATGAAGCTGCCGCGCGCTTGGCAGTCGTCAGCGAGCTGCAACGGCGCTGAGGTCAGCAGCTGCGGCGCCGGAGGAAGAGGTTTACCCGGGAAAGTCTGACACCCAGCCAGCGTCATCGCAGCAATGACGCCGCACGCGAGGAAGTAATGTTTCATGGCCGCTCCTGCTCGTAACCCAAGCAGGATGCTACGCCAGTCTTACGCACAGATTAACCACAACCGCTCAAAGGCCGCGCTCCGCTCGGAGATGGGCTTTTCAGGATCATGAGCAACAGGATGTTGCGATTTGAAGGCTACGACCCATTCGAGTGCCGTAACAGGTATGCACCTGGAAGGGCTACGGGGCCGCAGTTAGTTAGTCCCGGATTCACTGCGGTCCCTAAAACCGAATGGCACTAAAGTTAAGGACTTTTGGCCTCGTAGGTTGGGCTGAGTCTTCGAAGCCCAACGATTTTGGCGCCCGAAATGTTGGGCTTCGAAGACTCAGCCCAACCTACGATTCAGCCCAACCTAATTCCCCGCCCCCGCGATCTTGCGATCGTCCGCGGACGCAGGCTCATCCGCGACGCCCAGCCGCTTATGCATGAGCGGGCTCGTGGTGGTGTACTGCAAGTGCACCTTCTTGCCCGGCTCCAGGTATTCCTTGATGGCGAACGCCGCCAGCGCTGCTTCGTGGAAGCCGGAAAGAATGAGCTTCTTCTTGCCCGGATAAGTGTTGATGTCGCCGACGGCGTACACGCCCGGCGTATTGGTCTGGAATTTCTCCGTGTCGACGTTGAGCTGCTTTTTGTTGATCTCCAGGCCCCACTGCGCGATCGGCCCCAGCTTCGGGCTGAGTCCGAAGAAGATCAGCAGCTGATCGACGTCGACGCGCCGCACGACGCTGTCGCCGCCCTGCACGCTCACCGACTTGAGCACGCCGTCGACGTGGTTGCACTCCTTCACCTGGCCGATGAGGATGTCGGCGCGCAGTTCCTCGCGCAGCGCGTGCAGCTTCGCCACGGTTGCCGGCGCGCCGCGGAACTCGGGCCGCCGATGCACGACGACGACGCTGCGTGCGTGGTCGACCAGCGCCACTGCCCAGTCCAGCGCCGAGTCGCCGCCGCCGAGAATCACCACATCCTGATCCGCGTACGCGCGCGGATCCTTGACGCGATAGTGCAGGTACTTGCCTTCAAGCTCGGCGGCGCCCGGCACGTCGAGACGGCGCGGCTGGAACGACCCCACGCCGCCCGCGATCACCACGGCGCCGGCATCGAATACGGTCGACGTGCTGGTGACGACGCGAAAACGGCCGTTCTCCTGGCGCTCGACCTGTGTCACTTCCTGGCCGAGGTGCAGGCCCGCGCCGAACGGCTTGATCTGTTCGAGCAGGCGATCGGTCAGCTCCTGGCCGGTGCACACGGGCACCGCGGGAATGTCATAGATGGGCTTGTCCGGATACAGCTCGACGCACTGGCCGCCGGGCGCCTTCAGCGAATCGATGACGTGCGCCTTCAAGCCGAGCAGCCCCAGCTCGAATACCTGGAACAGGCCGCACGGACCCGCACCGACGATGACCACGTCGGTGACGATGGGGTGGCGCTCGAACTTAAGCGCGGAGTCGTTGTGAATAGCCGTCGACGACACGAACAGTCTCCGAGGTGGAAGCGGTGGCAAGAGGTTGCGCGGGCGCCTGCTGGCCCAGCGGCCCGGCGAGGCCGGACGCATCGAGCAGTCCTTTCTCAGCCAGCCATTTGCGGTTGAACAGGCGCGACTGATACTTCGCGCCGTTGTCGCCCAGGATGGTCACGATCGTGTGGCCCGGGCCGAGGCGCCTGGCGATCTGCACGGCCGCGGCGACGTTGACGCCGCTGGTGCTGCCAAGGAACAACCCTTCATCGCGCAGCAGGCGAAACACGGTGCTGACGCATTCGAGATCGGTGATATGCAGCGCGTCATCGATGGGCGAACCGGCGAGGTTCGCGGTGACGCGGCCGATGCCGATGCCTTCGGTGATCGAGCCCGGGCCGGTGGCCTTCAATTCGCCGTGCCGCAGCCAGTGATACAGCGAGCTGCCTTGCGGATCAGCGAGCGTGATGCGCACCTTGTCGTTCTG
>Ga0307509_10002751_pt1 | contig 28032 bp, 21 predicted proteins | sample 10_EM_MG_FD_202245 | JGI IMG/M metagenome (GOLD analysis project Ga0307509, IMG submission 202245) | Populus trichocarpa ectomycorrhiza microbial communities from riparian zone in the Pacific Northwest, United States - 10_EM | ecosystem: Host-associated > Plants > Roots > Unclassified | place... | reverse complement strand
CCTCCTCGGCGTGGTGCCCCTCCCCGTCGCCAGGGAGCTTCTTCCCATCACTCACCCCCTGCCAATGACGGTAGTGACAGCGACAGTGACGACAGCGATAACCCTCGTCCACCTGTACGCCGTCGCTAGTATGGTGGCCCTGGGAGCACTAGCCGGACTGGTGGTAGTGGTCCTACGGCGGGTGCTGGGGGAGTTGTTAGACAAGGAAATTTGGTTGGGGGTGGGGGTTCCGGTATGGGAGATGGAAGTGGTAGCGAGGAAGGTGATGCGAGAGGTGCCCAGGGAGACCATGATACCGGCCATGTGGGTACTGGGGGGTGTGTTGGCAGTAGTAGTAGGGGGGTGACTGGGGCCGTCGGAGGCACACCTGCACACCCCGTTGGAACAGGGCCGTCTGGGGCTGGGGTTAGTAGTCGTACCCCGCGGACGCCAGTTCAGCCGAGTCGTGGTAGGGGTTGGAGTGGTTGGAGTGGAGCTCGTAAGCGCTCTGCGGGCCCTGGTGGGAGTGGTTGGAGCGCTGGTGACGGTAGGATGCCGACGCGCTCCGCGGGTGGTGGTGGGAGGGCCGGCGCTGGTGCTGGTGGGAGCGCTACCACCTAAGCATATTCAGGGATTGTCTTTTTCTTTCTCTTAATTCACCTCTTTTTTCAACTATTACGACTTTCATTCCTCCTGTTCCGTATTACTCCACAGTATTGTCCCCATGTGGTGGGGGGGACGGGGCAGTCCCTTCTCACTTTTACACAAATCATAAGACTAACTCAAACCTCCGAGTCACATCTAACTTAGCATAATTACCGTTTATAGAACTCTTATTACTATAAATACACTCTTTCTTTAACCTCACCATTTCGCTATATGAACTCTGAACAAAGTAACTCCATAGCACGACTGTGGTTATGATTTGGGTGTATGGCTTGGGCCTATGGCTTGGGCGTATGGTTTGGGCCTATGGCTTGGGCGTATGGTTTGGGCGTATGGCTTGGGCGTATGGTTTGGGCGTATGGCTTGGGCGTATGATTTGAGCGTATGATTTGGGCGTATGGTTTGTGTATATGGTTTGGGCGTATGATGTGAGGGTATGATTTGGGCGTATGGTTTGGGTGTATGGTTTGGGCGTATGATTTGAGTGTATGGCTTGGGTGTATGATTTGGGCATATGGCACCAGCGGATGAATAAGGCTCATGAATTGGGCATATGATTTGAACCTGTGAATAGAGTGTATGAATTGGGCTTATGAATTCGGCGTATGGCCTGCTGAGACAATATACGTTACTAGACTAGGCAACTCGGACGTCCAATCAGTGTTGTGAATTATTCCGGTTCATATTCTATGTATCATTCCATGCAAATAATTGCCCGTATATACTTTGAGGTATGTGGTTTTTGGTACACGTCCCTGGCATGAATCGACCGAACACCAGGGGGCTCCTTGGCAAACCGCTTTCAGCTCCCGTAATCACGGCGGTGTTCGGTCCATTCATCCCAGGGACGTGTATATGCTCACACAATTACTCAATCATGTATCAAAAGAGCAATGTTCGAGAGGGGAATATCCGAAAAAGTGGGGCCCTGGGCGGAGAAAGTTCATTGACGGGGGGCTGTTCGGGGCATTGCACGTGGCGGGGGCCTGGACGGGGGCAGGGCCAGGGGTTCAAAGAAAAAACACCCCGCGCTGGGCCATTGACCGGGGCGGGGCGGGGAATTCGGGCGGGGGCCGCCGGTTTCGGGGCCCCGGAGGCCCCGTAACGAACACTACCAATGCCTCCAGGCCAGTATTTGCATCCCGAGTTGTGCAGCAACCCCTCCTGGCATCCAGACGTTATCTCTCCCATGCTCTTCATATCCCTGGGCACTGATGCTTTCATTTTGCCAGCTCTTTCCAGAAGCTGTCAGCATCATCATACTCCTACTCCTAGTCTTCTAGCATGAACGATGCGCTAACTGGGCACCCCCCAATGTCCTGTCGTGTCTCTTCACTGCAGTCATCACTGGATAGTTTAACGAATATACGAATTATTTATTTTGTTCGTACTAGTATATACCATAGTGACTAGTTATAAGTGTTGGTGATCTGAGACCTAGTTATTTAGCCATTGTGCATGCTGAGCCGTGGCTTGGCTTTCGCGCTCGGCTCAACCATCTCCCAAGTCTACTATCATCCAAGTCAACGATCACCCCAATGATCAACAATCTCCCAATCATAATTTTCAATGGTAGAAATAGCCAAAAAATACTAGCTAATACTTTGTATAACCCCCCCTTGCTTCCCAAACTGCATCTACACTATCAGGCATTGATGTTCACAACATCATAAAAACCTCCTCAGGAATTTTCTCCCAAACTAAGAGTAATACCTGTGCAAGCCTTTTCTTCACAGCCTCTTTTCCTCATGGGGTATCTCTAATCCTTCGATACTGCAGGTATGATTGCTTTTTAAGAGGATCCCATGCATGTTCAATAGGATTCAAATCAGGGGAATATGGGTGGTGCTCCTCAACCTTAATAAACTTTCTCCAAAACCAATCCATAACACTATATGCCTTGTAAACAGGAGCATTATCTTGCTCAAAGTGAATATCTTCAAGTTGAATACCCAAGGACATCATTGGATTAATGGCAGGAAATAGATGTCTTCTTAAAAGTCTAACGTACTTGGTCTTATTGATATTTTGTATCATAGGAATCAAAGGACCCCTTCTCTTACCCCAAAAGCACCACGAAACTATAAGAGAAATTCCCTCATCCTTCTCTTTTAGACAAATACACTCAGACCACCACTTCTCTCCTGGCTCTCTGAAAATCCATTGCTACCCTGAATACATAGATTTCTCTACACTACACTTACCACTCCAAATAAGTATTTTGAAATCCTCAACTGTCCAATCCTGATGCACTGTTGCCCATCTCAATCTCTTAGCAACATGCTCTGTTTTGAGTTTAGGTCTGCATTTGGCTGGCTATTTGTTAATATTGGCTTCTCAGAGTATCCTATCCACTATTCAATTACATAGTAGTTAGCTGAAATCATTGTCTGTTACTCTGTCTAAGTGTAGCACAGGTACTCAGGGTAGTACAAAAACTCCAGGTTTTCTTTTTTGTTACCTGAAGAAAGTGATACACTGTCACAAACAGTGACTAAGCAACCCACATTTTACATGACTAATACCTATTAGTCATAAGGTCTGTTGATTTACACTATGATGTCATTTGACTCATAGTTCTCACATGACTGCAGAATTGTGAGTCATCGTAATATTATAATTGATTGATAGTTTCATGACTCACGATTGTCACATCCTATGAAGTAATGACTTTCCCACATGACTCAGATTATGAGTCATGGGTTTCATACATGTGACTCATTTGAGCACATGACTTGGTTTATGGATTTTGATTGGTTAAAGAATGTTGTGCCGTTGACTCAGACAAGTCAGCTGATGGATTTCATGCTATGACGCATTATCAGTCATAGAGGATATGTTACGAGATGTGATGAGTCACCAGGGTTAAGGTTGTGGGATGATGCCTATATACGGAACTTGGTTCCGACCAAGAGATAGGATCTTCACACAACCATCTAAGTACTTTCCTATACTTATGTTGCAATATGATTACTCTTTCTCTCTTTACACGTACTCCTCTTCTAGGAGTGCCTACTGTCCCAAACTACTCGGAGACTATTGTAATAGGCTTTCTGACAGGTCGCCCACATATAGAACTATTGTTATAGTTCTATCAAAGCACCTGAATACGCCCTTCTTACTATCTGACAAGATAGTATCCTTTTTTGAATCACTCAAATCCAATCCAGCCAGTTCCCTACTATCATAAGAGATTGTACCTCCCTACTCCTTTTTGCTAAAATACAAGACTCGCTTACTCAGGAGAAGATTGTGGTTGCCTGTTGCACTACTGCTCAACAATAGGATTGTTACACAGCCTGACATCCCAGCTGAGAACTGGGCGGGAAACGAAGATAAAAGAAAGTTAGAAGAGATCCAGCAATATTTATAGGGCAGTGCCGGTTCTCTAGGCCCATTAGATACATGCAGAACCTAAACACATGTTGTCGCAAAATGGGAAATAGGGGTCAGGAGTGTGCCATGGCTATCCAATAATACTGGTATTATATCATACTGGGAGCGCACTTTTAGAGTATCTTGGACTGCAGGAGCCATTAGCAAGGCTTGGCAAATGTTCAAGTTAGCCGGCAGTTTTGGTTGATTTGGTCTAATCATGCTATTCAATGGTCCTGGTAGGGAGCCTCATCATGTCACTAAGGCCTCACCTGATGTACTTGATCAAAGTTTGTCTCCACTTCCTCAACTTTCCTTGTCTAGTATTTTCCTTGTTTGAGACTCAATTTATGTTTACCTCAATTTGCATCATCATTCTAGTTGACCCAGAGTCTGCTAACAACCATAATGCCTGGCTTCTATCTCCGGTATAACTATTATTTAATCTTTTCTTCATCATAGACTGACCAAGTTGTTTCAAGTTTGTCAAGACCAAAACCACTCAATGGATACTAGTAGGAGCTGCCAGACTTTGTGGTGTACTTTTAGGTTGAATAGACTTTTTCCTCAGGTCTCATTGTCAACAAAATGAAAAATGATTCAGAATACGCACATTGATGGTAGGGTCATAACGGTTGATATCAAAGATATCAAGGAGGAAGGGATTCTAAACATCAAGCAAGCCGTTTAGGTTGTTTAATTGAACATTTCCAAGCTCTAGAGGAATCTTGTTACTACACGAACTGATCTCATCAATCAAATTAAGTTCAATCCCCAGATCCCTATATACTCCCTGCTTTTCATTTGCCCAGACCCCAACCATGTCAGAGGCAAAGTGTGCAATTCCATTGGGAGTAGGAGAGACTGCTTGTGAGATCAGATATATTTCTCATTTCTTGACCTAATTGGGGTCTCTAATTTAAGTTCCAACGTATTGGGGAACTGGTTTGTTACATGTATGGCCGTTGTTTATTAGTCTCAGGTGTTAGTAGAACCCAAGTCAGGTTTCAGCCAAGATTCTTCCGTCTTGCTTTTTTCTTATCATACCACATTCAAGGGCGCTTCATTTTTTCCCACCTTCACCATTTGCTTTCCCTAGAGTATTTGCCTCGTTTATTTCCTTTTCACTTGTTCCTCATATCCTGCTTTGTCTTTTCTTTGGTCCTTTGTTCTTTTTCCCAATTGATCAGAAAGAGAAAGTTTAAATTAATTCAGGGCACACTTTATGCAATGGATCAATCACAAGAGGGAGCTGTTATTGCTGTGGATTTCAGATAACAATAGACAGTGACTAGAAGCTTGTAGCAGTCTGCACACATTTCTTCCCAAGATAATGTGTCTGATCTTGTATTTGCTATTTTCTGTCACTCACATGGTCGTGGAATCTCACTAATAGCTCTATTAGTTCCAAATGTTGGGAAACCTGTGTGCGTAATAGGGGGATTGAAGACTAGGTAAAGGCTGGTCCACAGTCAGAACAGTGCCGCTTGTAGCAACAGGATTAGAATTTGTTGATTTTGCTTGTCCTGTACATTGCTACTGATGTCCCAGGCTATGGTATTTACTCTACATGTGTTTATATACTTCACCAATCGTCTCTCACTCTTACTATTCCCCACCTGACATACATTTGATATCTTCTAACAATTTTCCCTATCTTAAACCTACCGGCCCTTGTGATACGCCCTCGCTTTTTGTAGTCTATATAAATTATCTATCCATCTGACCCTTCTGCCCCATGTATCAATTCTCAGTGCCCGAAAGCCAAGAATCTCTCTCCCAAATCTTATTACCAATTGTGTCCATGTACTTAATTGCTATGTTGCTCTTTTACGCATAGTGCTCTTCCTTGTTCCTCTGCTTGTTTCACATGGAATTTGGGATTCGTATGGCTTTCTCCTACTCCTCTTGCCACTTCTGCTACTCTTGCTGCTTTTCCTGTTCTTGACACGTCTGCTGCTCTTTCTGCTTTGATGGCTGAGTAGGGGCAGTAGGTCCTGCTATTGCTGTTGGCTTTGCCTCCTCCGTGTTACCCTTCAGGCCTTGGGCTCAATAGTTGCTATATACCCCTGCTTCTCTTGCTGTACATACCAGGCATATTATTGTAATTAATCCAGAAAGCTGAGAATAGAATTACTCTCTTCTCGACAGAGGATGTTCCCTCAAGCATTAGCACATTCCCCCGTTTATAGTTAGTCCCAATTCTCTCTCCCTCCTTGGAAAGCCGGAGGGATCCAAAAAACCAATGTTCAATCTAAACAATATAAGAGAGACATGCATGTAGGCTATTAGCTGCTTGCTGCCTTTCAACACACCCTTCAGCATACGCCTCCAGCAAGTAATATCATTCCTCCGGATATGGCTCATCATCGGGATCTGCCTCACTTCTAGCCCCTATGAAAAACGTCAAGCAACTTTAAATATCTCAAGAGAGAAATAGGATACTACCCTGAGAATCAAGGTACACGTACTTTGAAATATAGAGAATCGGAAATCAAAGTTTGTATTCCTTGGTGATAAATTGCTGTTCAAATCTAGTAATTTCAAGATTGCTTATTTCATAAATAAATTGCTGTTTTTCATAAGCATGAAGAATTCAAAACCCAAGTAGAATTATGTAATAATATCTGGTTTGTCCCATTCAAGGAGCACATGAGGCCGAAGAAATATGTTACATAGAGCTGTACACATTTTGATGCTAAGCCTGGTATGCTACATGAGTTTATAGTAAAGGGTTTAAAGAATAATGTATTATAAATATATATAAAAGGAATAAAATGATTTAGGCCCTGTTCGGCATATCACTTTTATAGCATAAAAATGACTTTTATAGTATAAATTATGGCATATTAAAGTTTTTATATCGGGGTGTGTTCGGCATGTACAAAAATATCATGATATATTTTTATTGTCTGTATAAATTTTCATTTTATATATTTATTGTGGGGCTAGGTATCACATCACAAGATATGATTCATATTTCTATATGCTAAACTTGTAATAAAAAATAGCCTCATATTGTTTCAGAAAAGAACTTATAATGCTTACATTTTAATATGAATTGTCTTTTATTGTTAAAATATCAATATAATACATTTTCAACTATTTTCAGGGAACCATACTCTTAGCATTAATAATTATCATATCATTTAGTTGAAGCTAACCTGTTTCAACTTGTATTTTCAATCTACTATTAGAGAATAATATTCTGTCTAATTATTTTTTATTCAGATTATTTTTTTGACTTTTGCCCTAATGTAGCTTGGAGGGTAATGGTTATTTATTTTTTATTGAAATTATAAAAGTGTTGCCGAACACCAATATATTTTTTCAACTCTGAATATCTTTATTGGCATATATGCCATTTTCAACTTTCATCACGATATATTTTTATTGGTACATGCCGAACAGGGCCTTAATTATGAGAAAAATATATTTAGTGTATGATATACTTCACATATGGACCAAACCCCTATTTCTCAAACAAGAAAGTATAGATTACTAAGTATTTCAAGTATGGCTATCATAACATATTTCTCCTTTCCCTACCAAAAGTTCTACTTATCCAAAAAATACATGGCTTTTCAACAAAAAATATAATGGAAGAAACAAAACCTAACCTCTATTCCCTATCATTAGCTCTCTGACTGTATGGTTTTTTTTCTCCCAATATATTTGTGATTGAAAAGCCTTAATCTTTTGAAAGTTCTGCAATTACTGTATACATTTTGAATGACATGAACCATAGATGAAAGGAGAGTATAAGTTTTAGATATTTAGAATCACAAGATTTTAATTTTGTGCATAATGATTTTGGAAAGCAATTGCAGTTAAAACAGAGGGAGAAAATAGGTCAAAATTACATACAAATTGGATCAATTTTACTATATAACATATTTGACCCAGTAATGGGTCACTCCTTCCCAACCATTATTTGTGACAAACCTGTGATTCTAGACAGTAATACCAATCAAATCTTATTCAAATTCAATATCCCAATTCCCATTAGGCTCGTGAACTAGCCAGTCAATTTTCAAAATATGTAATTAATTCTCACATCTGTAAATGATGCCAGTGAGATATTATGATTCTGTATGAAATTGTAAGAAAGAACAAGAATCTCTAATGCAAAATGGCCAAGATTTCTCTGTTTAATAGTATAGGTGACATGCGATATGCCCTACAAATTATAGGCTGTTAGGGCAATATTTGAGGCTGAGCAAGGACTTTAAAGATTGGCTGTCTTTTACACTTCTGGCTCTATTAATCTTAAGGTACAACCAGCACCACTTTGACATCCAATTTCTTGAAATTTCAACCCATAACTGATGCCGAACAAAAAGACTGACCTGGAGGATCGCCTCCAGGCAGCCATGGCCACCAAACATGAGGATCCTGGTCTCTCAATACGGTATTTAGCTGAAAGATTCGGAGTTTCTAATACAACCCTTCAAAACCGCCTTAAAAACCGGACAACTCCTCCAAAGATCGCCCACGAAAGTCAGCAGTTGCTTAGCCACCTGGAGAAAAAGGTGATTGGCCAAAGAATTGGGGATTATGATGATCGTGGCATTCCCTTCCGCCGAAGACATGTAATGCAAATGGTATATGAAATCCTGAAGGCCAAAGGAAGAATGGCTGAGATGGGGAAAGGGTGGCACTGTGCTTTGCTGAACAGGGAGACGGAATCCTAAGATAATGCAGGATGGCAAGAGGGATTGAGCTACAGTTATTGAAGTTATTGCTGGTGATGGGAAAGTATTGGCACCTCTTGTTATTCACTCATCAACTGCACACCTCATGGGACACCATTCGAATATCAACTACGAGATCAGTACCGATACCTTCTTTATCCACTCCAAGGCTGGATACACCTCCTCAGAAATTACTCTGCACTGGTTTGATCGAGTTTTTGAACCACGTTCACAACCTGCTATAGGAATTATGGAGCACCAAATCCTTATTCTTGATGGCCACAGCTCGCATGTCAACAACATTCAGTTCATTGAGCATGCTATTGCCAACAATGTGCATCTTCTCTGCCTTTCTGCTCATACAACTCATATCTTACAGCCCTTGGATATTGGATTGTTTTCCCCCTTGGGCAACTATTATAAACAAGAGCTGGAGGACTTTCAACGCAACCATGGGCCCTTTTGGAAGATGAGGAAAGGAGACTTCTATCCAATGCTACAACGTGCAAGAGAAAAGGCTATGACTTCAGAGAATATTGTGTCTGCCTGGCCTGCAAGTGGCATGATCCCATTCAACCGTCAACGTATACTTCAAAATCCCAACCTGCAACTCAATTCGACCCCAGTTATTCCTCTGTCAGCAAGATATTCTGGCTTTCACCACTTGGAAGGAAGAGATGGCAGAGCTCAAGAGGTTGATGAGATCAGAAAAAAGGCAGATGAGCTTGGGACCGTTGGAGAGGCCACAGTCCTACTTTACCAGGCAATTGACGTGGCTGAGAAAGCACAAACTCAGTCAATTCTCGACCAAGCAACAATTAAACAACTGCAGGCTATACAGCCAAGCAAGCCCGACCGCCGTCAGATCAAAGGAGGGCTGCTTCTTCATACAAAGGTTCTTGGTGAGTTGTATAAGAAGCGTGAAACAGATGATCGCAAAAAGCAGGCTAGAGTTGAAGCCGGAAGAATCAGCAGAGCCAACAATATGAGACAACAGGCACCAAGGAAAAGGATCAAAGCTGGTAATCAGAAATTAGTTTCCTCTGTTGTGTCTGAGAGTTCTGAGAGTCAATCAACTCCTGAAGAGGACGAACAAGTTGTAAGTATATTTTGTCAATAGGTTTGGTATTTTGAAAACCTTTGCTCACAATGAATAGTTACCCAATCCCCAAAGCCCAACTTCAAGCTCTAGCAGCAACCGTCCCTACAGGTCTACCAGGCGTTCAATCAATTATTCCATGAGTGGTAGAGTGGGCACACCTGCATTAGGCGAGACTTAGATTATTGTCATGTACTCTCACTCTGCTTGATTTTAAAGGCATTTCTTTTCTAAAAAATCTCATCTTTTGTAATTAACATTGCCAACTCTCATTCTATGACCATGAGAAATTGCAAAGGGCTAAGTTAAAATTTGATTGTAGAATCTGAATTTGTAGTTGAGTGCATAAATTTGAATGCATGACCCATTACTGGGGGGTGACCCATTACTGGGTCAAATACGTTAATATCTATATAGGCAGGGTTCCGAATGGTCGGCGGAAGACTAGACTGGACTAGCTAGTCAGGTCAAAAGTCAAGTCTAGTCCAATGGTGGAAATTAGACCGACTAGACAGTCCAGATTATGGAAACCGGCTTGACCAAGACTGGTCTGACCAGGCCTGCCAAGCAATTGGATATGCTATTTTTATCACTATATATTACGTTCAAGTAAAGCTTTTTTTAATTAAACTTATTGTTTTCCATGAATTATATGGTGGAGATAGTGCCTCGCTTAGATTAGGGGTGGCGAAAATCGGTTCTGGAGTATTGAACCATTTTTAGTTCACTAAGTGAGTGATATTACATGACCACATGCCACAATACCGGTATTAGATGCGACTTATCCATCAGGTAATCGTATTTCCACCGCATATTATCCTCTCCAGGATATTATACCAACTTCTATTGAGGGGCTGTTGATTCATAGCGTGCCAAGCGACTTTAAGATCCTAGTATAGCTATAAGTCACTTCAATTCTTAGCGAGTGTTGGGCTTGGTGACATTTAGACTTATGCGATCCCCCATAAAGACTGGTCTGGGACCAGTTCAAACCGGACCGGACCAGCCAAGTTATTCTGGTCCAGTCATCGCCATCACCAGGACTGGCCAGCCCGGTCCCGCCTCCAAGACTTGACCGGTCGGACTATTCGGAACCCTGTATATAGGTAATGGCCTATGATCGCACTATCTTGGAATTCCTTTTACTTTCGTATCCGAAGATAGAATATACATTTTTGTGGTAAATAAACCAGTTTTACATACATTGTGCATTGATCATACTCAAACTATCAAAAAGTTCACTTAAATTCTCATTGTACCTTGATATTGCGATAGTAACTTATTCAGAGTAACAAGAAGTTATTAAATTAACATAAAAGTTCTCAGAAGTCTATGAGCACCATTTAAGGCAAGGTTCAATGATCACTGTTGATCAGATTCTATATTAATTGCCTTTAGTTACAAATCAATAATCTACTTTCTATTATGCATTATAATTAAGATACCCTTTAAACTACACCCTAGACTGTCTACCCTAGTCTTCTAAACCTGATCTTATTTGTAATTAACATGTAGTTAGCCTAATGATTTGATTTCAACCAGTTGATAACTAACATCCAGCATATGAGTTATATAGCAATCATCTTTACAAACCTGTATGAAATATAGAAGGATATATTTATCTTACTTCAAACATCATACTATTATACTCAGTTCAAAGGTCATTATAAAGGTTATTCTAGCATAATGAGTTTATAGGCCCACTACTTATGTATATATTACATGGTAAAATTGATCGAATTTGTATGTAATTTGGGACTATTTTCTTCATCTTTTTTAACTGCTATTGCTTTGAAAGATGTATATGAAGACAAATAAAATCTGTTTATTCAGAATATTTAAGACTTATACTATCCTGTGATCCATTTTATTATGTAATTCTGGTGGGCTTTTGAATTTATTTATCCTTATTAAAAACTGCAATTTATTTATTAAATAGACACTCTTTAAACCAGTATATTTTAATAAAGATTGATCAGCAGGAAATGAAAACAGGATTTTCAGATTCCGGATATTTCAAAATACCGGTACCTTGATTCGGAGGGTAGTATCTCCTTTATTTGTTGACTTAATGCAAAGAAGATTTAATTTTCCCATGGTTGCTATGGGTGACCGAGATCCCAGTCATAAGCCACATCCTCGGGACTGACATTACTATTATATCAATTGTTATGAGTATCAACCTGCATCCAACTTGAAGAGAAATAATGCCTAATATTCCCCACAAGTGGATAACAACTACTAGCACGAGAATTGAAGCTGGGGAGAGCTTGCAAGGGCTGCTCCCCTTCCTCTTCCTCCTCACTGGCGAACTGCTCAGGCCAGAGGAAAACATACCACCCGTGAACGTAGACACCACGATGCTCAGAAACCTTTCCTCACACATTTCAAAGAGCACACACTCAGGCTGAAGCAAGAACAGCAATTCGCCCAACTGGCCCAAGGCTACCTCTATTTTAGGGATGGTACCCATGGTGGCGCGGGACCTAGCGTTCATGACATGGAGACTGGAGGGGTTGTTGGGCTTTTGATGGTTGTGGCTTTGGCAAATTCGGCAAAGCAGGGGCTGTCCAGGAGGAGGATTATCTAGGTGTTGAGAAGGAGGTGGTTGGGGGTTTGGAAGCCGCTGATGTGATCATATCTGGGTTGGGGGGGTTAGTTGGTTGGTCTTTTGGGTAAGGTGTATGTGGGGGGGGAGGTTCTCTGAGTTTGCCATTTGGGCGGGCGGGGAAGCGGGAGGAGGGTGGTTGTGGTGGTGATCGCCGTCCCCGGGATGGTGGTTTTTGGTAGTTATGGTTGTGGTTGTGGTGGGGGATGGTGGCCCGACTCACCATGCAGAGCTGCCAGGCTGCCGTTCATAGGATAAGCCTTACAGGGGCCCTAATTGAACACCACGACAGAGTGTTGGAGTTGCCTTTCCTGGTCTTGTGGCAGATTTTTGTAATTTTGTCCGGGTCATAGGGGTTCACTCAACATCGGAAACCAAGCGGGGTGAAACGGGGTTAGGAAATTGGGCGATCATGATATCTGGAAAGATAGAGGTGGTTACGGGACATCTTAAAATGACACTTGCTGCGGGGCATGATCTCCAGACAACTGTCATCCTCATGCCCAGCATACCTCGCTGACCACATTCCCCAGTCACACACAAGCCTCTTGCTCAATATCTTTTTTTTATGAGGTTTATTTTTAATTTTTTATCCCACTGGTTTATGGGAAGCTGTTCCCCGTTGCCACTTTCCAAGCCTTCTAAGGTCCCGTTGCTCAGTTATCCAAACAGGGATCTCATCTTTCCGACTGTTAATGAACCCCTCTGTGCTGCGCGGGTCGCTTCTCTATGTGCGCTTACCACCATACCGGTATCTAAGAGAGGCAATTTTGGAAGCCTTAACATGTGGTTTGATTATTGGAGGTTTTATGATACTATCGTACACTAGAGTCATTCTGTCGGGTGACCTCCTCCCCTCAAATTATTTAGCCGGGGCGTTTTGTGCGACCATCGGGGGTTGCTGCCACCTCTGTTGTCTAGTCTTTTGTGTTTCCCGATATCGTATCAGGGTAGTCTATGTTGCTTACTAAGCCTGCAGATTAGACATCGCCCAGAAACCGAATTGGAGGTGGAGACGAATTTGATAGGAAAAACATTGTGCTTCAGAAGTGTAGCGCTCAGAATACCGCAAAATCAGTACTGTTCGGAATTGCCATGATGGAAACGAGAGTGGCCGCGTAGATTTGCTCCCAGTGTACTAAACTGGGCTAATGTTCAACATTCAATACGGGGCTGGATAGGAGACAAACAAAATTGGTTGTGATCAGCACCGGAAAAATACTCTCTCGGCCGTGCACCGAGCGCGCTACGCAGCCATGAATTTCGGCCACAAGGTAAAGAGATGGGGATAAGTTCTAAGGCGCCGGCACGATACCGATACCGTGTTGCAACTCTGTCTATGATACTGTGCTCGGCATGGGACTCAGGGGTTGGTTCTAAAGATTACCCGGTTTGTGCTTTTGTCTATGGTTACCTCTTTCTGTTACTTTGCTTCTCATCCGGCATTTCCTAGACACCCTTATCAATTTAGCCATCCACTCTTTGACAAACGCAAACATTCCCTTGTTCTGTCTAAGTAAAAATTCCTTCCATTCCCAACAAGAACCAAATATTAACCGACTAAGATAGTCAAACATGCCAGCTGATAATCGTGCATATGTGTGTGACGCCTTCATCTATGATTCTTACCACCGGGATATTTTGCTCGGAGGCCTCTGGATTGCGGAAGGCACCACTAATCCCAATCTTTACTGTATGGTAGACATCATCTGCCTTTTACCGATACTTTCGATATACACGATAATGACGAGCCGCTGGTTGAAAGGGATGAGAAACCCCTTCAACCAGGGAATTACTTCATCGCCAGTAATGGTAGGTCTCTTCTTCGCTTTCTTCGTTGGCCATTAAAGAGCATGATAAGACAATGTTGGCGACAGGATAATGTCGCATCTCTAGCAAACCAGCAAACCAAGCATATTAGTATGTAAGCAGGATTTGCGCCAGGGGGTGATAACCTGATTTGCCATGTGCGACATTATCCTGTCAGCGATGTCCTATCATGGTCTTTGATCACGGCAAACAGGTTCAATCACACTCACCGAAGAGGCTCCGCTACTGTTGCACTCCGGACCTCGCATCGCATCATTTCGTGATTCCGTACGTGAGCGCGACCGTCGATGTGTAATAACTGGCCTGCGTGTACTCCGACCTGAACTTGGGAAATGGAGCTGCTTTGAAGTCGCTCATATCTTCCCTTTGGCATATGAGGATCTCTGGAATAAGTCTAACTGCAGCCGTTGGATCACCGTTCCAGCGGCCAATGAGTCAGACCGATCCATACACTCTGTTCAGAACGGGATATTTCTCAGTGCAAACATGCATGCACTTTTTGATGCCTATGATGTGTCAATCAATCCGGATGTATGAGCAACTAGAACCTCAGCTTTTCATTGCTAATATTTTCATAGGATAATTACAAAATTGTAGGTTTCGCACCTGAGACCGCCTATGAAAACATCGCAGGTCGTCACATTGACCAGACCTTCCTCAACAATGCGCTTCGACCGACTGATGAGATTTTACGTTGGCATTTACGCCAAGCGGTGCTGGTCAATGTGAAGGGCCTTGAAGAGCCCTATTTGGAGAATGATTTCCCGCCTGGTTCGGACATCATAACCGAGATCCTGGACTGCCCACAATCTCGGGAGAGAATAGAGTATGAGCTTTTTAGTCGTTTTAATGCAACCAGGCCCCATGCTTAATGGAAAGCCAGGCCAGCAAGTGATGTGTATCTAGGGCACAGCAACCAAGTGCTGCTCTGTTAATATTTGTGTTGAATAATCGAGTATGTTGTGTACAACGGCCTTGTCGGCTATGGTTCTTTCCTATGTCATTCCTTTGTATTTGGTTGAATTCCTTATTGCGGTGGGACAGCATTGGTTGGGTCTTGGCTATTCGGCAACTATTTCGTATTGGCTTGGCATCTTTATACTCTTGAAGCTTGGAGGTGTATCTGGTTGTGAATTGTATGATGCGTGGAGGGCTGAAAATCAGAAGCAGGGTTCTTCTCATGAGGGTGAGGTCGCTGATGTTGCTATCTAGATTGTCCTTACTCGGGAAAATCGCCCGTGAACAAACTACTCAAAGGGAGAACAGATCTATTCAGGGTTAAGGGGAAGAGCGGGGTATGGCGATCAAGAAAGTGTGGTGAAATAAGTGAAAATATAAAATATAAAATAAAACAAAAAACTAGCGCCGATGGAACTGCGCTGAGCGTACATCACTGGCAAGCTGAGAACCCATTGGGCTGGAGATCTCCTTGTATTATTATCCGATGGCCATTATGTACAAACCCTGCCCCCAGCAGTCCGCATACCGTTCGCACACCGCACATAACCTCGCCCCCACAGCCACGGACAACCTCCATATAGTGCAGGGCACATTCTTCATTCCGAAATGGTATCCCCACCTTCATTCAACATATCCGGGATGCCTGCCCCTCAACATCCATCGCGTATTCGTAGCCAATGCCCACCATACACATTCCAACCCCCCTATTGTGAGCTGATATAAATGTACCCCGCCTTGATACACAGATAGGGAAGAGTAGAGTCCAGGGTAGAGTAAGCAGAAGCTCAAAAATACTTGAGCAGCAAGTCAAAGGAACAATTTTTGGTAAGGGAGGGAACGGGAGAGAAAGACCACAAAGTCGCAAAATGAAAATTAAGATTAGTGAGAAACAGAGCAAAGCCAATTCCTTTTCCGGAAAAAGCTGAGTAAAACTAGTAGAAAAAGTCTAGGTTAGCCGAACTTCAAAGTAAGAACATCCTTTGACAAAAACCTAACTTATCTGGGCACCTTGAAATAAGTCAACACACATTACTTGTAATGCCAACGTAGGAGCTCATGGATCTGTAACAGATCATCCTCAAGCCACTCCTGGCGAGGACGACAAAGAGGGTGAAAATAATAGAGGGCTTCCGTAGTAGGTGTCACAATTTTATAGCCGTCTTACACAAATGTCAGCTGTGAAGCATGCAAAGTACTGTGCTCCACACATCGTGGTTGATGGATAATTGGTAGTGATCAAACAGGCAGTGGATATCATGCCTCTGGAGCAGTCTGCTTTTTCCACAGAGTTTATAGTAGAGTTCGTTATGGCCCCTGGCACTTTCCCGAACCCCACCCCGCCCCCCAGACGGGTCCCTCTTTAAATTTGGTGGTAAGTAAATCGGGCCCTGTCCAGGGAATGAGTAGTGGTGGGCCCTGAACGGGGTGGGGGGCGGATACCCAAAAGAAATATCCCCTATGGGGTGATGAAAGGCCAGGGCCTGCCGAGTACAAACCTGCCCCACCCCGCCTGGTAATGAACACTAGTTTATAGGATGTTTCTTTTCTCGCAGGGGAGAGCAAAGAGCTGGGCATAGAGTCATATGCATTCCAATATCGTTGTAGAGCGAAAGGGAATAAATGTCCTGGCTCGAACATGTCCCATTTCCCGATGGGTGGCCTGAGTCCCCTCTTCCCAGTTAATATAAAACCACAGTCCCTGGCCCGTACCTTATCGCAGAGTGTTTGCTTGGTCACTGGGCGAGGTGGTGTTAGGGGCGACTTGAAGGTAGGAGATATACTACCTAATTTGAGTGTTTAGAGAGAGTAGTAGGGTATTTGGAAGAAAAAAAGCCTACTATTAGTTAGGATGAGGAAATCCCCTGGCTCTACCGCTTCTTCATCTCTCCTGACTACATCTCCTCTTATATCTTCTATTTGGAATGTTTGGCTAAATATGCATACAATCCCCACCATGCAATACCAATTTATATTAGTGATGCGAAAGGTAGTTACGAGATGTGCTAGTAGATTTTTACGTCTGATCCCGCATAGACCTTTGTACGAAAGGGATCTTGTGGATCAAGAGCAGCAATGTTGTATTATCCAGGGATGGAATGAGAATCAAGACTTGTTCTCCGTAAAACAAAAAGCATTTTTCCTGGCTTCCAAGGACAGAAGATATCCACTTGTGTGGTGTAACAGGGGAATATGGTGGAGAAGCAGCAGCAATCGAGCCATGGGCTCCAATGCAAACTTGTTAACTCCTCCCCGGAGTATAGCTGTCACTCCCAAATGAGACTAGCAAGTGATCCGAATTCATCATCTTAGACAAGATGATAGCCAGGCCGGTACCAGAGCTTAAATCAGTGCACGTTACTCTTGTCACCAGTCCAGTACAAGGTCAGAAACCCTTAGAAGTGAACTGTTTGAATGAGTTTCCCCACTGCTGCCTCAGCCACACAAGGCATGACAATAGTGTGGAGAGGTTCTAGATCCCCTCGACTAGAAAGGGCCATGAGGGGTCCGCAGGTATCGGATCCGGTAGGGCTTTGCCAACGGGGAGAAAAAATTATCAAAAAAATGCCCCCCCGACCAGAGTTAAACTGACGACCAACTGGTCAAGTGAACATTTTAGCCGGGTGTAATACTAACTACACCATAGAGTATTATTTCATATTATTGAACTACCGAGTACGAACACGATGATGAGCTGGATAACCGGGGCGGTCATAAGCACGGCACTTGGGGGGCCGAGAAGAGCCACTGGTGCGTTGCAGCCACGCCCGGGGCTGAGATTTTGAAAATTATTTTTCCTGTCCCAGCGTGCTTTTCTCGCCTAAAAGGCCCGCCGTTGTATACCCGAGTAATCCGATTTATTCACAGGGTAAGCCCGTGTCAGGGCCTACCGTAAAAACTGGAACAATCAGACCCCACGCCAGTATAGCCGCGACGGGTGGGATGTCGCTTCGGCACGTACTATATGTCGGGACACTGGCACAAAGACCGTGTATTTTTGAGTACGACCTTGGTCCCAGTGCTCAGCCTACGGTCTCCGCGTACTCAGGCTCCCGACATTCCTGCCGAAGCGACATACCACTCGTCGCGAGTCTACGTTGGAGTTGGCTCTCCTAGCGAAGCCCACCTTCTGTGCTTTTTATTCGTCTCAGTCGAGGGCTGAGAGGGGGGTTCTTCAATGTCTTTTTCCTGCTAAACTAGGCGAATTCTAGACGTCTTGGTGTGATGTCTAATTGCTCTCGCTTCTACGGTATGTCAGTCTGGGTGCTGAGACATACACAATGTGTACTCGAGTATTATAAGTTATCGTTATTATAGCATTTGACGTCATTCCAAGTAAACATAATGGGAAACGAGATACCCCAAGAACGGACATACCCTCCAATGTGAGTGTGCTACAAGAGGTGATCAAACAATTGTAATACTATATACCGCTGTCTACAGTACCCGAGTATTTCAGTTAACAAGTTCTTCGGATTCCAGATACCTTAGCGCCAAGAATCAAACCACTAAGGGCCCGTTTACCTATAGACGTCCGTCTAGAGGCCTGAAACGATGCCCACCGTTAAGCGGGGCTTGACAGTGGGGGAGTATGCGGCAAAGTAGATGGCGTTTAGCTAGAGTAGGCAACCGAACTTTCTGACGGTCTAGCTACAAGAATCTAGGACCGTGGAAAATTTGTCAAACACTTTCACGCCGTGTACCAGATAACGCTTGAGACGCCACCGTCTAGTACAACAATTATTACAAATTTAATTTTTAGCAAGAGACAGACAGTTGAATGTATGTAAAGAAAACAGAATTGTCGTATGCCCAGCCAATATACTGTCTAGTATATAACTGAAAGCCCGTCCACATAATTGATTTTCTTTGACGGTCGGCACTGCCTCTGGTTGCTAGACGGCCGTCAATAGGTAAACGGGCCCTAAGTGCGAGTGACTAGTGTGATGTCAAGAGTGAAATCCGGGAGTCGGCTAGCATGCTCATGCGACTCATGAAATACACCCCGCTCAATAAACGAGCATTTGGGGTGAGAAAATGTATCTGGGCGAAACAGGGCGGAACCAGACGTGATACGGCGAAGCGAGCGTGGGCTTCCCGGGGCGTTGGGGAGTGGGTCCGGGGAGGATTGCAAGGGTCTTCGGGGCACGGTATCGGCATCGTCGTTTTTACGGTACGAGTACCTTACCGTATTCTTGTTCTTGCTATGATTCCAGTACACTTCTCTTCACTATTCCCTATTTTTGGATGTTTTCAATTTTTATTGGAAACCTGATAGACTTTGCTTGAAACGCCGTTGTGCATTATTTACCGGTAGTAGTGGTATCCATGCAGTGTCTTGGGTTGCCGGATACCTTCTTGCCCAGTACCGCTTAAATACTGCGTTACAAAATTTTAATGAATTAAGTCGGTGTAGTATAGTGGTTAGTACGCCTCGTTGTGGTGACACAACTTCCGATGAGACCCATGTTCGATTCATGGTACCGACAATATTCTTTTTCACCCCCCAACTTTCGACTTACCCTTTTTTCTAAGTGCAAGCATCGCGACCCCTCGACTCAATCAAATTTATACTTATTTGCCAACGGCAACAGGAGCATCTATTGAGTTGGCTGCCCTCAGTATTGCCGTATATTTATATATAGAATCACATGTGGAGAATATAGTTGTATTCAATCTTTGATCTATCTGAGAAACGAAGCGGAATTAGTATCGGGAAACAGGAAAGGAAATTGTAAGTAGGGGAGACGGTGATGCGGCAATCGGCAAACGAGTTTACACCCAAGCATGCCTTCCAAAATACCGTAAAAACTCAGTAAATCCACCATCGGCGGTCCGGCCCGTAGCCCCCGGAATCTAAGATGTAGCACCCCGAGAGGGAATTGAATTTCCAGGCAGGGCATAGTCAATATTAGTTGTGCCCGGTGGATCTCATTAACTGGCATTCGCAATTTTGCTAGCCTGGTTTGTTTAGCCCATTACAGCTTAGTACAACAATTGCCGCTGGTGGATTTACTGAGTTTTAACGGTATACCGCGTCACCTTCTAAGAGCACGCAGTACCTGCAGTGCCCCCGTTTGACCCCCATCTGAACAGCGAAAAACTCGCCGCGAACTAAAGAGCTACCAAAGAGAGCAATGGCCATCAGCGAGGGTCACGAAATGGCGGTTAGCAACATTTCCGGGCGGATCGACAGGCTCATAGGCGATATGGGACTCTATGAAGAGATCTGCAGGACGAATGCAGCGAACTACAAAGGGAAAGATAAATCCAAGCAAGGAGATGCCGCGTGGGTTCCGTATGTTCGCCTGGAAAAGGGCGATTGGCCGACGCTAGTTATGGAATGTGCGGTTACCCAGACGAAACACAACTTGGATGCAGCCTGTCGTTGGTGGTTGTCTGAATCGCACGGGAAAGTTAAAATTGTCATTGCGATAGATGTAGACCGCAAAGAGAGAAAGCTGCACATAGAAGTGTGGAAGAGAGGACTGGTGGGGAGCCGCTATTTTCTACGTGGACGGCAGGAAGAAGAAGAAGGACCCGTCGTTGATTACCAGTTTGATATTAGCGGTGAAGACAGTGGTGGGGCCGAATTAACGCTTGATTTTAAGAGCGTTATGCTCCGGGACCCGGTTAATGACGACGACGAGGAGGAGGAGGCAAGCCCGGATGAAGCCGGGGGGGGGAGGGCGAGGGGGAGGAGGAGGCAAGCCCCGATGACCCTGGGCGGGGGGGAGGACGGGGGGGAGGCGGGCGATTACACCGCCGGGGAGGAGGGGGAGGAGCAGGAAGAAGAGGAGGGGGACGGGTCGGAGGGGGAGGAGCAGGAAGAAGAGGAGGGGGAGGGGGAGGAGGAGAGTGAAGAGGCCGTTCAGTTGGGTATTGCTCGCCCGCAGCTCCCGCCCCCCACCCCCAGTACTGAAGGGGGACCCCCCGAACAATCCACCCGCAAGGACAAAGCGAGGGTTCCAGAGGGCGACTTTGTTATCACCGCCGCCGAGCTTGGACTCTATGCTCGGGGTGTGTGGAAGGTTCCCCCATCAGGTAAGCTTTCCCCCAATGTTATACTTGTTATAGACAAGAATTGACCGAAAATAGGCTGGGTGGTTCCAGCGGTTTAAGGTGCTACTGTTAAGTATTTATTTGGGCTTCCTTAACCTATAGTTTGTGTGAAAGGAAATTGGGCTTGGTTTTAGTTAGGTTTACTTTGTGACGGGAATTTGTTCCTCTTGTGCGGTTCGGTGGTTTGGTTAGTTTAGAGAAGTTGAATCGATGGTAGCTTGTGTGGTTTACTTTTCTTCTTGAAGGTTCGTGAAAGTGATAGTGTTTTCTCTATACGTCTCCCATCGTAGAAAGTAGATAAAACTGAACCCAATTAATTTGTTTTCACTACGGTGCTACTGGTAGTATTAGCGTCGGTGCCGGGCGAGGCAGTCAATTAGGGTCCCTGCTGAACAATCTGCCACAGGGAGCTATTCCACAGGTCAAAATCCAGCACGAATGGATTCCCACGAGTTTTGTGGAGCGGCATCGAATAGAGCGGGTAATTAGGCTACTTGATTTGGAGATATCCCTAGCGACTAGAGCCGCTCTGTTCTGGATCCTGATTGAGCGGCAGACAGAAAGGGCTCGTGTCCTATTGAAGTACCTTGCCGAGTACCCGGAGCCAATGCTCAAAGACGTTGAAACGAAGTTAATCTCGTGGGGATATTTGCTAGGGAAGGTCTAGACGATGGAAGATAGGATTGCCATTGAAGGCAAGCGCCCCACCAACTTATTCCCTTTGAGATTAAATACTAACATGGGAGTAGATGCACCAATGGACTCCAAAGATGTGATCAAATCAGAAGTGCTGGAAGAGACTAAGTGGCTGCTTGACCCTCTGAGGGAAGCTGCAGGGCACTAGGAGACACGAAAATTCCTTGCTCCGTTTATAGCAGATTATAGTATTCGCAACATGAGCTTGTTCAGCTTGATGGGGTCCGATAAGATGGTGGAACTTGTCGAGGGACTTTGCAACTGCCTTCAGATGGGGGAAAATGGCTCCAACCTCCTGAGTTTCCCTATCCAGATGGGATGCTGGAGCCTCCTAAACGACTTGAGACCATCGGCGTTTGTTGCAAGGTCTACTTCTCTCTGTGATCTAGAATATTTTTATGTGGTTACCCAACGCGCAGAAGTGCAGCCAGATGTTTTGGAAATAGTGGCGCGGGTGATGGCCCCGATTCTGAAACATATCACCGAACATGACGATATACCGCTTCGGCGCGAAATACCGGAAGGGGTGATGCGATATCTGGAACAGACGGGAAATGCTCAAATCGCTCGCTACCTGGAGGCACAGCTCCCCCCCGCTGTGCTGACTACCCTGGAGCTAGCGGCTCCGAAGAGCGCGAGAATAGAGCGCTACGAAGAAGAGTAGGCTAGGTTGGAGGCAATAAAGCTAGAGGAACGCCAAGAGGTTACGAGGGCGCGAGTGAGATATATGAAACAGGGCATTCCGTGTGATTTGGCAGTGCACCCGGCGGAGATATATTCGCCTAGCAGGAGGCGTCGTAAGCTTCGGGAAGCAAAAGCGCGCATTTCCCGGGCATCGAAGAGAAAGGCTGGTATAACAAGGACTGTGGGGGATGAGGAGGAAAGAGAGACTCCTAGAGAGGATGCGATTGCACCAACGAATATTAAACCAATAGTTACGAGAAAACGTGGGAGAGAGGAAGCCCCTGACAAAATAGCTGGTCCCTCTGAGGTCTCATCGCCAGGGGACGCTACCAGCCCAAGACCAAGAAGCAAGAGGGTACGTTTCGCGCTAAACCCGCCAACAGTGGAGGAACCTGTTCAGCCAGTTTTACATAAGCTGAGCCGGAATACCCGCGAATCAGGCTCGGACGCCTCAGATCCTCTCAGGGAGGGTGAAGGCAGTGATTGGGATCGGGGTGGGCGGAAATCCAGGGCTGCAGCAGTTCGGAAAGTAATCCGGGAGGCCGACCATAAAGACCAATCCGGTGAGAGTGAGAATGAGGGACTGCAAACCAGGGCATCCACCTTGGCGTCAAAGAAGGGTATGAAAAAGAGTGCAACAACTGGGAAGGACAGTCGCGCAAATTTCTAGCGATATCTCGAAGCCCATAGCATCAGGTGCGACGCGAGCACTTTCACCGGTCTACGGGGCCCCACGAGAAGACCCGGCAGCCCCAAGCTGGGTCTTACCAGACTTTGAAAACGGGAGCGGTGAGGCGGATGAGGGAGATCCAAGAGAGGGGTCGGCTCGGGCACAGAATGAGGTGAAGAAAAGGGATGGTCTCAGCCGTGAAGATAAGACCCCAAAGAGTGTATCTACTAAGTCCCGGACGAGGATTCACACACCCTTGGAATCTCCAGTCCTGCAACCCCTCCGGAAACCCTCCGAGAAACAGCACAATAAGCGGGGATACGAAAGCGACTCTTCCTCATCTGACGAAGGCGATAATGACGATGCCTATAATCCACCCCAAACCCATCGCAACAAAAAGAACAAGGTGTCAAAGCAAACCAAGCACAAGGGCTCCCGCAAAAATGAAATTAAAACTGAGAAAGAGGCCCCCCCTGCGGCGGTACGCGCCGGAACCGTGAAGGCCAAAAGAGTGCAGAAAGGGAGAAAACCCCGATTACCGATCCACGGGGGTGAGAGCGATGTTGGTGGTGTGGGTGAGAACGATAAGCCTCGATCGCCACTGCCCAAGGTATCTGTGCCTGAGGACGAGAGAGATATAAGCGACGAAGATGAAACTCCGAAGCCAACATCCACCATCGCCCGGCCGGGACCTCACACACCCCCGGTGCCTTCAGTCCCGCAGCCGCCCCTCCGGAGGTCGCCCCGGAAACACCACCCTAAGAGAACATACGAATATGACTCTTCCTCACCCGACAAAGACGATAGTGGTGATTGCTATGTACCCCGGACCAGCCGCAACACCAAACGAACCAAGGTCTCAGAAGAAGTCAGTAAACAAGACACCAGGCAAGGTGCTCCTAAAGCCGAGAAACCGCAACTTCCTCCACTAACACTCGGCATAAAGACTGAACCTGTTGCGAAAGTGGTGGCTAAGAAAGCCGGGGCCCGATCAGCTGCAGCAAAGAAAGCCGCTGCAACGAGGGCTCCGAATCACGAAGCTTTGGTGGACAAGATCACAGCAGAGCTAGAGGCTGTGGCACAAAGGGCTGCGGATGCTGGTGGGTACCAACCGGGCACGGTGACTAAAACTGAAGTTAAGTGTCGAATGAAGAGGGACAAGGAGAACATCAAACAGGAGGAGGCGCGGGAGAGGTTGGAGGCCGCACCGGGTAGCAGGGAACAATCGGCAGAAGCCAAGCAGATCGCGGCGGCAGAGAAACAGGCTGCGGCGGCCAAAAAGTGAGCGGCGACTATTGCTGCAAGGAAGCTTGCAATTAGCGAGAAGATACAGTCGAGATCTCAAAGAACGGTTGAGACAAAAACTGTTAATGCCAATATATGGGACGGATATGGGACGGCTCGGGGGAGAGCGGCAAAGGTAAAAGTTGAACGGGCTGGAGCCGAAGCGGCCTTTCGAAGAAACGAAGAAAACCAGGCAAGCACAACGGAGACCGTGTTGGAGGATCAGAATGTTGGTCACAGACAGGGTTCCAGAGCCAGTGAACAGGACGCGGGGGAGTCTGGTTATGGGGCCGCTAAGAAGGGGAAGCGCCGCAAGCGCAATCCTAAGAAATAAACATTTGCTTTTTGGGCGTTCTGGGGGTTTTGCGCCTTTCGCCCCTTGTTTCACTTGAGTGGGCGCTTGATTAAGCGGCCACACGATTCAGCGATTTAACAGGCATCTACTGAAACAAGTATGATATTTGATTTGGCGAGCTTTTGATTTGGCGAGCACTTGATTTAGCCGGAATTGGTTCCTGTCATCCTCTCACAATCCCCGATAATCCCCGTCCTGCCCGCTAAGAACGTATCCACCCCTCCAAAAGGTTAGCAACTCCCATTGCTCCTCCCACCTCGAGCTAACTACCAACTACTCCCCCGATCAGTCTGTCACACCCCCCAAGCAAACCTCAGCTAGAGATATGGGTGACGGTCATTACGGCCACCAATCATCCAATTCTCAAGAGCAGCCGATTATTTACTCTCCGGTCCTCTCAGCCGTTGTCAGCCATCTTAAAAACGCCGCCAGAGTTGTAACTTCTCGGGGAGTCCTTTTCCAACCCGAAACCGGTTTTTCACAGCCAAATTTCCTGCTTTGAGACATAGGTGAACTTTAGCACTCTCAGTTAATCTAAATGCCCCTGCGTCGCGGGAAAGACAAAACTCCCAAGGAAAATTGCCGAATGGGCTCTCGCACCAAAGAAAATGCGTACAAGAGTAAGCGTCAGTTGTTTTTTTTTCTTTTATGCGAATGTTCCCCCCAAAGGTTATGTCCTTTTTTTATGTTGAATTTAAGTCTTTCCTCTCACCGAGGCCGTGGATAGGTATGAACGAGAGTGCTTAAGTTATATCACATTTTTATTTATTCTGCTTCGTTTACAAATTCCGACAAAGATGGGAAAGCACACGGAATCTCTGCCCGGATTACTGCACAATAGTAGCACTTCGTGAGCAAGTGAATAAATATGTAAATAATATAAAACTGAATAACGAAAATTAACAAATTGGAAATTAACCTTTTAAGTTAGCCTTGAATCTAGGGTGGATGCTTCAACCATCGCTTGAGCACCACGAACAAGCATATAACTGTTGATATTCTTGTGATTCACCAGCGCTCTCCGGATTCCAATACCCACAGATCCACGGCATAGAAGATTCTAGTAAGGACATCGGAGAATTCCCCGGGGCTGCACACACGCCAAACGTTGCGAGAAGAGGGGTTAACGATTTACCAAGCGGGGTAGAGAAGAGGGGAACGCAGGGTAGTAGACATTGCGTGAGAACTTATGGAAATGGCGTGATAAGACTTGAGCGGAAGGGTGGAAGAGTTATCATTGATCGTGTATTTAAAGACTCCCCTCCGCCCATCATTGTAGAAGGACAGGTCAAGAAGAAAGTTATAAGTTAGTCTTTGATATACTCTATTGCATCTCCAAGCACTCCACCTTGTCAACGCTGCACCTCCCAATGTTCAAAGTTTGAGAGATATGGGGTACCAGTTGGGGCGAACAGGGAAACCAGGTGAGGGGAAGAGGTGATGAGAAGGGGGGGGAATCTGTAGATCATCGTCAGGAACCGCATTGCGTATATGGGGAATTACACGCCCGTGGGCCATCAACCCAACCTTCCTATCCTACAGTACTATGATAGTACATGTGGGAAGCGCCACCCCGCCATGTGGGCCCCCAGGACGCCTCTGAACACTGTGTATTAAATCCCACCGTATATTCTGGGTAAACCCGACCCGCCGCAATACTCTTTAAGGCAGCCACCACCCCTCCCACGGACCAACCCCGCGGCGAATCCGCCCTCCGAGGCATAGTAACTGCCATACAGGTAATATTTGCGGGTCGAGTTTGGCCAAAATTTACAATTTACGGTACTCGCTGTTGGAGAAGGCAGAGCAAAATCCGTGTGATGTATCGGAAATGTGCGCGGGAGGAGTCATGGTGAGAACACCACCCCGTCTTCACAGCGAATAGATATATTAAGGTTTGTGCTCGTTTCCAGAAATATCGAAGCAATGGTGGCAGAATCGGCAATATATCGGGGACGAGAAATGCTTAGCAAAATGGTAGTTGGATTGGAGTTGGCGATGATCACGGGGGATGATGAGATTGAGGCCCAGGGAAGGATAAATCGAGACTCGGGATGCTGGCATCACCTCCGGCCCTCAATGGCTTTAGACTTTACAAGGTGAGGCGACTCCAACATCCTGGAGGGATTCTGAATTATTCTAGTTCTTATGGGGCCTTCTAGTCACAAATATCCGAACGCACGTGAACTTCTCAAGGATTTATCAAAGCGATCAAGTTTTCTACACAGCTAACTGCGGTGGGTGTCACGATTAACTAGAGGTCTGGAACCCGTTATGCGACTGCTGTACAGAAAAAAGAAACAAATAGGAAGTCCACGTTTTGAAAATCTGACTAGTGCCTCGGTGCCCTCTAACAGCCAACAAAGCTGCCTTTCATGTGTTATATACTGTATCGCCTATTCACTAGGGCGCCCACTCTACCCTTGACCCCCCTTGCAGTTGAGACAGTTAGCATTGAGTGCAGTTTGCAGCAGTAGCTAGGCAAGGTTGACTTTCAAGATTTAGATCGAATATTTGCCATATCCGGCACAATTCCACACATAAGCAGAATAGGGTTCAAGCTCTTCTGGAGAGAAGATAAAATCCCCCTCGCCCTCGGCGGGCGGGCGAAGGAAGACATTTTCGAAGTTGAGCGTTAAGGACGCCTCGTTTGGAACGCCTGCGACTAAGTCGATTTCGCGAATCATTGCTGCCGCAGTTCCGGTAGGCCCGGGTTGCCCCTGAGTAACATGGGGGTCCGGAATGGTGACGAGTTCCCACTGCTGAAGACGTATTTCTTTCTTTGATTAGCGGAATGAGATAAGAACAATTTTCACTTGTCTGCCGGGGTTCTCAAACCACCAGTGAGCATGGGCCGCCAAGCCATCGCGGGATTTGGAAACAACGGATTCGATGACAAGCGTTGGCCGGTCGGTTCCAAGGGGGCGAGACTTCCAAGGTCTCCACGAGCAATCGGCCTCCTTTTCGCTCCTATTTCCTTTGTAGGTAATAGAATCCATGCGGGCAATATCCTCAAATAGCCCCATTCCAGCTATCTTAAGATCCAACCTTGCTCTGAATCCCGTGCTCTCG